>OIEQ01000547.1_pt1 | contig 19573 bp, 16 predicted proteins | sample 1581841 | NCBI WGS metagenome assembly OIEQ01 (sample SAMN03281020, study PRJEB24777) | human gut metagenome | isolation source: fecal sample PR170 from 1 month old male Malay infant, vaginal delivered... | place: Singapore | collected 2005-12-29
CCGCCGTTATCGCCATTTCACTGGTGCTGATCGCGGTGTTTGCCCCGACGGCGTTCATTCCCGGCATATCAGGCCAGTTCTACATCCAGTTCGCCGTGACCATCTCGGCAGCAACAGCCATTTCGGCCATCAACTCGCTGACGCTCTCTCCTGCCCTGGCGGCAATTGTGTTGCGCCCGCATGACCATGCGGTCTCCAAAAACCCTCTGGCGCGGGCTGGCCGGGCCCTGGCCAATGGCTTCAACACCGGCTTCGACAAGATGGCGAACGGCTATTCCTGGATCGTCCGGCATCTCGTCGGATCGACCATCGGCCTCCTCGCCTCCCTACTGGTGTTCGCGGGGCTGCTGGTCGCCACCTGGTTCATGGCGGTCACGATCCCGCGCGGCTTTGTGCCGCCGATGGATCAGGGCTATGCCATCGTCGTCGTCCAGCTGCCCGACGGTGCTTCCCTCGCCCGCACGGACGCGGTGATCGAAAAGGCATCGAAGATCATCAAGGGCATTCCGGGCGTGCGCAACGCCATTGCCTTTGCCGGGTTCAACGGTGCGACGTTCACCAATGCGTCGAATTCCGGCGTGGTGTTCGTTCCATTCCAGCCGTTCGCGGAGCGGATCAAGAACGGACAAACGGCCAATTCCATCATCGGCCAGGTCTATGGCAGCCTGCAAAGCATCCAGGAGGCCTTCATCATCGCCGTGCCGCCGCCGCCGATCCGCGGCGTCGGCAATGCCGGCGGCTTCAAGATGCAGCTCCTCGACCGCGACAGCTCCGATATGCGCCGCGTCCTGGGATTGGCCTATCAGATGATGGGCGAAGCCAACCAGACCCCGGGGCTGACCGGCGTCTACACCACGTTCTCCGCCAACAGCCCGCAATATTTCCTGGAGGTGGACCGTGACAAGGCACAGGCATTGAACGTGCCCATTCCCAATATTTTCGAAGCACTTTCAACCAACCTTGGCACCTCCTATGTCAATGACTTCAATGCCTTCGGCCGCGTCTATCAGGTGCGGGCGCAGGCCGACCAGCAATACCGGCTCGATCGAACCGACATCCTTGCCCTGAAAGTACGCTCGGCAACGGGTGCGCTGGTTCCGTTGGGCACGCTGATCAACATCAAGGACACCAACGGCCCCTCGCTGGTGCAGCGATACAACATGTATGTATCGGTGCCGCTGCAGGGCAACGCCGCGCCCGGGGTTTCCACCGGTACGGCGCTCGACAAGATGGAGGCCCTTGCCACCAAGACACTGCCCAGCGGAACGACATTCCAGTGGACGGAACTGGCGCTTCAGGAACGGCAGACCGGAAACACGGCGATCCTGATCTTCGGACTGTCCGTGGTGTTCGTCTTCCTCGCCCTTGCCGCACAGTATGAAAGCTGGGTGCTGCCGCTGGCGATCATCCTGATCGTGCCGCTGGCGGTTCTGGCCGCGCTGATCGGCGTGTACCTGCGCGGGATGGACAACAACATCCTGACGCAGATCGGCCTTGTCGTCCTGATCGGCCTGGCGGCGAAGAACGCGATCCTGATCGTGGAATTCGCCCGCCAGCATCAGGCGGAAGGCGCAACGCCGGTGGAAGCCGCCATCGAAGCCAGCCGTCTGCGGCTTCGCCCGATCCTGATGACCGCCTTTGCCTTCATCTTCGGTGTCGTGCCGCTGATGATTGCCCAGGGCCCCGGCGCGGAAATGCGCCAGTCACTCGGCACGGCTGTGTTCTCCGGCATGCTTGGCGTGACCTTCTTCGGCCTGTTCCTGACGCCGGTGTTCTACGTTGCGCTCCGTTCATTCGGACGCAAGAAGGCACCGGTTGAAAAGCCGGCGGAAGAAGCCCCGGCCCACTAGGCTTGAAACGCCCGACACAAGGATCGCGCCGGCTTATCACCGGCGCGATTTTTCATGGATGCCGAATTTGATGGTGTGAGGCATTGCAAAACACCGCGCTTTCAAGAAACTGCGCGGCAGATTCCAAGGGAAAGTGACGCTCATGACCAATCAGGATATTCGCCCGACCATCGATGCTCCCGATGACGATCCGCGCATCTGGCTCGAAGAAATCGATGGCGCAAAGCCGCTTGCATGGGTGGAGAAGCAATCCGCCGCAACCATGCAGCGCTTCGGCGGCCGGCAGTTCGAGCATGACCGCGATGTCCTGACCGCCATTTTGAACCGGCCGGACAAGATCCCGATGGTCGGACGGCGCGGCGATTATCTCTACAACCTCTGGCAGGATGAGAAGAACCCGCGCGGCCTGTGGCGCCGGACCACCATGACATCTTACAAGACGCCCGAGCCGGAATGGGAACTTCTGCTCGATATCGATGCCTTGGCCACAGCCGAAAATGACGACTGGATCTGGGCGGGCGCGCAGATCGAACCGGAGAAGCGGCAACGGGCCATTCTCTCCCTGTCGCGCGGCGGCAGCGATGCGGTTGTCAACCGCGAGTTCGACCTGCACACGCTGCGGTTCATCGAAAACGGCTTCAACCTTCCCGAAGCGAAGGGTGGCCTCGGCTGGCTCGACCGCGATACGGTTTTGATATCGAGCGCCCTTGGCGAGGGCATGGCCACGCAATCCGGTTATGCGCGCACCGTCCGCCTGTGGCGACGCGGGACCGACCCGCTGGAAGCACCGGTGATTTTCGAATGCGCCGCGGATTCCATGGCCGCCGGTGTCGACATTGATCACAGCAGCGGCAGCGAGCGCCTCTGGTTTGTCGAGCAGCATTCCTTCTTTGAAACCGCTGGCTGGCTGGGGGATCGCAGCGGACCCGGGCAGCGCATGGACGTGCCGGCAACGGCCTGGTGGAATTCCTACGACCAGTGGCTGACGGTCAAGCCGAGGGAAGACTGGACCGTCGCCGGCGTCACCTACCCCGCCGACACGCTCCTCGGCATTTCGCTCCAGGCATTTCTTGCCGGAGAGCGTGATTTTCAGGTTCTGTTCGAACCGGGTCCGCGCCGCGCCCTGCAAGGGTTCTTCTGGAATGACAAGAAGCTGGTCGTCTCCTATCTCGACAATCTTGCGCCGCGCTTCGAGATTTTCGAGCCTGCGCTTGGCAAATGGGCAAAAAAGCCCATTTCTGTCGTGCCAACCGAGGGCATCGTTCATATCTGGTCGCTGGATGTCGAGGACATCCACGCCAATGGCGAACTGCTCGTCGCCGCGCAGGACCCGATAACCCCGGCGCAGGTCCTGCTCCTCGACATTGCCGAGCCCAACACACTGGCTGCCCCCACGCTGCTCAAACAAAGCCCTGCGGTCTTCGACGCGACCGGGCTTGCCGTCACGCGGCACGAGGCGATCTCCAGCGATGGCGAGTCGATCCCCTATACGCAGATCGGACCCAAGGGTGAAACCGGCGATGCGCCGGTGCATATGACCGGTTACGGCGGATTTGGCGTGTCGATGGAGCCCTATTACAGTGCGTCCGTTGGCAAGTTGTGGCTCGAGCGCGGCGGCACAAGCGTGGTCGCCAATCTGCGCGGCGGCGGCGAATTCGGCACCGCATGGCACGACGCGGGGCGCTGGGCAGGCAAAAAGCTCTCGCATGATGATTTTGCCGCCATTGCCGCCGATCTGGTGCGGCGCGGCGTCACGCGGCCGGGCCGTATCGCGGCGGAAGGCGGTTCCAATGGCGGCCTGCTGATTTCCAACATGCTGACGCGTTATCCCGAACGCTTCGGCGCCCTGTTCTGCACCATTCCGCTGATCGACATGCGCCGCTACAACAAGCTTCTCGCCGGGGCGAGCTGGGTGGACGAATATGGCGACCCGGACAAGCCGGAGGATTGGGCTTTTCTGAAGGAAATGTCGGCCTATCACGCGGCTGTGCCCGGCCGGCCCTATCCGCCGATCCTCATTGCCACAACCCGCAGAGATGACCGCGTGCACCCCGGACACGCCCGCAAGATGGCGGCAAAGCTGCAGGAACTCGGCTACACCGCCTCTTTCTATGAGCCCGAGGCGGGCGGACATGGCTATGGCAAGGACAACAGGGAGCGCGCCAGCTTCATTGCGCTCGGCTACGCCTTCCTGCGGGATGCGATCGGCTGGACGCCGGCGTAATCCTGTTCAAGCGGCGGCTTTTTCCTTTGACCCCTGAGAAGAGGGTGATATAGAGACCGGCGCTTGAGGGCCAGATACGGCCCTCATCTGCGGATATGGCGAAATTGGTAGACGCACCAGATTTAGGTTCTGGCGGGAGACCGTGGGGGTTCGAGTCCCTCTATCCGCACCACTCTTTCTACAAATATTTCAATATGTTGACGGGCTTTTTCAAAGCTGCGCGATGACGGCTGTTCAGTAGGCCGGTTCCTGGTAAAGCAGGCGTCCATTGTACTTAAGCGAACGAATCTGAGCTTCGCCGGCGCTGGAGACAGCAATCACCGCATCGACCCCGCGTTCACTCTGCACCTTCTCGACCGCACGGCCCCATCCTTCGGGGAGATAATAGCGTTCGATGCCGTACTGCACCGCAAAGACGCCCATGGCACCCATCATCGTCTGGCCATGCATCTGGACTTCGCCAGCCGCCAAATCCTGGCGTTTCTGCCAGGAGGCACCGGTGAAACCCCACCGGCCATCCGCGCCCTCTTTCAGCGTGACATAGATGTCGGCAAGGCCTGCCGTATCCGGCTTCGTGCCGCTCACCTTGTCGGCTTCAACAGACGAAATCCCGTAGCCAAGCCGCACATATTCGCCGCGCAACAGGTCGCGCGGATCGACCGGCTGCGTGGCCAGCGTGATCATTGTGCCGTGGCGCAGGATCATCGCGTGCTTTTCTATCATGGCATAAAGCGCGCCCGACTGCAGCAGCGCAACGATCAAAGCCGGCAGCAAAAAATACTTTGTTTTCATGACGCAGCACCCTTCACCAGACTCTTTTTGTGAAGACGGCGTTCCATCCGGATAACGAACACCGCAAGCAGCAGGACGAGCACGCCGACGGTCAGGAAGAAGCCAGCGGTACCGATCATCGTGCCGATGGTCTCGAACGCGATATAGAGAACCTCCAGCGAAAACAGCCCATAGGCGCTCCACCGTATGGCAAGATTGCGATGCCCCGACAAGGCCAGACCGGCGATCGCCACGGCAAGGATGACAATACCCGTCATGACATCGCGAGTCTGGGCAAAGATGTGGTCGTTGAACTGGAAAATCAGCAGCACCATCTGCACCGCCAGAAATCCGTAGGCGCCGAGACTGATGCTCCATCCGGTCGCGCGGTCCAGCACAGCCGGATGCAGTGCGTCCAGCAGAAACAGGCCGAGCCCGGCAATCAGCGTCATCCATAGCACGACGCCGGCATCCCGGTCGAAGTGAACGATACAGACGAAGAGCAGCACAAGAACGGCGAGAAAGTGCCGGGCCACCTGCGCGCCCGTATACCAGATCAGGCCTGCCGCAATCACCGCAAAGACCGGGATGATCCAGACATAGGACAGGCGCGAGGCCGTTTCCGGTTCCAGGCTGGCCACGAGATAGAAACCGGCAATCACGATGCTGGTGGAGACGAGTGTCGACGAGCGCAAAGCCAGCGCGGCGACAACCGTCCCGCCCGCCCAGAGCAGCGCAGCGGACGCCACGTCACCCGACAGATGATACATCTGGCCGACCAGTGCGATCCCGGCACCAAAGGCGATGGCGCCCAGGAGATAGAGCGCCTCACTGAAAATCCTGTCGCCCTTGTTCGCCCGCCACGCGCCGCCGAGATAACCGCACCAGAGCACGGCAAAGATCAAGCCGACGCGAACAAGGCGCGGCATGGCTTCCCAATTGGCGGCAATCAGCGACAGCAGCGCCGCGCCGAGGAGAATGACGCCCAGTATGGCCAGGACATTGCCCAGCCCGAAACCCGGGCCCTGCCCGGCGATATCGGCGCGCAGGCGGTCCGCCGTGGCGTCATCGATCAACCCGTCACGCTGCCACCGTGCAATGTGCTTGCGCAGGGTAAAACCGACTATCATGCATTCTGCTCCCGACTCGAGCTGTAAGATTAGGGCTCCGCCCCTGATAAGGCCAGCCACATTGAAAACGCAATTGCAGCCGGATTCGGGCAAAAGGCCATGAAGATGACGTTTGTGCGACGCAGCAATTAAAATCGATTAATGATGCAATGCAACATACGCATAGCTGATCTGCAAACTTGGCTCTGCACATTCGCCAAGGCATCCACTATCTTCAGGTCAACGATCAAGAGTGATCAACGAAACAACTGAACCGAATGGTGAATGAAATGAACCTTATCCGCTCCTACAGCAACTGGCGCCGTTATCGTGACACGGTTTCCGAGCTGAACCGTCTGTCGACCCGCGAACTGAACGACCTGGGCATCTCCCGCTCGGACATCCCGTTCGTCGCCAAGAAGTCCGCAGTACGCTAATCGCATAACAGAATATCGCCGGGGTTCATCCTCCTCCCAGAGCCCCCGCGATCAAAGGCCGGCACTCCTCCTCCCAGCCGGTCTTTACAAAACGGCACCCACCGCACCTCCTCCCGCGGTGGGTGTTGTTGTTTCCGGGGTATGCGGTTCGAGACATCTGCTCACCACCTCCCTTTTCAAATCGACTCCTGTTGCGATCCATGCCTGCGACCATTCGGGTCAAAGCCGGGCTGGAAACATGCACCCTGGAGTTCTACAGTCTGAGTCCCCCTTCACATCCTCCCCGGGAGACTTACCATGCAAAAACGCCCTCTTGGCCGCACAGGCCTGTCGATTGCTCCGCTGGTTTTCGGCGGCAACGTCTTCGGTTGGACCGCTGACAAGAAATCCTCCTTTGACCTGCTTGACCGCTTTGCCGATGCGGGCCTCAACACGGTCGATACGGCCAATGTTTACTCAAGCTGGGTGCCCGGAAACAGCGGTGGTGAATCGGAAACCATCATCGGCGAGTGGATGAAATCCCGCGGCACGCGCGACAGGATGATCATCATCACCAAGGTCGGCGGCGACATGGGCAAGGGTAAGAACCTCAAGGCCGCCAATATCGCCGAGGCCGTCGAAGCATCGCTGAAACGCCTGCAGGTGGACGCCATCGACCTCTACCTCTCCCATTGGCCAGATCCGGCCACACCCCACGCGGAATCGCTTGCCGCCTATGACAAGCTGCTGAAAGCCGGCAAGGTCAAATCCATCGGCGCGTCCAATTTCGATGCGGAACAGCTGCGCGCGGCGCTCGACACCGCCAAGGCGGATGGCCTGCCGCGCTATGACGTGCTCCAACCGGAATACAATCTCTATGACCGCGCCGGCTATGACGGCGCGCTGCGCGACCTATGCATGGCCGAGGACATCGGCGTCATCACCTATTTCAGCCTCGCGCGCGGGTTTCTCTCCGGCAAATACCGCAGCGAAGCCGATCTTGGACAGAGCCAGCGCGGCAGCGGTGTCAAAGCCTATCTCAATGCGCGCGGCTACCGCATCCTGGAGGCACTGGACGCGGTTGCGGCCAAACATGGCGCCAAGCAGGCCGAGGTTGCCCTGGCCTGGATTATCGCACGCCAGGGCATCACCGCCCCCATCGCCAGCGCCACATCGCTGCAGCAACTGGAAAGCCTGATCAAGGCGGCATCCCTGACGCTCGACAAGGCGGACATCGCCGAACTCGACAAAGCCAGCGCCTGACACATCGGCGAGCCGCTGCGGATCATCCGCAGCGGCTTTTGCACCATTGAAGCCGGACGCCAAACGGTTTATTGGGGTGCTATGTCAAACACACCCGTACATATCATTGGCGGCGGTCTCGCCGGTTCCGAAGCTGCATGGCAACTCGCCGAAGCAGGCATTCCCGTCATCCTGCACGAGATGCGTCCCGTTCGCGGCACGGACGCGCACAAGACGCAGGATCTCGCCGAGCTCGTCTGCTCCAATTCCTTCCGCTCCGACGATGCGCAAACCAACGCGGTCGGCGTGCTGCATGCGGAGATGCGCCTCGCCAATTCGCTGATCATGGCCTCGGCCGATTCGCATCAGGTTCCCGCAGGCGGCGCCCTCGCCGTGGACCGCGATGGTTTTGCCCAGGCTGTGACGGCCAGGCTGGAAGCGCACCCGCTGATCACCATCGAGCGCGAAGAGATCACCGGCCTGCCCCCTGAAGATTGGGACAAGGTCATCATCGCCACCGGGCCATTGACGGCACCGTCGCTGGCCGAAGCCATCGGCAGGCAGACCGGCGCCGATGCCCTCGCCTTTTTCGATGCCATTGCACCCATTGTGCATTTCGACAGCATCGACATGAACACCTGCTGGTTCCAGTCGCGCTACGACAAGGTTGGCCCCGGCGGCACCGGCAAGGACTACATCAACTGCCCCATGACCAAGGAGCAGTATGAGGCTTTCGTGCAGGCGCTGATTGCCGGCGACAAGACCGAATTCAAGCAGTGGGAAGGCACGCCCTATTTCGACGGCTGCCTGCCCATCGAAGTCATGGCCGAACGCGGCGTCGAAACCCTGCGCCACGGCCCGATGAAGCCGATGGGCCTGACCAATGAGCACAACCCTACGGTCAAGGCCTATGCCGTCGTGCAGCTGCGGCAGGACAATGCGCTCGGCACGCTCTACAACATGGTCGGCTTCCAGACGAAGCTGAAATACGGGGCGCAGACCGAGATTTTCCGGATGATCCCCGGCCTCGAGAATGCGGAATTCGCGCGGCTGGGCGGCCTGCACCGCAATACATACCTGAATTCGCCCATCCTGCTCGACCCGACGCTGCAACTGAAATCCCGCCCGGGCCTGCGCTTTGCCGGGCAGATCACCGGTTGTGAAGGCTATGTGGAATCGGCGGCCATCGGCCTGCTTGCCGGGCGTTTCGCCGCCGCCGAGCGTCTCGGACATGTTTTGACACCGCCGCCGCTCACCACGGCCTTTGGCGCGCTGCTCGGACACATCACCGGCGGTCACATCGTCAGTGATGAAGAACCCGGCAAGCGCTCCTTCCAGCCGATGAATGTCAATTTCGGCCTGTTCCCGCCGATTGAGGCGCCGAAGTCGGAAGGCAAACGGCTGCGCGGCAAGGAAAAGACCAACGCCAAGAAACGGGCCATGAGCGCGCGTGCGCTTGCGGATTGCCGGGCATGGCTGGGCCTGCCTGCGGTGGCCGAGGCTGCGGAGTAACGAGCGCAGCTTGTTGCATTCTATGGTGTGCGTGGTTCGACAAGCTCACCATGAGGGATGTTGCATTTTGCAATGCACTGGATTCCCTCATGGTGAGCTTGTCGAACCACGCACAACGACCATGCAGATCCCACGCTGGCTAGCGCATCCATGCCCTGAGCATCACCCACTGGCGCTTCAACGGCGAAATTACCGCTGTTTCATCGGCTGCGGCAGCGCCACTGGCCCTGATTCCCTTCAGATAGGTTCTGGTCAGGCTTACCGGCAGATAGGCCGGACGCAAAGCGGCGGGGAGCGATTTTGCGCCGGCTTCGTATTTCCCGAGATGATCTTCCGCCAGCGCCGTCATCGCATCGATGGCGCGCTTGACCGCGTCCTTGTCGGCGCCCTCAAGCACTGTTTCGGCACTGCAGCCGACGGCGGACAGGATGTCAGCCGGGATATAAACCTGTCCGCGCCGGCGGTGCAGCGGCAGGAGACGCAGAAGGCCGGTAATGGCCTGGGCAACCCCCGCATGGCCCGCCATATCCGCATGGGCGGGCGCCTTTTCCGCATCGAGCACAAGAGAGGCAAGCTGGATCAAGGCCGAAGCCGTCTCGCCGCAATAGCCCTCAAGATCGTTGCGGCTGGGCATGGGATCGTCATAGAGATCGAAAATGCGGGCTTCGCAGTAATTGTCGAAGGCGGCGCGCGGCAGATTATGGGCCTTGATCGCCTCCAGCAGGGCCGCCGCCACCGGATTGCCGACGGCCTCGCCATGCTCCGTTCCGTTGATCAGATCACGCCACCACTGCAGACGCACCTCGCCCGGCAGCGGATCGTGGATCAGGTCACGGATGCGGGCGATCTCGACATTGAAGGCGTAAAGGGCGGCCAAGGCACCCCGTTTGTCCTCCGGCGCATAAAGCACCGAGAGGTAGCGGTCGGGATCGGCATCGCGCAGCAATTGCAGGCAGTGGGTCTGGTTCGCGTTCATGGGGCTGAGATACAGAGAACCGCCGGTTTAATCCACTGCAATCAGTGCCGCAGCGACGGCACGGTCTTCCGCCAGCAGAACATTATAGGTGCGCACGGCCGCGCCGGTGCTCATGGGATCGGAGGAAATGCGGTGCTCGCGCAGCACGTCACGCAGGGCCTGCGGCAGACGGCGCAATTCGGTACCCGTTCCCACCAGCAGAATCTCGATATCGGCGGCCTGCTCGAGCACAAGCGCCAGATCCTCCGCCGTCAGCGCGGTCTCGATCTTCGGCGCCCAGCCATGGATACCCGATGGCAGGCACAGGATGGACCCGCGATGCGACATGTCGGCAAACCGGAACCCGCCATTGCCATAGGCGTCGATGGGTGCACGGCCCGGAAAATGCGCGTCGCGGATTTCTATCCCCTTGGCCACGGCGTTATGCCCCGCTCTGCCTGGCGGGATGAGCATCGTCGATCACATCGCGCCCCTTGAGCCCGAACAGCATCAGCAAGGGTCCGGCAACGAAGATCGACGAATAAGTCGCAACGACAATGCCGACCGCGATGGTCAGCGCAAAGGAGCGGACATCATCGCCGCCATAGGCATAGAGCACGACCAGCGCGAGGAAGGTGGCCAGCGATGTCAGGATGGTGCGCGACAATGTCTGGTTGATCGAGGCATCGAGAACCGCCGACAGCGAAACGCTGTTGCCATGCCGCCGCAGGTTTTCCCGGACGCGGTCGTAAATCACCACCGTATCGTTGAGTGAATAACCGACAATGGCCAGAAGCGCCGCAATGCTCCACAGATTGAACTCCATCTGGAAGACAATGAACATGCCCAGCAGCAGCACCACGTCATGGATGGTCGCAATGATTGCGCCAAGGGCAAAGTGCCATTCGAAGCGGAACCAGACATAGGCGAAGATCGCCACCAGGGAGAGCGCGACCGCCAGTCCGCCGGCCTTGGCAAGCTCGCCCGATACGGTCGGGCCAATGACATCCACCCGGCGGAATTCATAATCCTGATCAAGCTCGCCGCGGATTTTGACACCGACGGTCTGCTCGGCGTTTTCGCCCTCGCGCTGGCTGCCGACCGTAATCAGCGCCCGGCTGTCCGATTTGAACGGTTCGATCTTCACATCGCCGATGTTCAGGTCATCCAGCCGGCTATAGACATCGTCCAGATCGATGGGCCCTTCATTGGAGGCGATCTCGACCATTGTGCCGCCCTTGAAATCGATGCCGAAATTCATGCCGACGACAAGGAACAGCACGATGACGGCAACGCTCGACAACGCGGAGAAACCCAGCGTCAGCCCGCGCAGCCGCATGAACGGAATCCTGGTGTTGTTGGGAATGAGCTTCAGCGGTGCACGCGGCACTTCCTTGGGCTTCGACCACTGCACCCAGGCGGACACCATCCAGCGCGTCAATGTGAATGTGGTGAACAGTGTGGTGACAATACCGATGGTGACGGTCACGGCGAAGCCATGCACGGGCCCGGTACCCAGGATGAACAGGACGAGCGCGGCGATCAGCGTTGTCACATTGGCGTCGACGATCGTGGCCTGCGCCCGGGCAAACCCGGAGTCGATGGCCTGGATGACCGAAAAGCCGGCGCGCCGGTCTTCGCGAATGCGCTCGTAGATGAGAACGTTGGAATCCACCGCCATGCCGATGGTCAGGACGATACCGGCAACGCCGGCAAGGCTGAGCGGCACGTCGAACACGGTCAGAACCGCCAGGATCAGGACGATGTTGACAACAAGCGCGATACTCGCAATCACGCCCAGCAGGCCGTAGGTCAGCAGCATGAACAGGATGACGAGACCGGCGCCGATGAGCGCGGCGATCTTGCCTGCAGACACGGCAGCGGCGCCAAGGTCGGTACCGACAGAACGCTCTTCAATCACGGTAACAGGTGCAGGCAATGCGCCGGCACGCATGACGATGGCAAGGTTGCTGGCGCCGGAAAGGTCGAAATTGCCGGTGATCTGGCCCGTATCGCCGGGAATGGCTTCGCTGATCACCGGTGCCGACAGCACCTGATCGTCAAGCACGATGGCAAAGGACTTTCCGATGTTTTCCTTGGTTGCCCGAGAGAACCGGTCCGCGCCGGCACTGTCCAGCTTGAAGGTGATGACGGGCTGCTGGGTGGCCGTATCGACACCTGCCTGCGCCCCGACGAAATTCTGGTTGGTGACGATGGCATCTTTCTTGACGAGGTAGGCCACGGGCGGATCGTCAAAGGAATAGACAACATCGGAGCCTTCCGGCGGCGTGCCGTCAATCGCCTGCTGCACCGGCACGGACGTATCGATCATGCGGAAGCTCAGCTGGCCGGTCAGGCTCAGAATATCTTTGAGCAGCTGCGAGTCATACAGACCCGAAACCTCGACCAGCACACGCCCGCTTCTCTGGCTTTCCACATTCGGATTGGTGTAGCCGAGCTCGCTGAGACGGCGGTTCATCACCTCGATGGCCGCGCCGGTCTGCGCCAGCTTGTCCTTGTCGACCTGCAGCCGGATGCGCGAGCCGCCTTCCAGATCCAGTCCGAGGGCGAGCTGCTTCTTCGGCAGCCAGTTGGGCAGGTTCGCCAACTGGATAGGGGTAAAGAGATTTGGCAGAGCCAGGATCACGCCGACCAGAACAACGGCCCAGATGAGAAGTGTCTTCCAGCGGCTAAAATAGAGCATGCAATCCCGACCTCAAGAATCAACAGGGCGGCCTGATGCCGCCCTGTCACTATGACTTATTTCTTGTTATCGGCAACCGGTTCACCTTTGATGCGCACGTCGGACACCAATGCGCGGATGACGCGGGCCTTGACGCCCTCGCCGATTTCGACCTCGAGTTCACCGCTGTCATCGAACACCTTCGTCACCTTGGCAACGAAACCGCCGGTGATGATCGTATCACCGCGACGGATGTTCTTGAGCTGCTCTTCGCGCTTCTTCATCTGCGTGCGCTGCGGGCGGATGATCAGGAAGTACATGATCACGAAAATCAGGATGAATGGCAGGATGCTCATCAGCATTTCCGGCGCACCACCGATACCTGTTGTCTGTGCATATGCGGGAGTTACGAACATAGAGACAATCTCCAGAGTAATACGTGTTTGAAAGTTTATAGAGCCTGCGCAATACAATGTTTGGAATGGGAAAAGCAACCGTGCAAAATCCCGTACCGCGCTTTTCGATTTCCCATCAACATGATAGTGGCTTGAACGCAGAAAAAACAAAGGCTTGATAAGAATGTCCGAGGAATTGCTGACAGATAAACTTGACCGTCTGATTGCAGTGCTGGAGCGCATGGCACCGCCAAAACCGCAACCCGTCGATCTCGACACGGCGGATTGCTTTGTCTGGAACCCGGACAAGCTTGCCTTCGACCCCGTCAGAAAGGTTAACCGGGTCGATATTTCGCTCATTCGCGGGGTCGATCGCGTCCGCGATATTCTTTTCGACAACACCAAGCGCTTTGCCGACGGATTGCAGGCCAACAACGTGCTTCTGTGGGGCGCGCGCGGCATGGGCAAGTCGTCCCTGGTGAAGGCCGTCCATGCCTCCGTCAACATTGCCGCGCCTGACGATACCGGTACGCTCAAGCTGGTTGAGATCCATCGCGAGGACATCGACAGCCTCCCTTCCCTGATGGCGGCCATCAAGGACACGAAATATCGTTTCATCCTGTTCTGCGACGATCTTTCCTTCGACCATGACGATACGTCCTACAAGTCTTTGAAGGCCGCGCTGGAAGGCGGCGTCGAAGGCCGCCCCGACAACGTCATCTTCTACGCCACTTCGAACCGCCGGCATTTGTTGCCGCGCGACATGATCGAGAACGAGCGCTCGACGGCCATCAATCCGTCCGAAGCCGTTGAGGAAAAAGTGTCCCTGTCGGATCGTTTCGGTCTGTGGCTGGGTTTCCACAAATGCAGCCAGGACGACTATCTCTCGATGATCGACGGCTATGCCGCGCATTTCGATCTGCCGATGCAGAAGGAGCAGCTGCATGCGGAAGCGCTGGAATGGTCGACCACGCGCGGTTCGCGCTCCGGCCGCGTCGCCTGGCAGTTCACGCAGGACCTGGCCGGACGGCTCGGCAAGAAGCTCTGACAAACGAAAAGGCCCGCGCATCGCTGCGCGGGCCTTTGGATTGAAGCCTGATCTTGATCAGGATTCGAGATATTTCGACGGATCGACCGGGGTCGAGTTCTTGCGCACTTCGAAGTGCAGCTTTGGCGATGTCGCATTGCCTGTCATGCCCGACCGGCCAAGTTCCTCGCCGCGCTTCACCTTCTGGCCGCGCTGCACGTTCAACTTGCTCGCATTGCCGTAAACCGTGACCAGACCATTGTCGTGGCGCACGAGAACGGTGTTGCCGAACTCCTTCAGGCCATCGCCGGAATAGATGACCACGCCGTTTTCAGCGGCCTTGATCGGCGTGCCCTCGGGAACCGAAATGTCGATACCGTCATTGCCCTTGCCGTAATTGGCGACAACGCGGCCGCGAACCGGCCAGCGCATCTGTGACGCACCGGTGGCGGACGGTGCCGATGCAACATCCTTCTCCGCATCGTCGATCACCTTTTCGCTCGCCTGCGGCGGCGTGTAAGGCTTTGCCTGGCTGTCAGCCTGCGGCGCAGCAATCGCTGCAGTCGGTGCCGTGCTTGCAACAACCTTTGGCTGTTCGACTGGCGGCGTCGCGGCGGTCTTCACCTGATCGACGGAACCCTTCGACTTCATGTTGTTGGCGACATTCTGCGCCAGCGAGGAACTCGATGCCGGAATGACCAGCGACTGGCCGACCCGAACGGTGCCCTCTTTCATGTTGTTGGCCTGCTTGATGGCCTCGACATTGGTGCCCGTCTTGCGGGCAATGGCATGCAGCGTGTCGCCGCCCTGAACCGTATAGGAGCCGGAATGGCTGGGTGGCGTCGTATTGTTTGCCGTCGTCGTTGCCGCGCCGTTCCGGTCCTTGACCTGCGGGGCCTGCGGAAGAATGGCTGCCGTATTGGCGGATGCCTGTCCCGGCGTCGCCGGCTTGGTCGGCATGCGCGCTTCGCGGCCATCCGGCGTCTTCAGCGTTCCGGCTGGCGCGGCAAGCGGCGGAGCCTGCACATTGCCCATGGGCTGGACCGACGCCACCTGCTGGCGGACGGGAGCGGTGTTGGCGAGCTGACGTGCCGGCTGCGAGGAGACCGGCGGCAGCGTCGAGGCGCTGACCGCACCAACCGGCGGCAAGGCACCGCGCTGGACACCGCCCGCCGCTGGAACCGCATTGCGGTTGACCGACGCCGTATAGCTTGCATCGACTGGAGGCGTGTAACCCCTTGCACCCGCATTCTGCGGTTGAATGATTGCACGCTGGTTGTCGCTATAGCCGGAGCTGAAGTCAGCACTGGTAAAGCGCGATACTCCGGAGCTGCAGCCTGCAGCCAAACCGGCAATCATGAGAATGCTGGCATTCAGTGCCAGCCGCCGTGACGCTTTGTCTAGTACACTCAAACGCATCGCTTATCCCGCCCGTACTCAATACAAGAATATGGAGCTATTAAACCGCGTTAATGTTACTCGACCGTTAAAACGAGCAGAAAATTTGTAAAAGATTCACCAAACCCGTAAAGGGTTGCGCCTGTCCTGCGGCAGAACGTCCGTGTCAAAGGGCTGTGGCAACACCGTCAAGCAGCGGTAAAAAGCGCGCGGGCATCATATCCTCGCGCTCGAAACGGCTCCCGATCTTCGACAGGCGCGACACGACTTGCTTGCCGTCAACCGGACCGATCGGGGCAATCATGACGCCATTGGACGACAGAAGCTCGACGAACTGGCGCGGCATGCTTTCAAAAGCCGCCCAGACGACAATGCGGTCAAACGGCCCGTCATGGGTCAGGCCAAGCTTGCCATCGGCATGTTTGATGAAGATATTTTCGATCTTCAACGTCTGGTGGCGCTGCTGCGCAAGTTCAACCAGAGTACGATAGCGCTCGATGGACAGGACCCGGCCGGCCAGCCGGGCCATGATGGCAGCGGTAAAGCCGGTGCCCGTGCCGATTTCCAGAACGCGGTGCGCCGGCTCAAGATCGAGGGCCTTGATCAGGCGCGCCTGCAGGTCCAGCCCTTCCATGAACTCGCCGCATTCGATCGGCAGCATCCGGTCGCCATAGGCCAGCGTTCCCAGATTGCCGGAAACAAAGGCCATGCGGGACGTGGCCTCAAAAGCCGTCATGAGCCGCTGGTCCGTCATTCCCAAAGACCGCATCCGCAGGACGAAGGCGGCAAAGCCCTCCCGTTCTGAAAGTGCAGGCTTCATGCGAACGCATCCTCCAGGGTCTGGCGCATCTCGTGCGCTGTCAGATCGAGTTGAAGCGGCGTCACGGAGATGTAGTTTTTGCGGATGGCGGCAACATCGCTGTTTTCCGCCGGCTCATCCTTGCCGCGGCCGTAGCGCAGCCAGTAATATGGCAGGCCGCGTCCGTCCTGCCGCTCTTCAATGGTCAATCCATGGGAAAGTTTGCCCTGCGCCGTGACGCGGACACCGGCCAGTTCCCCGCCGCTGCAGCTCGGGAAATTCACATTGAGAAGCACGCCCTTGGCCAGCGTGACGGCCAGAAGCTTTTTCAGGAGCGCCGGTGCGCGCTGTTCGACGATGTCCCATGGCAGGACGCGTGTCCCGCCATCGAGATTGTATTCCTGCGACAGGGCAATGGAGTTGATGCCAAGGAGCGTGCCCTCGATGGCCGCGGCAACGGTGCCGGAATAAGTGACATCATCGGCGGTATTCGAGCCGGAATTGACACCCGACAGGATCAGGTCGGGCGGCTCGGGCATCAGATGCTTGACGCCCATGATCACGCAGTCCGTCGGCGTACCGCGAACGGCGTAGTGCCGGTCATCGATCTCGCGCAGGCGCAGCGGCGTGGACAGCGTCAGCGAATGGGCCAGACCGCTTTGGTCGGTTTCGGGCGCGATCACCCAGACATCGTCGGAAAGCTGGCGGGCGATACGTTCCAGAACAGCCAGACCTTCCGCATGAATACCATCATCGTTGGTCAGCAGAATGCGCATCGCCCGCTCCTATGCAGCTTTTTCGATTCGTTTCAGTCCACCCATGTATGGCACAAGTGCTTCAGGAACTGTGACACTGCCGTCCTCGTTCTGATAATTTTCGACAACAGCAATCAGTGCACGCCCGACTGCGGTACCGGAACCGTTGAGCGTGTGGACGAAACGCGTCGATTTCTCCCCTTCCGGCCGGTAACGCGCATTCATGCGGCGTGCCTGGAAATCACCGCAGACGGAGCAGCTGGAGATTTCACGATAGGCCTTCTGGCCGGGAAGCCAGACTTCCAGATCGTAGGTCTTCTGCGCGCCAAAGCCCATGTCGCCCGTGCACAGCGTCATCGTGCGGAACGACAGGTCGAGGCGCTTCAGCACTTCCTCGGCGCAGGCGGTCATGCGCTCGTGCTCGGCAATGGAGCTTTCGGCATCGGTCACCGACACCAGCTCGACCTTCATGAACTGGTGCTGGCGCAGCATGCCGCGCGTGTCGCGGCCGGCCGAACCGGCCTCGGAGCGGAAGCAGGCTGTCAGCGCCGTCATCCGGATCGGCAAATCGCGAATGTCGAGGATTTCTTCGCGCACCAGATTGGTCAGCGGCACCTCGGCCGTTGGAATGAGATAGCGGCCATCGGTTGTCTTGAAGAGATCCTCTTCGAACTTCGGCAGCTGGCCGGTGCCATAAAGCACATCCGCATTGACCAGAAGCGGCGGATTGACCTCGGTATAGCCATGCTCGGTCGTGTGCAGATCGATCATGAACTGGCCGAGAGCACGCTCCAGCCGCGCCAGCTGGCTCTTCAGAACGGTAAACCGGCTGCCGGACAGCTTTGCTGCACGCTCGAAATCCATGTAGCCAAGGTTTTCGCCGATCTCGAAATGCTCCTTGGGTTCAAAGGAGAAGTTCTTGAGATGACCGACGCGGCGCGTCTCGACGTTGCCGCCCTCGTCCTTGCCGACCGGGACACTGTCGAGGGGAAGATTGGGAAGCACGGCCAGCGCATCATTCAACGCACGGTCGAGCTGGCGCTCTTCTTCTTCAGCACTCTGCAGGAAGACCTTGATTTCGGCGACTTCGGCCTTCAGACGGTCAGCCGTGGCCTGGTCCTTGGCGCCCATGGCCTTGCCGATCTCCTTGGAGGCGGCGTTGCGGCGTTCCTGCGCGTCCTGCAGTTTGGCAATATGCTGACGACGCTTCTCATCCAGCTCGATCAGGCGGGACGATTGCGGCTCGACGCTCCGTTTCGCCAAAGCTGCGTCAAGCGCCTGAGGATTCTCGCGGATCCATTTGATGTCGAGCATGGTAATAAAGCCGTCTTGAAGTGTTCGTTGGATTGAGGACGTGATTGTCCGGCGAAAGCTGGAGCTGCGTCAGGACGAGATATCGCTATCGCTGGACCCTGATTGTGCTTCGGCTTTAGCTGCCTCACGCTTTTTCTCGATCAGACGCGCCATCCAGATGGAAACCTCGTAGAGAAGGATCGTCGGGAGTGCAAGACCGATTTGGCTGAGGGGGTCCGGCGGTGTGATCACCGCCGCGACGATAAAGGCAATGACGATGGCGTATTTGCGCTTCGAGCGCAGGCCTTCATAGCTGACAAGCCCAACCCGCGCGAGCAGCGATGTCACCACCGGCAACTGGAACACCAGGCCAAACGCGAAAATCAGCGTCATGATCAGGCTCAGATATTCCGAAACCTTGGGCAGAAGCGAAATCTGCACTTCGCCAGCGCCGCCTGTCTGCTGCATGGCAAGGAAGAACCACATCACCATGGGGGTGAAAAAGAAGAACACCAGTGCGCCGCCCATCAGGAACAGCACCGGCGACGCGATCAGGAATGGCAGAAATGCCATCCGTTCATTCTTGTACAGACCCGGCGCGACAAACTTGTAAATCTGCGAGGCAATGACGGGAAAGGCCAGAACAATGCCGCCGAACATGGCGATCTTGACCTGCGTGAAGAAAAACTCCTGCGGCGCCGTATAGATCAATTGCGCCTTTGCCGGATCAAAGCCAGCCCAGGACACGGCCCACTGATACGGGATGACCAGAACATTGAACAACTGCCGGCCAAAATGGAAGCAGATCAGGAAAGCCACGAAAAACGCCACCAATGCCCAGATCAGCCGGCGGCGCAATTCGATGAGGTGTTCGATCAGCGGGGCCGAGCTCTTATCAATGTCGTCGTCGGTCTTGCTCAAGATTTTGTCCCCGTATCGCCAGCTTTGGCCTTGGCACGCGGCTTGGCCGTTCGTTTTGCTGGTGCAGTCTGTGCAGGCGCTTCTGCCGGTGTTTTGGCGGCAGATGACTTGGCCGCAACTTTGGCAGGCGCAGCGGCCTTGGCCGTTGCCTTGGCTGGTGCCGCCTTCCCGGATACAGCGGCGGAAGCCGGCGTCTCAGCCGCAGCCTTGGGCTTGCTGGCCC
>OIEQ01000552.1_pt1 | contig 19456 bp, 10 predicted proteins | sample 1581841 | NCBI WGS metagenome assembly OIEQ01 (sample SAMN03281020, study PRJEB24777) | human gut metagenome | isolation source: fecal sample PR170 from 1 month old male Malay infant, vaginal delivered... | place: Singapore | collected 2005-12-29
GTTACAAGTTACCGAAACGTTTGGTGCGTTGGGACACAAAGCCGGTTTGTATCGGCCAGAAACAGAAGTGGTTTCTTTTGCAGTTGGTGGGCAACGATTCAGATATCAATATGCAAACCAGCAGCACGCCAGAGTTTGATGGCTGGCGCTGGGTAAGCTACTGGTATCCGGTTCGTCAGGTCGTGTCATTTAAGCGCGATGTATATCGTAGGGTGATGAAAGAGTTCGCAAGTGTCGTGATGCAGCTTCAGGAGACGCCTCCGAAGCCACAGAGCGCACCTGCCTGGCGACGTAAAAGAGGTTAAGCTACGCAAATCATGCTCACCCGCTTGCGAGAAATAGTTGAAAAGGTTGCCAGTGCGCCTCGCCTCAACGAGGCGCTGAATATTCTGGTGACGGACATCTGTCTTGCGATGGAAACCGAGGTCTGTTCGGTCTACCTGGCCGATCATGACCGACGTTGCTACTACCTGATGGCAACCCGCGGTTTAAAAAAACCACGGGGACGTACCGTCACGCTCGCGTTTGATGAAGGTATTGTTGGCCTGGTCGGGCGACTGGCGGAGCCAATCAACCTTGCCGATGCGCAAAAACACCCCAGCTTCAAATATATCCCTTCCGTCAAAGAGGAGCGGTTCCGCGCTTTCCTTGGCGTGCCGATTATTCAGCGCCGCCAACTGCTTGGCGTGCTTGTTGTCCAGCAACGAGAGTTGCGGCAGTACGACGAAAGCGAGGAGTCTTTCCTCGTCACGCTGGCAACGCAGATGGCTGCTATCCTCTCCCAGTCTCAGCTGGCAGCCCTTTTTGGGCAGTATCGTCATACCCGCATCCGCGCGCTTCCGGCCTCGCCGGGCGTCGCGATTGCCGAAGGCTGGATGGATGCCACGCTCCCGCTGATGGAGCAGGTCTATGAAGCCTCGACGCTGGATGAAGCGCTTGAGCGCGAACGGCTTACCGCTGCGCTGGAAGAGGCGGCGAATGAGTTTCGTCGCTACAGCAAACGCTTTGCCGCTGGCGCGCAAAAAGAGACGGCGGCTATTTTCGATCTCTACTCACACCTGCTTTCCGATGCGCGTTTGCGTCGTGAGTTATTTGCCGAGGTCGATAAAGGGTCGGTGGCAGAATGGGCGGTTAAAAAGGTCATTGAAAAATTTGCTGAGCAGTTTGCGGTGCTGACTGACGGTTATCTGAAAGAGCGCGCCGGCGATTTACGCGCGCTTGGGCAACGTCTGCTGTTCCACCTCGATGATACTATTCAGGGGGCGAACGCCTGGCCGAACCGGTTTGTGCTGGTGGCCGATGAACTCTCAGCGACGACGCTGGCTGAATTACCGCAGGACAGGCTGGCGGGCGTGGTGGTGCGCGATGGCGCTGCTAACTCCCATGCCGCCATTATGGTGCGCGCGCTCGGTATTCCGACCGTGATGGGGGCGGATATTCAGCCCTCCGTACTGCATCGCCGTACGCTGGTGGTGGACGGATACCGTGGTGAGTTGCTGGTGGATCCTGAACCGGTTCTCCTTCAGGAGTACCAGCGTCTTATCAGCGAAGAGAATGAATTAAGCAAGCTGGCGGAAGATGACGTCAACCTGCCCGCGCAGCTCAAGGGCGGTGAGCGGGTGAAGGTGATGCTCAACGCTGGCTTAAGCCCCGAGCATGAAGAGAAGCTCGGCAGCCGCATCGATGGCATCGGCCTCTACCGCACTGAAATACCGTTTATGCTGCAAAGCGGCTTCCCGTCAGAAGAGGAGCAGGTGGCGCAGTATCAGGGCATGTTGCAGATGTTTAATGACAAACCCGTCACGTTGCGCACCCTGGACGTCGGCGCGGATAAGCAACTGCCCTATATGCCCATCAGTGAAGAGAATCCCTGCCTCGGCTGGCGTGGGATCCGCATAACCCTCGATCAGCCGGAAATCTTCCTTATCCAGGTTCGTGCCATGCTGCGTGCCAACGCGGCCACGGGGAATCTCAGCATTTTGCTGCCGATGGTCACCAGTATTGACGAGATCGACGAAGCGCGGCGGTTGATAGAACGTGCAGGGCGCGAAGTGGAAGAGATGATCGGCTATGCGATCCCTAAACCCCGTATCGGCGTGATGCTTGAAGTGCCTTCGATGGTCTTTATGTTGCCGCAGCTGGCGACCCGCGTTGATTTTATCTCCGTTGGTACCAACGACTTAACGCAATACATTCTGGCAGTCGATCGCAACAATACGCGTGTTGCCAGCATCTACGATAGCCTGCATCCGGCGATGCTTCGTGCCCTGGCGATGATCGCCCGCGAAGCCGAGCAGCATAATATCGACCTGCGCCTGTGCGGTGAAATGGCCGGCGATCCGATGTGCGTGGCGATCCTGATTGGTCTCGGTTTCCGTCACCTGTCAATGAACGGACGTTCCGTTGCGCGTGTGAAATACCTGTTACGTCACATCGAACAAGATGAGGCGCGCGAACTGGCCGCGCGTAGCCTGGAAGCACAGCTGGCAGCCGAAGTGCGCCATCAGGTGGCTGCGTTTATGGAGCGACGCGGCATGGGCGGTTTGATCCGCGGCGGCCGCTGATCCCCACAAAATAATGACTGCTCGGACGACCCCTCTCCCTTGAGGGAGAGGGATGGGGTGAGGGAGAACAGCGCGCGTAAAACCCTATACACATCTTTTACATCTCAGGCGCATCCTCCGCGCCTGCCTTATGCTATGATTCGCAACTTTGGAGCACCTGCCAACGGCGGGAATGCAATTCACCCGCTGTCCACTTTCAGCGGAATAACAACATCTTGTGGTGACAGATGAACAGTGGTTATCTGCATTTTCCGGAATTCGATCCGGTTATTTTCTCAATAGGACCTGTAGCGCTGCACTGGTACGGTCTGATGTACCTGGTGGGCTTCGTTTTTGCCATGTGGCTTGCTGGCCGTCGCGCCAGTCGTCCGGGCAGTGGATGGACGAAGAACGAAGTGGAAAACCTGCTTTATGCCGGCTTCCTCGGCGTATTCCTGGGAGGTCGCATCGGTTATGTCCTGTTCTATAATTTCCCGGTATTCCTGAACGACCCGCTCTATCTGTTCCGCGTCTGGGACGGCGGTATGTCCTTCCACGGCGGACTGATTGGTGTGATCCTCGTGATGGTGATCTTCGCCAGACGCACCAAACGCAACTTCTTCCAGGTGGCTGATTTTATTGCGCCGTTAATCCCGTTTGGGTTGGGCGCAGGGCGTCTGGGCAATTTCATCAACGGTGAGCTGTGGGGGCGTGTCGATCCGAGCGTGCCGTTTACCATGCTGTTCCCGGGCTCCCGCGCAGAGGATATCGCGCTGCTGCCTTCGCATCCTGAGTGGCAGCCCATTTTCGATACCTACGGCGTCCTGCCGCGCCATATGTCACAGCTCTATGAGCTGGCGCTGGAAGGCGTGGTGCTATTCATCATCCTGAATCTTTATATCCGCAAACCGCGTCCAATGGGGGCTGTCTCCGGTCTGTTCCTGATTGGCTACGGCGCGTTTCGTATCATCGTCGAGTTCTTCCGCCAGCCGGATGCGCAGTTTACCGGTGAATGGGTACAGTACATCAGCATGGGGCAGATCCTCTCCATCCCGATGATTGTCGCGGGTGCCATTATGATGATTTGGGCGTATCGTCGTCGTCCACAGCAACAACTTTCCTGAGGAATCATGAAACAGTATCTTGAATTGATGAAAAAAGTGCTCGACGAGGGCACGCCGAAAAACGACCGCACCGGCACCGGTACGCTCTCCATTTTTGGCCACCAGATGCGCTTCAATCTGCAAGAAGGCTTTCCTCTGGTGACAACGAAGCGCTGCCATCTGCGCTCGATCATTCATGAACTGCTCTGGTTCCTGCAAGGCGATACCAACGTTGCTTATCTACATGAAAACAATGTCTCCATCTGGGACGAGTGGGCAGATGAGAACGGCGACCTGGGTCCGGTCTACGGCAAGCAATGGCGCGCGTGGCCTACCCCGGACGGCCGCCATATCGACCAGATCACGACCGTCATAAACCAGCTGAAAAATGATCCGGACTCGCGCCGTATCATTGTCTCTGCCTGGAACGTGGGTGAACTGGATAAAATGGCGCTGGCGCCTTGCCACGCGTTTTTCCAGTTTTACGTGGCGGACGGCAAGCTCTCCTGCCAGCTCTATCAACGCTCCTGCGACGTGTTCCTCGGCCTGCCGTTTAACATCGCCAGCTACGCGCTGTTGGTGCACATGATGGCGCAGCAGTGCGATCTTGAAGTGGGCGATTTTGTCTGGACGGGCGGTGATACCCACCTCTACAGCAATCATATGGAACAGACGCATCTCCAGCTGACGCGCGAACCGCGTGCATTGCCGAAGCTGGTGATCAAACGTAAACCGGACTCGATCTTCGATTACCGTTTTGATGATTTCGAGATTGAGGGTTACGACCCGCATCCCGGCATTAAAGCTCCTGTCGCCATCTGATACGGCAAATCCTGACACAACCGGTGCTCTTTAGCGCCGGTTTTTTTTCACGCCCGTTTTGTTTTTCGAGCCTGTTTCCAGAGATGATGCAACGCGTTGCAACGGGTGAAATTCTCCTGAAAGCGGCTCGTAAAGTTCTGGTTTGACGCTCGCACCGTTTCTGCTATTCCTCCACACTCCCGCCATGAAAAACGAACAAGGCTTTACGCTTATCGAAACCCTTATCGCCGTTTCGCTGGCAGTGATCCTCAGCGCCACAGGACTCTATGGCTGGGACAGCTGGCAGCAGCGGCAGCGGCTTTGGCAAACCGCCTGCCAGGTGCGGGATTACCTGGTGTTTTTGCGCAATGACGCCAACCGTCACAACAGCGAGCACAGGATCGCGCTGTATAACGACGGTGAAAAGAACTGTCTGACCAGTTCAGCGGTGACCGGTTGTGACAGCGGCGGACCGTTCGTGATGAAGCCGATGTGGCCAGGGGTCACGATAAGCGACATAACACCTGCGCTGGGATTTTACGGTTTAAGAGATACCGCGTGGGCCGGACATATCCGGGTGCAGAGCCGCGCTGGTGGGTGGTGGGTTATTGTCTCAAATGGCGGACGTATCAGGCTGTGTAATGCCGCAGGAGAAGGTGCATGCCAGTAAATCGAAAAGGGTTTTCCCTGCTGGAAGTGCTGATTGCGATGACGATAAGCAGCATTCTGTTACTCAGCACGTCACGTTTTTTACCGGGGCTACAGCGGGGGGTTTTACTGCAATCCGGGCAGCAGGAGCTGGAGGATGAGGTCTGGCAACGTCTGTTCGCGGTCGGTAAACAGTTTCAGAGAGCAGGATACTGTGCAGGGCATTGCCAGGGACAGGGGATGATCATCGGCAGGCAAGGACGATGTGCGATTGTGCAATGGGATGCGAACAGCAACGGCCAGTGGGATAGCACCGCGTCGGAAAACGACAGTACGGGATTCCGGCTTGAGTCCGGATCGCTTGAAACGCTGCGGGGCGCCACATCCTGTGACGGTAAGGGATGGGATAAGCTCACCGACCCGGATCGGGTCCTGATAGAGCAATTTATGGTCACTAAAACCGATCGTGCTGGCTTTGCGCCGGTCATCAGTATCGAGCTGCGTGCCCGCCGTAAAGGTGAACTGACCGCCCCCTTTTCGGCTCGCCATACCGTAACGGGGTTTAATCTGTGAATCGTCAGCGGGGCATGTCATCGCTGGCGCTGGTCCTGCTATTGCTGGTGCTCGGCACGCTGATCCTCACCGGATTAAATCAGCAGTTGCAAACCTTTAGCACGCTGGTAAGTGGCGAGAGTTTGTCTGTTCGCCAGCAGGCTGCCGTGCAATCTGCACTGGAGTGGGGGCGCGTTCAGGAATGGGCTTTACAGCCAGAGGTTCAGTGCAAACAGACACAGCGTTTGCGGGTCTGTGTAAGGCTGTTTGGGGAGCGTGTTTTGCTTATTGCCGGCAATGACGATCTGTTGCTATGGCAAGGCGGGGACATCGCGGAAGGGCAGATACGCTTTTCCGCCCACGGCTGGAGTGATTTCTGCCCCCTTAAGGAAAGTACGCTATGTCAGTTACCCTGAGCAGACAAAAAGGATTTAGCATGGTGGAGGTTTTGCTGGCAACGATGTTGCTGGTTGTGGTTGTGACGGCGTTATCCGGATATCATCGCGCGCTGGCAGCCCGGTATGCGGCGCTTAGCCAGTATCGTCAGCTATGGCATCATGCGTGGAATCAATCGCAGATCTCAACATTAACGCTCCCGCCGGGCTGGCAAGTCAGTCGGGGGCAGACAACACAGTCCGGATGTGTCAGCATCACGGTCACACTTATTTCTCCTATGGGGCGGCAGGGCGCGTTAACGCGTCTGCACTGCCCGGTTAGCCGCTAGTCGGGAGCGTTTATGCTAAGGGTTTACCACTCAAATCGTCTGGATGTGCTGGAAGCACTGATGGAGTATATCGTTGAGCAAGAGCGTCTTGACGATCCGTTTGAGCCAGAAATGGTGCTGGTGCAGAGCACCGGTATGGCGCAGTGGCTGCAAATGTCCCTTTCGCAGAAATTTGGCATTGCGGCGAACATCGATTTTCCGCTGCCCGCGAGCTTTATCTGGGAGATGTTTGTTCGCGTCCTGCCGGACATCCCTGAGCAGAGCGCCTTCAACAAACAAAGCATGGCCTGGAAACTGATGACGCTGCTGCCGGACATGCTGGCGCGTGATGAGTTTGCCATGCTGCGGCACTACCTGAATGACGACACCGACAAGCGTAAACTTTTCCAGCTGGCCTCACGTACTGCCGACCTCTATGACCAGTATCTGGTTTACCGTGCAGACTGGCTGATTCGCTGGGAAGCGGGAGAATTAGTCGATGGGTTACCGGAAGCGCAAATCTGGCAGGCGCCGCTCTGGAAAGCGCTGGTCGAGCATACCGGGAAACTCGGTCAGCCTAAGTGGCACCGTGCTAACTTGTACGATCGCTTTATCTCGATACTTGAGAACAGCGCAGAACGGCCAGCCCGTTTGCCGTCACGCGTGTTCATTTGCGGTATCTCCGCGTTGCCGCCTGTCTACCTGAACGCGCTAAAAGCGCTCGGTAAGCACACTGATATCCATATCCTCTTTACCAACCCGTGTCGGCACTATTGGGGGGATATTCAGGATCCGCGCTGGCTTTCACGGCTGGTCACCCGTCAGAGAAAACGTCTCTTTGAAGAACGCGCGGTGCCGCTGTTTAAAGACAGTGAAAACGCGGCGCAGCTTTTTGATGAAGAGGGGATTCAGAACCTGCCGAACCCGCTGCTTGCCTCGTGGGGCAAGCTCGGACGTGACTATATTTATCTGCTTTCAGATATCACCTCCTCGGGAGAAGGAGATGTGGATGCGTTTGCCGATATTACGCCGGATAGCCTGCTGCACAATATTCAGCTTGATATTCTGGATTTAGAGAACCGTGCCGTTGCCGGGATCACTGCCGAGGAGTTTGCGCGAAGCGATAAGAAGCGAAAACTGGATCCTGACGATCGTAGTATCGCGATCCACGTTTGTCACAGCCCACAGCGTGAAGTTGAAATTCTTCATGACCGCCTGCTGGCCATGTTGCAGGACGACCCAACCCTGACACCGCGCGATATCGTGGTGATGGTGGCGGATATCGACAGCTACAGCCCGTTTATTCAGGCGGTATTTGGCAGCGCAACGGGCGACCGCTATCTGCCCTACGCAATCTCTGACCGTCGCGCTCGTCAGTCACACCCGGCGCTACAGGCCTTTATCAGCCTGCTTTCGCTGCCTGATAGCCGGTTTATCTCTGAGGATGTGCTGGCACTGCTGGATGTGCCAGTTCTGGCCGCACGTTTCAACATTAACGAAGAGGGGTTGCGCTATCTGCGCCAGTGGGTCAACGAATCCGGTGTCCGCTGGGGTATCGACGATGATAACGTCCAGGAGTTCGAACTGCCAGCAACCGGCCAGCATACCTGGCAGTTTGGGCTGACGCGCATGCTGCTGGGGTATGCAATGGAGAGCATCCACGGCGAATGGAATGACGTGCTGCCGTACGATGAATCCAGTGGGTTGATCGCGGAACTGGTTGGTCACTTAGCCTCGCTGCTTATGCAGCTCAACCGCTGGCGCCGTGCATTGATGCAGCCCCGCCCGCTCGAAGAGTGGCTGCCAGTTTGCCGCGAAATGCTGAATGATTTCTTCCTGCCGGACAGCGAAACTGAAGCCGCCATGGCGCTTATCGAGAAGCAGTGGCAGGCCATCGTTGATGAAGGGGTTAATTCGCACTATCACGAGGCGGTTCCCCTTTCGCTTCTGCGTGATGAGCTGACGCAACGTCTCGATCAGGAGCGCATCAGCCAGCGCTTCCTTGCGGGGCCGGTGAATATTTGTACCCTGATGCCAATGCGTTCAATCCCGTTCAAAGTGGTCTGTCTGCTTGGCATGAACGACGGTATTTATCCGCGTGCGCTGCCGCCTCTGGGCTTTGATCTTATGAGCGCACAACCGAAGCGGGGTGACCGCAGCCGCCGCGATGATGACCGTTATCTCTTCCTTGAGGCGCTGATGTCTGCGCAAAGCAGGCTGTATATCAGCTATATCGGACGTTCAATTCAGGATAACAGCGAGCGTTTCCCGTCTGTGCTGGTGCAGGAGCTGGTGGACTACATTGGACAGAGCCACTATCTGCCGGGCGATGAAGCCTGCAACTGCGACGAAAGCGAACGTCGGGTGATAGCGCATATCACTTGCCACCATAGCCGTATGCCGTTCGATCCTGTCAACTACGTTCCTGATGAACTGCAAAGCTATGCCCGCGAGTGGCTTCCCGCCGCGAAGAAAGCGGGGACGCCGCAAACCGATTTTATTCAGGCGCTCGAACCGCGCGCTATAGACACCCTCACGTTTGAGCAGCTACAGCGCTTTTGGGCACACCCGGTTCGGGCGTTTTTCCAGCAACGCTTGCAGGTGAATTTCCGCTCTGAAGAGAGCGAAATCCCCGATGCGGAACCGTTTATTCTTGATGGGCTGGAGCGTTTTAAGCTTAATTCCCAGCTTCTGAATGCGCTGGTTGACGAAGAAGACGCCAGTAAACTGTTTCGACGTTACAGGGCGTCGGGATTACTTCCGTATGGTGCATTCGGCGAAATCGTCTGGGATGCCCAGTGCGAGGAGATGCGAGCGCTAGCTGACCGCGTTATCGCGTGTCGGCAGCCGGCGAGCAGCATTGAAATCGATCTCGATTGTAACGGTATGCACCTTAGCGGCTGGCTCACGCACGTGCAGTCTGACGGGCTGCTGCGTTGGCGCCCATCCATGCTCAGCGTTTCACATGGCCTGCAACTCTGGCTCGAACATCTTGTCTACAGTGCGAGTGGTCACGAAGGTGAAAGCCGGTTGTTTGTACGTAAGGACGGCGAATGGCGCTTCCCGCGGATGGAGCCTGAGCAGGCGTTGACGTACCTGTCGCTTTATATTGAAGGTTACCGTCAGGGCATGAACAAACCCCTGCTTTTGCTGCCTGAAAGTGGGGGGGCATGGATAAAAGCCTGTTATGACGCGCAGAATGATGCCATGTTAACGGATGAGGCTTCGCTCCAGAAAGCGCGCAGCAAGTTTTTGCAGGCCTACGAAGGGAACATGATGGTACGTGGCGAAGGTGACGATGTCTGGTATCAACGTTTATGGCGAACGCTGGAGCCAGAATATTTCGACATTATCACCCAGGAGGCGCAACGCTACCTGTTACCGTTATACAAATTTAATCAGTCCTGAGTGCTGTATAAAAATTGCGCAGTATGAGGTGTTCATTTATGATGCACCTCTTATCACGGACTGATGTACCCAAAGAAAGAGATGCTGGCGTGTCCAGCACGCACGTTGTTAATGATGTAGCCGTGATAAAGAGGTCGTAATGCCAGGCAGCACCTTGTTCAAAGCGTTTGTTTTGTTTATCGCCCTTTGGGCTCCCGTCACACAGGCCGATTCCGGTTGGCAACCTGTCAAGGAAACAATCCGTAAGAGCGATAAGGACACCCGTCAGTATCAGGCGATTCGTCTTGATAACGGGATGACCGTACTGCTGGTTTCCGATCCTCAGGCGGTGAAATCGCTCTCCGCGCTGGTTGTGCCGGTGGGTTCGCTGGAAGATCCTGACGCCCATCCTGGGCTGGCGCACTACCTTGAGCACATGACGCTGATGGGCTCTAAAAAATACCCACAGCCTGACAGCCTGTCCGAATTTCTGAAAATGCATGGCGGCAGCCACAACGCCAGTACCGCGCCGTATCGCACCGCGTTTTACCTGGAAGTGGAAAATGATGCGCTTGATGGGGCGGTGGACCGTCTGGCGGATGCCATCGCCGCACCGCTGCTGGATAAAAAATACGCTGACCGTGAACGTAATGCCGTGAACGCCGAACTGACGATGGCGCGCACGCGAGACGGTATGCGCATGGCGCAGGTTAGTGCTGAAACCATCAATCCGGCGCACCCGGGTTCGCGCTTCTCAGGCGGCAACCTTGAAACGCTGAGCGACAAGCCAGGTAGCCCGGTGCTCGATGCGCTGCATGCGTTTCGTGAAAAATACTATTCCGCCAATCTGATGAAAGCGGTTATCTACAGCAATAAACCGTTGCCGACGCTGGCAAACATGGCCGCGCAGACCTACGGCAGGGTGCCAAATAAAAATATCGATCTGCCGCAGATTAACGTGCCGGTTGTCACGGACGCGCAAAAAGGCATTGTTATTCACTATGTGCCGGCCTTGCCGCGCAAGGTGTTACGCGTTGAATTCCGTATTGATAACAACACGGCGCAGTTCCGCAGCAAAACCGACGAGCTGGTGACTTATCTTATCGGCAACCGCAGCCCGGGTACGCTCTCCGACTGGCTGCAAAAGCAGGGGCTGGTGGAAGGTATTCGCGCTGACTCCGATCCCGTTGTAAATGGGAATAGCGGCGTGCTGGCCATCTCCGCGACGCTGACCGATAAAGGGCTGGCTCACCGGAACGACGTCGTTGCGGCCATTTTCAGTTATCTCTCTCTGCTGCGCGACAAAGGCGTCGATAAACGCTACTTTGACGAGCTGGCGCATGTGCTGGATCTCGATTTCCGCTATCCCTCTATCACGCGTGATATGGACTACGTTGAGTGGCTGGCAGATACCATGATCCGCGTGCCGGTGGAACATACGCTGGATGCGGTAAATATTGCCGACCAGTTTGACGCCGGAGCGCTCAAAGCGCGTCTGGCGATGATGACTCCGCAGAATGCCCGCGTCTGGTATATCAGCCCGAACGAACCGCATAACAAAATGGCCTACTTCGTTGATGCCCCGTATCAGGTTGAAAAAATCAGCGAACAGACCTTCGCGGGCTGGCAGAAAAAGGCGGGGGAAATTGCGCTGAAGTTACCGGAGCTTAACCCCTACATCCCGGACGATTTCTCGCTGATCAAACCCGCAAAGGCGTATCCGCACCCGGAGCTGATTGTTGATGAGCCGACGCTGCGCGTGGTCTACACCCCAAGCCGCTATTTCGCCGACGAGCCAAAAGCGGATGTCAGCGTGGTGCTGCGTAACCCAAAAGCAATGGACAGCGCCAGAAACCAGGTGCTGTTTGCGCTTAATGATTATCTGGCCGGTATTGCCCTCGATCAGCTCAGCAACCAGGCTGCCGTTGGTGGTATCAGTTTCTCCACCAACGCCAATAACGGCCTGATGGTGAATGCCAACGGCTATACCCAGCGTTTGCCGCAGCTGTTCCAGGCGCTGCTGGACGGTTATTTCAGCTATACGCCTACGGAAGAACAGCTCGAGCAGGCTAAGTCCTGGTATGCCCAGATGATGGATTCTGCCGAGAAGGGTAAAGCCTACGATCAGGCGATTATGCCAGCACAGATGCTGTCGCAAATTCCGTACTTCCAGCGCGAAGATCGCCGCGCGATATTGCCCTCAATCACCTTAAAAGAGGTGCTGGCTTACCGTGATGCGCTGAAAACCAATACCCGTCCGGAGTTCCTGGTTGTAGGGAATATGAGCGAAGATCAGGCTAAAACGCTGGCGCAAAACGTCCGTGCGCAACTGGGTTCAAAAGGCGATGAGTGGTGCCGTAACCAGGATGTGCTGGTAGAGAAAAAGCAGAACGTGATCTTCGAAAAAGCGGGAAGCAGCACGGATTCCGCGCTGGCCGCGGTGTTTGTCCCTGTCGGTTATGACGAATTTACCAGCTCTGCCCAGAGTGCGGTGCTTGGTCAAATTATTCAGCCGTGGTTTTACAACCAGCTGCGCACCGAAGAGCAGCTGGGCTATGCGGTGTTCGCTTTCTCCATGAATGTGGGCCGTCAGTGGGGGCTGGGCTTCCTTCTGCAAAGCAGTGACAAGCAACCCGCTTACCTGTGGCAGCGTTATCAGGCGTTCTTCCCGCAGGCGGAAGCAAAACTGCGCGCCATGAAGCCGGAAGAGTTTGCCCAAATCCAGCAGGCGGTTATCGCCCAGGTGATGCAACCGCCGCAGACGCTGGGTGAAGAGGCCTCGCAGCTGAGCAAAGATTTTGATCGCGGTAATATGAAATTTGATTCGCGTGATAAAATAGTGGCCGAAATAAAACAGCTGACGCCACAAAAGGTTGCCGATTTCTTCCATCAGGCGGTAGTAAAACCGCAGGGTATGGCCATCCTGTCTCAGGTTTCTGGCAGCCAGAACGGGAAAACGGACTACGTAAAATCAAAAGAGTGGACCGTCTGGAAGAGCGTCAGCGCGCTGCAACAAACAATGCCCTGGAGTAAGAAAGAATGACCCATACCGCTGAGCCGCTTGATCCCCTAAGTTTACCTCTACAGGGTGAGCGACTGATTGAAGCCTCAGCGGGAACGGGAAAAACCTATACCATCGCCGCGCTCTATCTGCGTCTGCTGTTGGGGCTCGGCGGCAACGCCGCTTTTTCGCGCCCGTTAAGCGTGGAAGAGCTGCTGGTGGTAACCTTCACCGAAGCGGCCACTGCCGAGCTGCGTGGCCGTATTCGCAGCAACATTCATGAGCTGCGCATTGCCTGTCTGCGTCAGACGACGGATAACCCCCTCTACGCGAGCCTGCTGGACGAGATTGCGGATAAGCAACAGGCTGCGCAATGGCTGCTGCTGGCCGAACGGCAAATGGATGAAGCGTCCGTCTTCACCATTCACGGTTTTTGTCAGCGCATGCTGAGCCTGAATGCGTTTGAATCCGGCATGCTCTTTGAGCAGCAGCTTATTGAAGATGAATCCGAGCTTCGCTATCAGGCCTGTGCGGATTTCTGGCGTCGACACTGTTATCCGTTGCAGCGCGACATTGCCGAAGCGGTTCACGCCCTGTGGAAAGGTCCGGAAGAGCTTCTTCGCGCCATCGACCGTTACCTGCAAGGCGAGGCGCCGGTCATTAAATCTCCTCCGCCTGCCGATGAAACGCTGGCCTCGCGCCATGAAAAGATCGTCGCCAAAATTACCGCGCTTAAGCAGAAGTGGAATGAGTCGGTTGGTGAAATTGATGCAATCATCGAAAACTCAGGCATCGACAGACGCAAGTTCAACCGTGGGAACCAGGGGAAGTGGATCGAAAAGATCAGCGCCTGGGCCCAGGAGGAGACGCGGGGTTACCAGCTTCCGGACGCACTGGAAAAATTTTCGCAACGCTTTTTGACCGAGCGAACCAAAGCCGACGGTATTGTGCCTGAGCATCCCCTGTTTGTGGCGATTGAAGCGCTGCTTGCGGAGCCATTAACGCTCAATGACCTGATGATCACCCGCGCCATGAAGGAGATCCGCCAGGCCGTCGCGCGCGAAAAACGTCGCCGGGGCGAGCTGGGGTTTGATGACATGCTGAGCCGCCTGGACGAAGCCCTGTCCAGCGAGAATGGTGAAGCGCTCGCCAGCGCGATCCGTACCCGTTTTCCGGTGGCGATGATTGACGAATTTCAGGACACCGACCCCCAGCAGTACCGCATTTTTCGCCGCATCTGGCGACAGCAGCCCGACACTGCCCTGTTGTTGATTGGCGACCCTAAACAGGCGATTTACGCCTTCCGTGGGGCAGATATCTTCACCTATATGAAAGCCCGTAGTGAAGTTGTCGCGCATTACACGTTAGACACCAACTGGCGTTCCGCTCCGGGGATGGTTGAGAGCGTCAATGCGCTGTTCAGCCGTATGGAGACGGCGTTCATGTTCAAGGAAATCCCTTTTCTGCCGGTGAAATCCGCCCCAAAAAACGCATCCCTGCGCTTCGAAGTCAGTGGCGCGGAGCAGCCCGCCATGACCTTCTGGCTGCTTGAAGGGGAAGGCTATGGCGTTGCTGACTATCAGGCGGTGATGGCCCAGCACTGCGCCGCGCAAATCCGTGACTGGCTGAGCGCAGGCAACCGCGGCGAGGCGCTGCTGTGGAAGGGGGAACAGGCAAATCCTGTTAAAGCCTCTGATATTACCGTGCTGGTGCGCAGTCGTCAGGAAGCGGCGTTAATCCGCGATGCGCTAACGTTGCTGGATATTCCATCAGTGTATCTCTCTAACCGTGACAGCGTGTTCGACACGCTGGAAGCCCAGGAAATGTTCTGGCTGCTTCAGGCGGTACTGGCGCCGGAGCGCGAAAATACGCTTCGAAGCGCGCTGGCCAGCTCTATGCTGGGTTTGAACGCGCGCGATATTGATGAGCTCAACCATGACGAAAACGCATGGGATGCGGTGGTGGAAGAGTTTGTCCATTACCGTGAACGCTGGCAAAAACGCGGCGTCATGGCGATGCTGCGCGAATTGATGACGCGGCGTCAGATTGCCGAAAATATGCTGGCGTCATCCGGCGGTGAAAGGCGTCTTACCGATATTTTACACATCAGCGAACTGTTGCAGGAAGCCGGCACCCAGCTTGAAAGTGAACATGCCCTCGTGCGCTGGCTGGCGCAGCAAATCGCGGATCCAAACAGTAACGCCTCAAGCCAGCAGATGCGTCTTGAGAGCGATAAGCATCTGGTGCAAATCGTCACCATTCACAAATCGAAAGGTCTCGAGTATCCGCTGGTCTGGCTGCCCTTTATCGCCAACTACCGCGTTCAGGATCAGGCCTATTATCATGACCGCGAGACTTTCGATGCGGTGCTCGATCTCAGCAAGGCGGAAACCAGCGTTGAGCTGGCGGAAGCGGAGCGTCTGGCGGAGGATTTGCGCCTGCTTTACGTGGCGCTGACCCGTTCTGTCTGGCATTGCAGCCTGGGCGTCGCGCCGGTTTTCCGCCGTCGCGGGGAAAAAACAGGGGAGAGCGATTTCCATTTAAGCGCCTTAGGGCGGCTTATTCAGCGTGGTGAGCCAAAAGATGCGGCGGGGTTGCGCCTCTGTATTGAGTCGCTTTGCGGAGACGATATCGCCCTGCATATCCCTTCTCTGCCAGACAACAGCCGCTGGGAAATGGCGCAAGAGCCCGCGACCGATCTTAACGCGCGCCAGATCACACGGGTGCTTGCCGACGACTGGCGCGTCACCAGCTATTCTGGCCTGCAACAGCAAGGGCAAAGTATTGCGCAGGATCTCATGCCGAAGCTGGACGTGGATGCCGCAGGGGTAGGCGATGTTCCGGTTGAACCGACGTTAACTCCGCATCAGTTCCCACGCGGCGCGTCGCCGGGCACCTTTTTGCACAGCCTTTTTGAAGAGCTTGATTTCACCCAGCCTGTCAGTGAGGAGTGGGTGCTGAAGATGTTGCAGAGCGGAGGCTATGACGCGCACTGGCAGCCCGTTCTCACTGACTGGATCAACGCCATTTTGCAAGCGCCGCTGACGGCGCAGGGCTTCTCTCTTCGCCAGTTAACGGCCAAAAATAAGCAGGTTGAGATGGAGTTTTATCTGCCCGTCGCAGGCCCGCTTAAGGCCGACGCGCTCGATGCGCTTATCCGTCAGTACGATCCGCTGTCAGCCGGTTGCCCGCCGCTGAACTTCCGTCAGGTGCAGGGCATGCTGAAAGGGTTTATCGACCTCGTCTTCCGTCACGAAGGACGGTACTACCTGCTGGATTACAAATCAAACTGGCTGGGCGAGAACAGCGCAGCCTATACCCAGCAGGCGATGGCGGCCGCCATGCAAATGCATCGCTACGATCTGCAATATCAGCTCTATACCCTGGCGCTGCACCGCTATTTGCGCCACCGTATTGCGGATTACCGCTACGACGATCATTTTGGCGGCGTCATCTACCTGTTCCTGCGCGGGGTTGACGCTGCCGATCCGCGCTCCGGGATCTTCAGCACTCGTCCGGATGCGGAATTGATTAATAAAATGGATAACCTGTTTGCAGCAAACACGGAGGAGATGGCATGACGATGCAGGACTTATTGCTGGATGCGGTAGAGCAACGCGTGCTGCGTCAGCTGGACGTGCAGTTTGCCATGATGATTGCCGCTGACCAGCCCGCCGTGATGCTTGCCGCTGCCCTGTTGAGTAAAGATGCCGGAGAGGGGCATGTGTGTCTGCCGCTCTCGCGTCTGGTGGTTGACGAGAAAATGCCGCCTGTCCTCCAGTCCTGCTTTGCGCTGCTGGGAGATAAGGTGGACTGGCAGAAAATCTTGCGGGAATCGTCAGCCGTTGGGCCGGGAGACAACCAGGCACCGCTGATCCTGACGGGGGAGCGCTTATACCTGAACCGCCTGTGGCGAAATGAACTGACGGTAGCGCGTTTCTTTAGTGAGACCAATGCGCCGCTTCCCTGCGACGAAGCACAGCTTCGCCAGACGCTGGACAGGCTGTTTGACTCCGGTGAGGACACAGACTGGCAGAAAGTGGCGGCGGCCGTCGCCCTGACGCGGCGGATCTCGGTGATATCCGGCGGCCCGGGAACGGGGAAAACAACGACCGTCGCAAAGCTGCTGGCAGCCCTGATACAGCTTTCAGGAGAGCAGCGATGCCGTATTCGTCTGGCGGCGCCCACCGGGAAGGCTGCGGCGCGTCTGACCGAATCACTGGGCGGCGCGATGCAACAGCTGCCGCTCACTCAGGAGCAGCTTGCGCTTTTCCCGGGTGAAGCAAGTACTCTGCACCGTCTGCTCGGCGCGCAGCCGGGTAGCCAGCGGCTGCGCTACCATGCGGGTAATCCGCTGCATCTGGACGTGCTGGTGGTGGATGAAGCCTCCATGATCGACCTGACCATGATGTCGCGCCTGATTGATGCTCTGCCACCCCATGCGCGGGTGGTTTTCCTGGGCGATCGCGACCAGCTCGCCTCTGTAGAAGCCGGGGCGGTGCTGGGAGATATCTGTACCTACGCCAGTTACGGTTATACCGCCGCGCGGGCGCAGGAGCTCGCCCGTCTGACCGGCTGCTCGCTTGAACCCGATCACACGCCGATCGCGGGCGCACTGCGTGACAGCCTGTGCCTGCTGCAAAAAAGCTACCGTTTCGGTAGCGACTCCGGCATCGGCCAGCTGGCTGCGGCGGTCAACCGTGGCGACAGGCACGCCACGCGCACGGTGTTTGACGGTACCTTCACTGACATTGAAAAGAAATCGCTGCAAAGCGGGGAAGAGTATCAGGCTATGCTTGAGGAGGCTCTCCAGGGATACCAGCATTTTCTGAGCTGCGTGCAGCAGCGCAGTCAGCCCGGACAGGTCATCGCCGCATTTGGCGAATACCAGCTTCTGTGCGCATTGCGGGAAGGGCCGTTTGGCGTCACGGGCCTGAACGACAGGCTGGAGCAGTTGCTGGTGCAGAAACGCAAAATTAACCGTCAGCTGCATTCGCGATGGTATGAAGGCCGGCCAGTGATGATCTCCCGCAACGATAGTGCGCTGGGGCTGTTCAACGGGGATATCGGCATTGCGCTCGATCGCGGTAACGGTCTGCGCGTCTGGTTCCAGCTACCGGACGGTAGCGTGAAGTCCGTCCAGCCCAGCCGCCTGCCAGAGCATGAAACGGCATGGGCGATGACGGTACATAAATCTCAGGGCTCCGAGTTCAACCATGCGGCGCTGATCCTGCCGACACAGCTGTCGCCGGTAGTGACCCGCGAACTGGTCTACACAGCCATTACCCGTGCGCGCCAGCGCCTGTCGCTATATGCGGATGAGCGCGTGTTGAGCCAGGCTATTGCCACCCGTACCGAGCGCAGAAGCGGATTAAGCGCGATATTTGAATCTGTCTGAGTGAACGCCCTCTCCAACAGGAGAGGGTGACTGTTATCCCAGGTCCGCCATTAACACCTTCGAGCGGCGCTGGTAGTTGTACATCTCTTTCTTACTTTCCGGCAGGGAATCAATATCCACCGGCGTGAAGCCGCGCTCCTGGAACCAGTGAATGCTGCGCGTGGTGAGCACGAACAGCTTGCTCAGACCCATCTGGCGCGCCTGTGCCGCCACGCGTTCAAGCAGCAGTTCCCCCCGCGAGGAGCTACGGTAATCCGGGTGCACGGCAACGCACGCCATTTCGCCAATCTGCTCTTCCGGGAACGGATAAAGCGCCGCACAGGCAATGGTCAGGTTATCGCGCTGAATGATGGTGAACTTGTCGATCTCCATCTCCAGCTGCTCCCGGGAGCGGCGAACCAGAATGCCCTGTTGTTCCAGCGGACGGATCAGCTCCAGAATGCCGCCGATATCGTTGATGGTGGCACGGCGGATCTGCTCGGCGCTCTCCATGACGATCTGCGTACCGATCCCGTCCCGGGAGAACAGTTCCTGCAACAGCGCACCGTCTTCCTGATAGCTGATCAGGTGGCTGCGGCGCACCCCGCTGCGGCACGCTTTAACGGCGCCGCGCAGAAAACGCACGGTACCGGAATAGTAATCGCCTTCTGCTTCCAGCGCTTCCACGCGCGCCTGGGCTTCATTCGGAAAAAGTTCTGGCACAATCACGCCCTCATCGTTCACGACACCCTGCGAGGAGCAAAAGCCGATCATTTTTTCCGCTTTCAGCTTGATGGCCAGCTGGGTGGCAATCTCTTCTGAGGTCAGATTAAAACTTTCACCCGTTACGGAGACGGCAACGGGCCCCATCAGGACGATCGCGCCATTGTCTAACTGACGGTGAATGGCGTCTTCATCAATACGGCGGATGCGGCCGCTGTGGCAGTAATCCACGCCATCGTCCACGCCGAGCGGCTGAGCGATGATAAAGTTGCCGCTCACCACGTTAATGTGCGCGCCCTGCAACGGCGTATTATTCAGGCTCATCGACAGGCGGGCGGTGATATCGAGCTGCAACAGACCCGCCGCCTGTTTGACCAGTTCGAGGGTTTTCGCATCCGTCACGCGCGTATGTTTGTGGTAGATCGGCTCATGGTGATGGGCGGCCAGGTTGGCTTCGATTTGCGGACGTGCGCCATACACCACCACCAGACGGATGCCGAGGCTGTGCAGCAGGCCGATATCATTGACGATGCTGGAAAAGTTTTCATGCTCAATGGCTTCGCCGCCAAGCATGATGACAAACGTTTTTCCCCGATGGGCGTTGATATAGGGAACAGA
>OIEQ01000553.1_pt1 | contig 19454 bp, 11 predicted proteins | sample 1581841 | NCBI WGS metagenome assembly OIEQ01 (sample SAMN03281020, study PRJEB24777) | human gut metagenome | isolation source: fecal sample PR170 from 1 month old male Malay infant, vaginal delivered... | place: Singapore | collected 2005-12-29
ACGCCGTTATCCTCCTGCCAGTCGCCGCCCGCGTATTCGTAGATCCGGCGGAAGCTGACGTCCGGGGTCAGGTCTTTATAATCCTTGCAGGCCAGCTCGCAGGTTTTGCACCCGGTGCAACGGCTGGAATCAATAAAAAATCCATACTGGGTTGTCATCGGTTACTCCTTACACCTTCTCAACCTGAACAAGGTTTGTGTGGGATGGGTTACCTTTCGCCAGCGGCGACGGGCGCTGCGTGGTCAGTACGTTAATACTGCCAGCCTGGTCGATGCGGTTTGCATCCGGGCTGTACCACGCGCCTTCCCCCAGCGCGACAACGCCAGGCATCATGCGGGGCGTCACTTTGGCTTCGATATGCACCTCGCCGCGATCGTTAAAGATACGCACGCGATCGCCATTGCTGATGCCTCGCGCTTTCGCATCCATCGGGTTAATCCACATCTCCTGGCGGCAGGCGGCTTTCAGCACATCAACGTTGCCGTAGGTGGAGTGAACGCGCGCTTTGTAGTGGAAGCCGGTCAGTTGCAGCGGGAATTTTGCGGTCAGCGGATCGTTATAGTTTTCAAACCCGGGCGTGTAGATCGGCAGGGGATCGATAACATCCCCTTCCGGCAATTCCCAGGTTGCGGCAATGTTTGCCAGCTCTTCGGAGTAAATCTCGATTTTGCCCGATGGCGTGGTCAGCGGATTTGCCTGCGGATCGTCGCGGAAGGCTTTGTACGCCACGTGGTGCCCTTGCGGATCGCGCTGTTTATAGATGCCCTGCTTGCGGAAGGTATCGAAATCCGGCAGGTCAGGGATCGCTTTACGGGAAAGTTCATGCAGATGACGCATCCACTCTTCCTGAGTGCGGCCTTCTGTGAACTGTTGTTCGACACCAAGACGTTTCGCCAGCTCAGAGGTCATCTCATAGATGGTTTTGCACTCGAAACGCGGTTTGATGGCCCGGTCGGTGAAGATCACGTAGGACATGTTGCCGCAGGAGGCATCCAGCGCGAAATCCATCTGCTCCGAGGCAGTGCAATCCGGCAGCAGAATATCCGCATATTTCGCCGATGAGGTCATGTGGCAGTCGATCACCACAATCATCTCGCACTTCTTGTCATCCTGCAGGATTTCGTGGGTGCGGTTGATCTCCGAGTGCTGGTTAATAAGGCAGTTACCGGCGTAGTTCCAGATCATCTTGATCGGCACATCCAGCTTGTCTTTGCCCCGTACGCCATCGCGCAGGGCGGTCATCTCCGGCCCGCGCTCAATGGCGTCGGTCCACATAAACATGGAGATACTTGTCTGAACCGGGTTTTCCAGGGTTGGCATCCGTTCAAACGGCAGCGAATAGGAACCTTCGCGCGCGCCACTATTCCCACCATTAATACCCACGTTACCGGTCAAAATGGAGAGCATCGAAATAGCGCGAGTGGCGATTTCACCATTCGCGTGACGCTGTGGCCCCCAGCCCTGGCTGATATAGGCCGGTTTCGCTGAACCGATTTCACGCGCCAGCTGGACAATACGTTCCGCCGGTATCCCGGTGATTTTTGATGCCCACTCCGGGGTCTTCGCCACGCCGTCACTGCCCTGGCCCAGAATATACGCCTTGTAATGCCCGTTGGCAGGCGCACTGGCGGGCAGGGTTTTCTCGTCATAGCCGACGCAGTATTTATCGAGGAATGGCTGATCGACAAGGTCCTCGGTGATCATGACCCACGCCAGCGCGCTGACCAGCGCCGCATCGGTGCCCGGGCGAATAGGGATCCACTCATCTTCCCGGCCTGCCCCCGTATCGGTATAACGCGGATCGATGATGATCATCCGGGCGTTAGATTTGGCGCGAGCCTGCTCAAGGTAATAGGTTACCCCACCGCCGCTCATCCGCGTTTCACCAGGGTTGTTACCGAAAAGCACCACCAGTTTACTGTTTTCGATATCGGACGGGCTGTTACCGTCTGCCCAGCCACCGTAGGTGTAGTTCAGACCGGCAGCAATCTGTGCAGAAGAGTAGTCACCGTAGTGATTGAGATAACCGCCGCAGCAGTTCATCAAGCGCGCCACCAGCGTTTTACCCGGTGGCCAGGAGCGGGTCAGCGTTCCCCCGAGCGTTCCGGTGCCATAGTTCAGGTAGATGGATTCGTTACCGTACTCTTTTATCAGACGCTGCATATTGCTGGTGATGATATCGTAAGCTTCATCCCAGCTGATGCGCTCGAACTTCCCTTCCCCGCGCTTACCGACGCGTTTCATCGGGTACTTCAGACGGTCCGGGTTATAAACCCGGCGGCGCATTGAGCGGCCACGCAGACAGGCGCGAACCTGATGCAAGCCGTCGTAGTTATCGTCACCGGTATTGTCGGTTTCGACGTATTTGATCTCGCCATCCACCACATGCATACGTAATGGACAACGGCTACCACAGTTTACGGTACAGGCGCTCCACACCACGTTTTCCGGGGCCGTAGCCGGGGACAACGCATCCGCCGCCGACGCCAGTCGGGTAAAAGGGAGAGTGAAGGCACTGCTGGCAACGGCGAGACCGCCAATTGCCGTGGTTTTCATCAACCCACGGCGAGTGACCTCGGCAGCCATTAACGCTTCAGGCGCTTTGATTTTCATAAAGACTCACTTTGGTTGCTCACAAAGAATAAGGGGCGGAATTAACCGCGATATAGTTTTATATATAACGAGCTAATGCGTTATGCGTGTTTTATGCTGGCTTTCATTCGCAGGAGTATTACTACTTTAGAGGGAGGGGGTATTGCGTCGTATCAAACCGAGGGTATAAAAAAAGCGCCAAAAGGCGCTTTTTTGTTGTAAGGCAAAGAATTAGCCAATGTACTGCTGGCCTTTCATGTATGGGCGCAGTACTTCAGGGATCTCAATACGTCCGTCTGCCTGCTGATAGTTTTCCAGCACGGCAACCAGCGTACGGCCAACAGCCAGACCAGAGCCGTTCAGGGTATGCACCAGACGGGTTTTCTTGTCGGACTTGCTGCGGCAGCGTGCCTGCATACGACGCGCCTGGAAATCCCAGACGTTAGAGCAGGAGGAGATTTCACGGTAGGTGTTCTGCGCAGGTACCCACACTTCCAGATCGAAGGTTTTGCAGGCGCCAAAGCCCATATCACCGGTGCACAGCGCCATACGACGGTACGGCAGGCCGAGCAGCTCCAGCACTTTCTCCGCGTGGCCGGTCATCTCTTCCAGCGCGTCCATGGACTCTTCCGGACGAACGATCTGTACCATCTCAACTTTATCGAACTGGTGCATACGGATCAGACCACGCGTGTCACGGCCGTAAGAACCCGCTTCAGAGCGGAAGCACGGAGAGTGCGCCGTCAGTTTGATTGGCAGGTCGTCTTCGTCAATGATCTCATCACGCACGAGGTTGGTCAGCGGCACTTCCGCGGTTGGGATCAGCGCGTAGTTGCTGCTGTCGGCTTCCTCGTCCAGCGGACGGGTATGGAACAGATCGCCGGCAAATTTCGGCAGTTGTCCGGTACCGTACAGAGTATCGTGGTTAACCAGATACGGAACGTAGGTTTCGCTGTAACCGTGCTGCTCGGTGTGCAGATCCAGCATGAACTGTGCCAGCGCACGGTGCAGATGAGCAATCTGACCTTTCATTACCACGAAGCGAGAACCGGTCAGCTTCACGGCTGCCGCAAAGTCCAGGCCCGCGTGCATTTCGCCCAGAGTAACGTGATCGCGAACCTCGAAGTCGAACTCACGAGGCGTACCCCAGCGTTTCACTTCAACGTTGTCGTTTTCGTCTTTACCGACAGGAACGCTGTCGTCAGGAATGTTCGGGATAGCCAGGGCGATATCACGAATTTCTGCCTGAAGAACATCCAGCTCAGCTTTCGCCTGGTCCAGCTCTTCACCCAGTTTGTTCACTTCCAGGCGTAATGGCTCAATGTCTTCCCCGCGCGCTTTCGCCTGGCCGATGGACTTCGATCGAGAGTTACGCTCTGCCTGCAGATTTTCAGTTTGTACCTGCAGAACTTTACGACGCTCTTCAAGAGCGCGCAGCTTATCTACATCCAGCTTAAAGCCCCGGCGTGCCAGTTTTTCAGCGACTGCGTCTGGCTCATTACGCAGCAGATTGGGATCGAGCATGCTTATCCTGTGCTTATCGAATTAAAATAGGAAAATGTGGCCACAGCCTGCGGCCACAGGGATACAATGCCAACATTACCGCAACGACTGAACTAACGGTAGCGTTTTATAGGGCTATTTTGATCCTGTCCGGCGAGCCAGGCGAGCTTTTCGCCAATCTTGCCTTCAAGACCTCTGTTTGTGGGGTGATAATAGCGGGTTTGTGCCATTTCCTGCGGGAAATACTCCTCGCCGGCCGCGTAAGCGTTGGGTTCATCGTGAGCGTAACGATACTCCTGCCCGTAACCCATCTCTTTCATCAGCTTCGTTGGCGCATTACGCAGATGCACCGGCACATCGTAGTCCGGGCGCTCACGCGCATCCGACATGGCCGCTTTGAATGCGGTATAGACGGCATTACTTTTCGGCGCGCAGGCCAGATAGACAATCGCCTGAGCAATAGCGCGCTCACCTTCTGCCGGCCCGACGCGAGTAAAACAATCCCAGGCCGAAAGCGCCACCTGCATGGCGCGCGGATCGGCATTGCCAACATCTTCTGAGGCAATCGCCAGACAGCGACGCGCGACGTACAGCGGATCGCCACCGGCAGTGATAATGCGTGCATACCAGTAAAGCGCGGCATCCGGCGCGCTGCCGCGTACCGACTTATGCAGCGCCGAGATCAGATCGTAAAAGCGATCGCCTTTGTTATCAAAACGGGCGCTACGCTCACCGGCAATTTCGGTCAACAGTTCCGGTTTTAATACCCGTTTGCCGGCGTCGTCGACTTCGGCCATATCGGCCATCATTTCCAGGGTATTCAGCGCCCGCCGCGCATCGCCGTTGACCAGCTCCGCAATTGCCCGACGCGTGTCGTCAGGCAGGACAATGTCCTGTCCGCCATAGCCGCGGGCTTTGTCGTCCATCGCCTGGGTGAGGACGTTTTCAATATCCTCGGTGGTGAGCGATTTAAGCAGGTAGACGCGCGCCCGGGAAAGCAGTGCCGAGTTGAGTTCAAACGACGGGTTTTCGGTGGTGGCACCGATGAAGAAGATGGTGCCGTCTTCGATGTGCGGCAGGAATGCATCCTGCTGACTTTTATTGAAACGATGGACTTCGTCCACAAAGAGGATGGTTCGTCGCCCGGCGTTACGGTTCTGGCGCGCGCGCTCGATTGCTTCGCGGATCTCCTTCACACCGGATGTGACGGCCGAGATGCGCTCGACGTCCGCGTTAGCGTAGCGGGCGATCACTTCAGCAAGCGTGGTTTTACCGGTACCGGGTGGTCCCCAGAGGATCATCGAGTGCAGATGCCCGGCCTCAATGGCCCGCGGCAACGGCTTACCCGCAGCCAGCAGGTGCTGCTGGCCAATATACTGAGCTAAATTTTCTGGCCGCATACGCGCGGCCAGAGGTTGAAACGCATTATCTGAAAAATCGAGCGACAGGTTGCCCACTCATGCCTCTTACTTACGTTGGTCGTCCACCGTTACGCCCTGCGGCGGGGTAAAGGTAAATTTAGATGCATCGACAGCGCCATTTTGCTGTGATTTGAGCTGATAGCTGCTGCGCTGATCGTCCTGCTCAACGGCGCCGAACTGATTGATGGTACCGTTGGTGCTTACATTGATGGTGAACTGCTTCAGGTTGCCGTTGCTGCCTTTTGGCGTCAGGACAAACTCATCACCATTCTGCTTAATATTATACTGCTGCCAGTCGCTGGCCTGGTTACGGGCAATCAGCATAAAGGGCGTGTTGCTGGTCGCATCTTTCAGCCAGGTGGCGGTTGCCTGCTCAACAAACGGGTTGAAGAACCACAGGGTTTTGCCGTCAGAGACCAGGATGCTCTCATCCGGCTGAGTCATGTGCCAGTTGAAAAGATTTGGGCGTTTTACCCACAGATCGCCCTGGCCTTCCTGCACCGCATTACCGCTGCCGTCAGTCACTTTTTGCGTGAAGCTGGCGTGGAAGCTGCTCACTTTATCCAGGCGGCTTTTAAGGTCGCTGGCCGCATCAGCCCAGACGCTGCTGGCGACAAAACTGGTGAGTAATGCACAGGCGATTGCGATTTTTTTCATTGTTGTTCCTTAAAATACGTCATCCCGAAATGGGGTTTCCGTTTTCTATTCTGGACCTGCCCGCAGGCAGGTGACAGAAGAAAATGCTTAAATTTGGCTGATTTACCCTTCTTTGCACACGCTGAAGATCAATCAAACGGCGGCGGAGCCAGCACCTCACGGTTACCGTTATGCCCCTGCTCACTGACAATGCCCTGGGCTTCCATCTGCTCAATGATGCGCGCCGCGCGGTTGTAGCCAATACGGAACTGACGCTGAACGCCGGAGATCGACGCTTTGCGTTTTTCGGTAACAAAATTAACCGCCTGGTCGAATAACGGATCCAGCTCTTCGCCGCCGTCAAAGCCACCGCCGCCGCCTTCGCTTTCGCTGTCGGAGGTAATGCCGTCAACGTATTGTGGACGACCGCGCGCTTTCCAGTCCTGCACCACGGCATGCACTTCCTGGTCGCGAACGAATGCGCCGTGAACGCGCACCGGAGAGGTGGAGTTCGGGCCGGAGTAGAGCATATCCCCCATCCCCAGAAGCGATTCAGCCCCGCCCTGATCAAGGATGGTACGCGAGTCAATTTTGCTTGATACGGTAAAGGCGATACGGGTCGGAATGTTGGCTTTAATCAGACCCGTAATGACGTCCACAGAAGGACGCTGCGTCGCCAGGACGAGGTGAATACCGGCCGCACGCGCTTTCTGTGCCAGACGGGCAATCAACTCTTCCACTTTCTTACCGACGGTCATCATCAGGTCAGCGAACTCATCCACCAGTACGACGATGTAAGGCAGCTTTTCCAGCACCGGATGCTGGGCATCCATGCTATCGCCCGGTTTCCAGTATGGGTCGGGAATTGGACGCCCCATCCGCGCCGCCTCGGCGATTTTCTCGTTATAACCGGCAAGGTTACGCACGCCCAGAGCCGACATCAGCTTATAGCGGCGCTCCATCTCGTTGACGCTCCAGCGCAGAGCGTTGGCCGCGTCTTTCATGTCGGTCACAACTTCCGTCAGCAGATGCGGGATCCCCTCATAGACCGACAGTTCCAGCATTTTCGGATCGATCATGATGAAACGGACATCTTCCGGCTGCGCTTTGTAGAGCATGCTGAGGATCATGGCGTTCACACCTACCGACTTACCGGAACCGGTTGTACCCGCGACCAGCAGGTGAGGCATTTTCGCCAGATCGGCTACCACCGGCTCACCCGCGATATCTTTACCCAGCACCACGGTCAGTGGTGAAGGGTTGTCGCGGAATTTGGTGTTATCCAGCACTTCACGCAGGTAAACGGTCTGACGTTTTTTGTTCGGCAGCTCAAGACCGACATAAGGTTTACCAGGAATGACTTCAACCACACGAACCGCAACGGTCGACAGAGAACGCGCCAGGTCGCGGGACAGGTTTGAAATACGCGCGGCTTTAACGCCAGGCGCCAGGTTGAGTTCGAAACGGGTAATGACAGGGCCTGGAGAGTAGTTGACCACGTCCGCTTTAATGCGGAAGTCAGCCAGACGCGCTTCTACCAGACGGGCCATTTGCTCCAGCGCGAAGGTGTCGACCGGCTCAACTTCTGCTGGCGGCGGCGTTAACAGATCCAGCGACGGCAGAGGCGTGCTCGGACGTTGCAACGGACGGCTGTCACCGTTACGCATCAGCAGCGGATGAATGAGACTTTCCTGCGGCTGTGCCTGAGGCTGCTGGAATTGTGGCTGCTGTGGCTGCTGTGGCTGCTGTGGCTGCGCATAAGATTGTGGCGCAGGCTGCTGCGGCTGGGCGTAAGCCTGTGGCGCTGGGGCCGGCTGCTGACGCACCGGCTCGGCTTCCGGCATGACGCTCGGTGTGAACAACGGTTCGCTCGGACCATCATCCACCAGATCTTTCATCGGTGAGAATTCGAAATCCGACAGCGAGAACGGGTTCGCACCAGCAGGTTGCTCACCTGAATAGCGTTGCTGCTGGGTGGCCGCAAACTGGCGTGCTAATTCTGCCTCTGCGGCATCATCATCGTCCGCCTGAGCAGGATGATCGTGCTGATACTCCTCGCCATAGCGCTGATGCTGCTGTGCGGCGAACTGACGCGCCAGTTCATCCTGCTGCATTTCATCTGCATCATCGTCGTAATCAGATTCACGGGCTTTCTCCTCAGCCATACGCTGAGAAGGCAGTTTAATGCCATAGGATGCCAGCTCGCGGCGGGTTGGCACACGCACGCGGTTAGGACGCGGCAACTGCGGGCCAATCCCCTCTTTTACCTGAGGACGTGGTGTTCCACCTGTCGCCAGGCTAAAGACCGGCGCCGCAGCCGAAGCGGCTGCTGTAGCCTGTTTCACGCTCTCTGCCACTGGTGCAACCGCAGGCGTTGAAGTAGCCGGCGGTGCGGAGACAGAAGGTGTATTCACAACAGGCTCCTGCACCGGCTCAGGAACAGGCTGATACCATGCTGCCAGTTGCTCGCGCTCACGGGCACGGCGCTCTTCAACCTCTTCGAAATAGTACATTGGCGGACGAGACGGTTTGACCTCTTCCACCACCTCAGGTTCTGGTTGAGGCGCGACGTAAGGCTCAGCAGGCGGAACAGGCTCAGGGACATACTCCTGATACGGTTGCGCGACGGGCTGCTCGTCGTACGGGTACCCCTGCGGCTCATGAACGGGCTCAGGCTGATAAGGTTGCTGCCACGGTTCCTGCTGGACCGGCGCATAGCTTTCTGGCTCTGGTGCGATAACCGGCTCTGGCGTATGAACGCCAGGCGCCGTTTGCCACTCTACCTGAGGCTGTTGAATAGCGGACTCGGGAGCGGGAACCGACGCAGACGGCATAACGGCTTCCGCTGGTGCTGCATAAGCCTGCGCCGCCGTGGTCGCGGCTGCCGCGGCGGCAACCGGTGCGGTAACAGAGTGACCGTTTAGCAGTGGATCGTATTCATCAAAATCGCCCGGCATGGCGCGACTGCCAGAGAAAAGCACATCATCAGGATCGACGGCGGCACCGGCTGAACGGTACTCAACATGATCGTCTTCGTCCATGCGTTTACCGGAGAAGAGCGCCGCATCGGTTTTACGGCCCAGCGGGTTGGCAAATTTCTCGGCGACGCGCTGACGGCGTGCCAGTGCTCCACGTAAAATACGTGCACGACGAGATTCACGACGCTGTACGGGCGCATCGTCTTCCTCTTCGTACTCATCTTCATATTCGTCTTCATCAACCCATGTGTCGTCACGACGGGTACGGTTGCTGGCAAAGGTCAGAATAGTGAGGACAAAACTACCGATCTTCTCGGCAATGCTCACCCACGACCAGCCGGTGAACAGCGTTAATCCTGCCGCCCAGATACACAGCAATGCCAGGGTACCGCCGCTGCTGTGAAGCATAGGCTGCAACGCAGAGCTCAGCAGGCTACCGATGACCCCGCCAGAGGCGAAATACCAGATGTCATCGGCGTTGATGGCTGCCAGCCCGCAGGAGGTGAGGATCAACGCCAGCGCGCCTATCAGGCGCAGCGAAACCGCGAAATAGTCGATGTAGTCGTCGTTCTGACGATGGCACCAGGCAAACCAGCATCCGCCAATAATAATGACGGGAATGGTATAGGCCATCACACCGAAAATGAAAAACAGGGTGTCCGCAAGCCAGGCACCGGGAACGCCGCCTAAATTATGGATAGGCTCATGCCATGCAGTTTGTGACCAGCTGGGATCTGAGGGGTTGAAACTGAGTAAAGCTGCCATCAGCCAGACGGCAAAAAGGGCAATAACAATCAGCAACGCCTCAAGGAGCCGACGTCCGCTGCTTAGCTTCGATAATGTGACTTCTTTGTCTTCAGTGTATTCCTGGCTCAAGAAAGGCTCTCCAGGTATCAGGCATATCCTGCCTGTTTGCTAAAACGGACAACAGCGCCGGGACACCCCGGCACTGTTGCTGTATGGATTAACAGGAGTGTAATCAAACTACACTGATTTTGCACCTGTTCCGTGTTAGCGCGTCTTAATAACCAGACGATTGCTCTGTTTGACCTCTTCCATCACCACATAGGTACGGGTGTCGTTCACGCCTGGCAGACGCAGCAGGGTTTCACCCAGCAGCTTACGGTAGGCGGACATATCTGGTACGCGGGTTTTCAACAGGTAGTCGAAATCGCCAGAAACCAGATGACACTCTTGAATTTCTTCAAGTTTTTGTACGGCGGCGTTAAATTGCTCAAACACATCCGGTGCACCACGATTCAGAGTAATCTCAACAAATACCAGAAGTGAGGCATCCAGATAATGCGGGTTCAGCAGAGCCGTATAGCCCTGAATAAAACCCTGTCTTTCCAGTCGGCGCACACGCTCAAGGCACGGCGTCGGGGAAAGTCCCACACGTTTTGAAAGCTCGACGTTGGAAATACGCCCATCCTTTTGCAATTCATTAAGAATGTTACGATCGATACGGTCGAGATCTTTGCCAGGGCGCTTCTTGCTATCTACCATTATTATTGTCTCTCTGTATTCCTTCCCTACTCCTGCCTGGACCCTGTGCACATCACTGTTCAGAGCCTGTACCCGTTAGTCATCACATCGCCTGGTTATCTATTAGACGCGATGCGGATTCGGGTTCTGTTGGTAAGAAGACCGTTGCCCGAAGGCAGTCACCGACATCACGTATGGCGTCTGTCCACGCCATGCGTAGATTTCACTGACCCGGTAAAAATGGCATTTACATGCATGCCTATGCGGCACACGGTTAACGCGGTTTTTTTTCTTCCTTGAATGTTTTCGCAAAAGCGCAGGGGATTGTCAAAGCAAAACATCGATTTTTAGTACAACATGCCGGATATTCATTTCGGTGGGGTATTAATCCTCATTTTATTGCCTTATAAACAAGCGAATTTAAGAAGTAAGCCTGATGTTATAGCGCTCAATTTATCGTCATTGCCTATCGTACAGATTGAGATCAACATTGCTGTGCTCTTTTTTTACGGCAACAAATTCCCTACAATCCAGCCAACTGTCTGCCAACAACAATGGGGATCTCATGGGCACGGCCAAACACAGTAAGCTGCTAATTCTTGGTTCTGGACCTGCGGGATATACCGCGGCGGTCTATGCTGCACGCGCTAACCTGCAACCGGTTTTGATTACCGGTATGGAAAAAGGCGGTCAGCTGACCACCACCACTGAAGTGGAAAACTGGCCAGGCGACCCTAACGACCTGACCGGGCCGCTGCTGATGGAGCGTATGCACGAGCATGCGGCTAAATTCGAAACCGAAATTCTGTTCGACCATATTAACAAGGTCGATTTGCAGAACCGTCCGTTCCGCCTGAAGGGCGACAGCGGCGAGTACACCTGCGATGCGCTGATCATCGCAACGGGCGCTTCTGCCCGCTACCTCGGCCTGCCGTCAGAAGAGGCGTTCAAAGGTCGAGGCGTTTCTGCCTGCGCAACCTGCGACGGTTTCTTCTATCGCAACCAGAAAGTCGCGGTCATCGGCGGCGGTAACACCGCCGTAGAAGAGGCGCTCTATCTGGCGAACATCGCTTCTGAAGTACACCTGATCCACCGTCGCGACACCTTCCGCGCCGAGAAAATCCTGATCAAACGTCTGATGGATAAAGTGGCGAGCGGCAACATTGTGCTGCACACCAACCGTACGCTGGAAGAAGTGACGGGCGATCAGATGGGCGTTGCCGGTCTGCGTATTCGTGATACCCAGAACACTGACAACGTCGAAACGCTGGAAGTGGCGGGCCTGTTTGTGGCTATCGGCCACAGCCCGAACACGGCAATCTTCGAGGGGCAACTGGAGCTGGAAAACGGCTACATCAAAGTGCAGTCCGGTATTCACGGCAACGCGACCCAGACCAGCATCCCGGGTGTGTTCGCTGCTGGTGACGTAATGGACCACATTTACCGTCAGGCGATCACCTCCGCAGGCACTGGTTGCATGGCCGCGCTGGACGCTGAACGCTACCTTGATGGGCTGGCTGAACAAGGTAAATAATCTTTACAAGTCAGTAACAAACGTAAATAAAGGCGGCGATAAGTCGCCTTTATTGTCTCCTCGTTGTAACATTGCGCTGCCCACTTTCTAATAACATCACCTGCAAAGCACGCAATGGAAAAAACCCGTCAACAAGAGTTAACACGCTGGCTAAAACAGCAGAGCGTTCTTTCCCGCCGCTGGCTCATGATTTCCCGTCTTCTGGGACTGATCAGTGGTCTGTTGATTGTTGCCCAGGCATGGCTGCTGGCCCGCATTCTCAATCATATGATCATGGAGAACATTCCGCGTGAAGCGCTTCTGCTGCCCTTCATCGTCCTGATCTTGGTTTTCATTCTGCGCGCCTGGGTCGTCTGGCTGCGCGAACGCGTTGGTTTTCACGCGGGGCAGCATATTCGCTACGAAATTCGCCGACAGGTGCTTGATCGTCTTCAGGAAGCCGGGCCCGCATGGATCCAGGGAAAACCAGCCGGAAGCTGGGCAACGTTAATCCTTGAACAGATTGACGATATGCACGACTACTACGCCCGCTATCTTCCGCAGATGGCGCTTGCCGTCTGCGTCCCGCTGCTGATTGTGATAACCATTTTCCCTGTCAATTGGGTGGCTGCGCTGATCCTGCTGGGTACCGCCCCGCTGATCCCCCTGTTTATGGCGATGGTGGGGATGGGAGCGGCCGATGCGAACCGCCGTAACTTCCTTGCGTTGGGTCGCCTGAGCGGCCATTTCCTTGATCGTCTGCGCGGGATGGAGACGTTACGCATTTTTGGCCGGGGTGAAGCCGAAACGGAAAACATTCGCCTGGCGTCGCAGGATTTCCGTCAGCGCACGATGGAAGTGTTACGTCTGGCATTTCTGTCGTCTGGTGTACTGGAATTCTTTACCTCGCTCTCTATCGCCCTCGTGGCGGTCTATTTTGGTTTCTCGTATCTCGGCGCGCTGGATTTTGGTCATTACGGCACGGCGGTAACGCTGTCGGCCGGTTTCCTGGCGCTTATTCTGGCTCCGGAATTTTTCCAGCCGCTTCGCGATCTTGGCACCTTCTACCATGCCAAAGCGCAGGCCGTTGGTGCGGCTGACAGCCTGAAAACGTTCCTGGAGACGCCGCTGGCGCATCCGGAGCGAGGAGAGGTAACGCTGAACGCCAATGAACCCGTGACCATTGAAGCACGTGATTTCTCTATCCTGTCACCGGAAGGGAAAGTGCTGGCAGGCCCACTGAACTTTACCTTACCCGCCGGGCAACGGGTGGTGCTGGTAGGGACCAGTGGTTCAGGGAAAAGCTCGCTGATTAATGCGTTATCCGGTTTTATGGCTTATACCGGCTCACTGCGCATCAACAAAACCGAACTGCGCGATCTCGATCCGAACACCTGGCGAAAACAGCTCAGTTGGGTGGGGCAAAACCCGCAGCTGCCAGCCCCGACGCTGCGGGAAAACGTCCTGCTGGCTCGCCCGGATGCACGTGAAGACGAGTTGCAATCTGTTCTCGACCGCGCCTGGGTCAGCGAGTTTCTGCCGCTGCTTCCGCATGGCGTCGATACCGTTGTCGGCGATCAGTCTGCCGGGTTATCCGTGGGCCAGGCGCAGCGCGTGGCGGTCGCCCGCGCGTTGCTTAATCCATGCCAGTTAATGCTGCTGGACGAGCCAGCGGCCAGCCTGGATGCGCACAGTGAACAGCGCGTGATGGCGGCCCTGAACGCCGCCTCGCGGCAGCAAACCACCCTGATGGTCACTCATCAGCTGGAAGGCATTGCCGACTGGGACCAGATCTGGGTCATGGAAAACGGTCGTATTGTTGAGCAAGGCGATTACGCCTCTCTCGTTACCGCGCAGGGTCCTTTCGCTGCCCTGCTGGCGAATCGTCAGGAGGACATCTGATGCGTGCCCTGCTTCCCTATCTCGCGCTCTATAAACGCCATAAATGGATGCTGACGCTGGGCATCGTGCTGGCCATTGTGACCCTGCTTGCCAGCATCGGCCTGCTCACGCTTTCCGGCTGGTTCTTGTCTGCCTCTGCCGTGGCGGGGATTGCCGGGCTCTACAGCTTCAACTACATGCTTCCGGCGGCGGGCGTCCGCGGCACCGCCATTACCCGTACGGCTGGACGGTACTTCGAGCGACTGGTCAGCCATGACGCGACATTCCGCGTGCTGCAACATCTGCGCATTTACACCTTCAGTAAACTGCTGCCCCTCTCCCCTGCCGGACTGGCGCGTTTTCGTCAGGGGGAATTGCTCAACCGTGTGGTTGCGGATGTCGACACCCTGGATCACCTCTACCTGCGCGTGATTTCCCCGCTAGTCGGCGCGTTTGTGGTGATTGTCGTGGTCACGCTGGGCCTGTCGGTGCTGGATGTCTCAGTTGCGCTGACGCTGGGCGGGATCATGCTTTTGACGCTCATTATCCTGCCGCCGCTATTTTACCGCGCGGGTAAATCCACCGGAGAGAACCTGACGCGTCTGCGCGGGGAGTACCGCCAGCAGCTCACCTCCTGGTTACAGGGGCAGGCCGAACTGACGATATTTGGCGCCAGCGAGCGCTACCGTGCGCGAATGGAGAATACAGAACTGAACTGGCATGAAGCCCAGCGCCGTCAGTCTGAGCTTACCGCGTTCTCTCAGGCGCTTATGATGTTAATCGGGGGTGTCGCAGTCATCGCCATGCTCTGGATGGCGTCCGGTGGCGTTGGCAATAACGCACAGCCGGGCCCTCTGATTGCCTTGTTCGTATTCTGTGCTCTGGCGGCCTTTGAAGCGCTGGCGCCGGTGACGGGTGCCTTCCAGCATCTCGGCCAGGTCATCGCCTCCGCCCTGCGCATCACGGAGATTGCGGAGCAGGATCCAGAGGTGAAGTTCACCGCAGAGCAAACGGCCACGCCTGAGCAGGTTGCCCTGACGCTCAATAACGTCACCTTCGCCTATGACAAGCAGGCACAGAATGCGCTGGAAGGCATCAGCCTCGCTGTGGATGCGGGTCAGCGGATTGCGATCCTCGGCCGTACCGGCTGCGGCAAATCCACGCTTTTGCAGTTGTTAACGCGAGCTTGGGATCCACAGCAAGGTCAGATTCAGTTTAACGGAACTCCGCTGGCAGACTTCAGCGAACAGGCGCTGCGCAAAACCGTCAGCGTGGTTCCGCAGCGCGTTCATCTCTTCAGCGCCACGCTGCGCGATAACCTGCTGCTGGCTGCACCGGAGGCCACTGATGACGTACTCCGCGCCATGCTGGAGCAGGTCGGGCTGCATAAGCTGCTTGAAGACGATGGCCTGAACAGCTGGCTGGGTGAAGGCGGTCGTCAACTCTCTGGCGGTGAGCTGCGTCGTCTGGCGATTGCGCGCGCGCTGCTGCATGACGCGCCGCTGATGTTGCTCGACGAGCCCACAGAAGGGCTTGATGCGACAACTGAAAGCCAGATCCTTGATTTACTTGCGAATGTTATGGTCGGTAAAACCGTCCTGATGGTGACACACCGCCTGCGTGGACTGGCAAGTTTTGATCGGATAATTGTGATGGACAACGGACACATTATTGAGCAAGGTAGTCACGCAGAGCTGTTGACGAAACAGGGTCGCTACTACCAGTTTAAACAGCGTCTGTAGACTATATTTGTAGCGTCCTCACTCGCGTACTGGAGTTTTGCTGTCATGCGCCTGGTCCAGCTTTCTCGTCATAACATTGCGTTCCCGTCGCCAGAGGGAGCGCTGCGTGAACCCAATGGGCTGCTGGCACTTGGCGGCGATCTCAGCCCTGCCCGGCTCCTGATGGCCTACCAGCGCGGCATATTCCCGTGGTTTTCACCTGGTGACCCTATTTTATGGTGGTCTCCCGATCCGCGCGCCGTGCTCTGGCCCACGCAATTTCACCTGAGCCGCAGCATGAAGCGTTTCCACGCAAAATCACCGTATCGGGTCACATTGAATCACGCCTTCGGTCAGGTGATAGAAGGGTGTGCGGAAGACCGTCATGAGGGGACATGGATCACCCGCGATATCATCACTGCCTATCATCAACTGCACGAGCTTGGCTACGCCCACTCCATTGAGGTGTGGGAAGGTGGCGAACTTGTTGGCGGTATGTACGGCGTCGCGCAGGGGACGTTGTTCTGCGGTGAGTCGATGTTCTCCCGGGCGGTAAACGCCTCGAAAACGGCCCTGCTGGTTTTCTGCCAGGAGTTTGCTCAGCGCGGCGGGCAGCTGCTGGATTGTCAGGTTCTGAACGAGCATACCGCCTCCCTCGGTGCGGTTGAAATCTCCCGCCGCCACTACATTGAGCACCTGGATAACTGCCGTCAGGAGAAGCTGCCGCGCGATTTTTGGGTACCGCGGACACTCTTTATGCCCAATGTCTAAATGTTTTCCGCATATTTTTTATGAGGGTGTTATAATTATGCCGCAGAGTAGCTTCTGCCTGTTGCCCCGCCGCCGTTTGGGACCTTCGCTTCAGATAACGTCCTGACGTTTATCCTGTTGTATCCCCTTTACGAATGCGCTTTCCGTTCGGTTGTACCGTGACGCTTGGGCAATGCGCCGAAACTGTTTTGCTGCGTTTTAAACGCGCAATTCTTTACTTAATTGATGAATTTCGGCATTATCTTGCCGGTTCAAAACTTGGTAGTGATACCCCAGAGGATTAGATGGCCAAAGAAGACAATATTGAAATGCAGGGTACCGTACTTGATACGTTGCCTAACACCATGTTTCGCGTAGAGCTGGAAAACGGTCACGTGGTAACTGCGCACATCTCCGGTAAAATGCGCAAAAACTATATCCGCATTTTGACGGGCGACAAAGTGACTGTTGAACTGACCCCGTACGACCTGAGCAAAGGCCGCATTGTCTTCCGTAGTCGCTAATTGTTTTCGCCTGTAATGGCAGATGAATATTTAATAAGGCCGGGATAATCCCGGCCTTTTTTTATTCATGGCTTTAGTGTTGGTGTATTGTCTTCCACGGTTGTACAGAGGCGCCAATTTATGGCTGTGGATTTATCCAGAACCAACATCGAACGAAACTGGAAAGCGCCTTGCAAAATTACTCTGCGGGCTGTTGCCCTCACCCCAGCCCTCTCCCATTGGGAGAGGGAGAAAAGCAGGCATAAAAAAACCGGGCTGATGCCCGGTTTTTAACACACATATTACACTCAGTGAGCCGCTTCCGGCTTGTGCTTCGCCGCACTCTGGAAATCGTACGTCAGTTCGTTCTTCGCCTGATCCAGTGCCACTGTCACCTGGCCGCCGTCCACCAGCGAGCCAAACAGCAGTTCGTTCGCCAGCGGTTTCTTCAGGTTATCCTGAATCACACGCGCCATCGGACGGGCACCCATCCCACGGTCGTAGCCTTTCTCAGCCAGCCAGTTGCGGGCCTCCTGGCTCACTTCCAGCGACACGCCTTTCTGATCAAGCTGAACCTGCAGTTCGACGATGAACTTGTCTACCACCTGATGGATCACCTCGGTAGACAGGTGATCGAACCAGATAATGTTGTCCAGACGGTTGCGGAACTCCGGCGTAAAGATCTTCTTGATCTCTTCCATCGCATCGGTGCTGTTATCCTGGTGGATCAGGCCGATGGATTTGCGCTCGGTTTCACGGACACCGGCGTTGGTGGTCATCACCAGCACCACGTTACGGAAGTCCGCCTTGCGCCCGTTGTTGTCGGTCAGCGTCCCGTTGTCCATCACCTGCAGCAGGATGTTGAACACGTCCGGGTGCGCTTTCTCGATTTCATCGAGCAGCAGTACCGCATGTGGATGCTTGATCACCGCGTCGGTGAGTAGACCGCCCTGGTCAAAGCCCACGTATCCCGGAGGCGCACCAATCAAGCGGCTGACGGTGTGACGCTCCATATACTCGGACATATCAAAGCGCAGCAGTTCAATGCCCAGCGCTTTCGAGAGCTGCACCGTTACTTCGGTTTTCCCGACACCGGTTGGACCGGCGAACAGGAACGAACCGACAGGCTTATGCTCATGCCCAAGTCCGGCACGGGCCATCTTGATCGCTTCGGTTAAGGCCTCAATGGCTTTATCCTGACCAAAGACCAGCATCTTCAGACGATTGCCAAGGGTACGCAGCGTGTCGCGATCGCTCTGAGAAACGCTTTTCTCAGGAATGCGCGCGATACGAGCCACTACGGACTCAATATCCGCCACGTTGACGGTTTTCTTACGCTTGCTGGCTGGCATCAGACGCGCACGCGCCCCTGCCTCGTCAATCACGTCAATCGCCTTATCTGGCAGATGACGATCGTTGATGTATTTCACCGCCAGCTCCACCGCCGCACGCACCGCTTTCGCGGTGTAACGCACGTCGTGGTGCGCTTCATACTTCGGTTTCAGGCCGTTGATGATCTGCACCGTTTCCTCGACGGACGGTTCAGTGACATCGATTTTCTGGAAGCGACGCGCCAGGGCACGATCCTTCTCAAAGATGTTGCTGAACTCCTGGTAAGTGGTCGAGCCAATCACCCGGATCTTGCCGCTGGAGAGCAGCGGTTTGATCAGGTTAGCGGCGTCCACCTGCCCACCCGAAGCGGCACCCGCACCGATGATGGTATGAATTTCATCGATAAACAGGATGCTGTTGGTATCCTGCTCCAGCTGTTTTAACAGCGCCTTGAAGCGTTTTTCAAAATCACCACGGTATTTGGTGCCCGCCAGCAAAGAGCCGATATCCAGCGAGTAGATGGTGCAATCGGCAATTACTTCCGGTACGTCGCCCTGCACAATGCGCCAGGCGAGACCTTCGGCAATCGCGGTTTTACCCACGCCCGATTCCCCCACCAGCAGCGGGTTATTTTTGCGGCGACGGCACAGCACCTGAATCGCGCGCTCCAGCTCTTTATCGCGACCAATCAGCGGGTCGATACCGCCAACGCGAGCAAGCTGATTAAGGTTGGTGGTGAAGTTTTCCATACGATCCTCCCCGCCTGCTTGCTCTTCATTGTTATTGACCTGATTGCTGGGATCCGATGCCTGGTTAGGCTCGTCTTTGCGCGTGCCGTGGGAAATAAAGTTAACCACATCGAGTCGGCTGACTTCGTGTTTGCGCAGCAGGTAGGCCGCCTGCGACTCCTGCTCGCTGAAGATGGCGACCAGGACGTTTGCGCCCGTCACTTCGCTACGTCCGGAAGACTGGACGTGGAATACCGCGCGCTGCAGCACACGCTGGAAGCTGAGCGTCGGCTGTGTGTCGCGCTCTTCTTCACTGGCTGGCAGCACCGGTGTCGTTTGTTCGATGAAGGCTTCGAGTTCCTGACGTAGCGCCACCAGATCCACGGAGCAGGCTTCCAGCGCTTCGCGGGC
>OIEQ01000557.1_pt1 | contig 19355 bp, 17 predicted proteins | sample 1581841 | NCBI WGS metagenome assembly OIEQ01 (sample SAMN03281020, study PRJEB24777) | human gut metagenome | isolation source: fecal sample PR170 from 1 month old male Malay infant, vaginal delivered... | place: Singapore | collected 2005-12-29
CCGAAAAGGTTAATGGCTGGTGATTTTATCGGAAAGAATGTGAATGTAATCGCATACACGTAAGAAAATTACGTAAGGGTTACAGTATGAAAACGATTCATGTCGTCCGCGGATTGATGAAACAATACGCTTTTCTGGAAAAGGGATGAGAGATGGAAAACAGTGAAACGTTATCCCCTTCAACGCGCCTGGCCATCGTGCTGGCGGGCGCTTTACAGGGGCTGATTTGCTATGGGATCAGCGAGTACATTGCGTATGCGAAATTGCCATCGGATACGGTGTGGTCTTTGTGCGTGATGCCTGCAACGGTGGCGATGACCGCCACTGTCGCGCTTTCCGTGACGTCATTCAGAAAACCGTTACTCTGGCTGGCGCTCGCGATCGTTGGCGTTGTTGTCGCCGGTATGGGGGCCTGGCTTAAGTGGAGCGTGTCCGGGCTTGAACACTGGCAAATTAAAGAGGCCGTGCTCGTCTGGGGCTTTCATCTTCTGTTGATGATGCTATTGATGTTGCCATGGCTGCAAAGGCGTCTGTCGCCTGCGACGACGGCCTCGTTCTACAGTGATTTTTACGATAAGCACTGGCACAACGCGCTGACTATACTCACTATTTTTATCTCCAACGGCCTCTTCTGGCTGGTGCTTTTCCTCTGGGCTGAACTCTTCAAACTCATTGGCATTCAGTTTTTTGATCGCCTTTTCTTCCAGTCTGACTGGTTTATTTCAGTGGCGATTGGCGTGGTTTCTGCCAGTGTCGCCGTGCTGGCGCGTATGCAGGTGCGCTTGATGCGTGCATTACAGAACCTGCTTACCCTGATCGCCACCGGCCTGTTGCCTCTGATGGCGGCCTTAGCGCTGCTGTTCATTGGCGCATTGCCCGTGATGGGCTTTGAGGCCATTTCCGCACGGATATCCGCGGCGGGCCTGCTGACCGCCTTAGCGCTACTGCTCCTTTTTCTGGTGACGATTGTCTGGCATCCGCAGCGTCAGACGCTACCTTACTATGCGCTTCTCATCGGGATGGTTCGTCTCGCCATCGCTATCGTTCCCGCCTATCCGGTGTTAGCAGGGTGGGCGTTATGGCTGCGCATTTCGCAATATGGCTGGTCGCCGGAGCGTCTGTATGGCGTGCTCATTACGCTGGTGGCGCTGGTCTGGGCGGTAGGATTTTGCATAAGCGTTGTCTTCTGTCGCCGCCAGGCACAAAAGCTGCAGGCGTCCGTTATCCCGCTAACGGGGTTACTTGCGCTTATTCTCCTGATCCTGATTCATACGCCGGTGCTTGATCCGTGGCGTATCAGCGTTGAAAGCCACATGTCCCGTTATCATGACGGGCGCATCAACGCGGATCAGGTCAGCCTGTATATGCTCAGCAACAGCGGGCGTAAGGGACGCGAAGCCATGCAGACGCTGCAATACGATCGGCAGTTTATGGCTGAGCCAAAGCGCCAGCGTGAGCTGTACGGCCTTCTCAGCGGAAACCGGGACGGAGCAGGGAAGATGACAGCCGGGATGCTTGAGAAGCAGTTCTCACTCGCACCGGGTACGTCTCGCCCCGACAAGGGGTTATGGCAGGCGATGCTGAATAACCAGTACCGATTTGATTCCTGCAGCCGCGAGCGGAAAACCTGTTTACTGATGTCGCTGGATCTGAACGGCGATGGCAAGCCTGAAGCGGTGATTTATCAGTTTAGCGACCGCACGATTGTGGTGTACACGCAAACCGGTACCGGCTGGAAGCTGGCAGGCGATACCTGGAAAATGCCTGATGGTTTATCACGGGAAGAGCTGGAACGCGCAGTGCAGCAGGGGAAGGTGAAACCCGTTGTGAAGCCGTGGGCGGATATTGAGATCTTCGGTGAACGTGTAGAGATAAACTACGATAATGCGCTGGTGCGTTAACAAAACGGCTCCTTGTGGAGCCGTTGCTTTATGATCAGTGAACCTGCGGATCCGCCGGAGAGGCGTTGTTGCGGATTTCAGCGATATCCATCGAGTTGAACACATAGTGCGTACCGCAGTAGTCACAGTGCATATCGATTTCACCGTCTTCAGCCATAATGCTGTCGATCTCTTCATCCGGCAGGGTTTTCAGTGCGCCAGCGCAGCGTTCACGTGAACAGGTACACTTAAACTCCACGGCTTGTGGATCGTAAACCGTCACCTCTTCTTCATGATACAGACGCCACAGCACATCGGTCGCCGACAGGTTGAATAGCTCTTCCGCCTTGATGGTTTCGGTCAGCGTCGCCAGGTGCTCAAAATCATTGGTCTGCGCATCCTGTGCGGGCAGAACCTGCAGCAGCATACCGCCTGCAGCGGGTTGCCCGTCTACTTCACCGGTACGGATGAACAGGCGAGTTGGCAGCTGTTCTGAACGCATGAAGTAATCTTCCAGACAGGCGGCCAGGGTATCACCTTCCAGACCGACCACGCCCTGATAGCGTTCACCTTCTTCCGGGGAAATGGTGATCACCAGGTAGCCATTCCCCACCAGCGTTTTCAGGTCGGCATTTTCAGGAACGTCGCCCTGAACGCGCGCGACGCCGCGCATCTGCTGCTGATTGTTACCGTTGATCACGGCCAGCGACATCGGGCCATCACCCTGCAGCTGCACGGTGATATCACCGGCAAACTTCAGCGTGGCGGTCAGCAGGCTGGTGGCAACCAGCAGTTCGCCCAACAGGGTTTTCACCGGCAGCGGGTAGTTGTGGTTTTCCAGAATCTGTTTCCAGGTTTCGGATACGGTGACCAGCTCGCCACGCACGGCGAATTGTTCAAACAGATAGCGGTGTAATTGGTCGTGTTGGGCCATAATAGTCTCTCGTGCAGGTGAGGATTACTCGGTCTCACCGTGTTTAAATTTCATCAGATCGCGGCGCTCTTTTTTATCCGGTCGCCGGTCCGGGTGGGGCATGGTCAGCGCATTCATTTTGCGCGCCAGCGCGGTCTTTTCGCGCTTTTCAATGCTCTCAGCCGTCTCTTCATAAAGCTGTACGGCTTCAGATGCGGGCCGTCGTTGTTCGGTAATGGCTTTAATCACCACCGTTCGTTCATCGTTGCCCTGACGCAGCGTTAAGGTGGCATTCAGTTCAACCAGCTTACTCGGCTTGCTACGCTGGCCGTTGTAATGCACCTTTCCGCCGTCGATCATCTCGCGGGCAAGGGCGCGCGTTTTATAAAAACGGGCTGCCCACAGCCATTTATCCAGTCTTACCCCATCTGAGGGTTTTTCTTTCATGGCGTCTCCTTCACGGTCAGTGAGGGGATCATCTGACGATAGTCACCCAGCCCCGGATGCCGCAGATAGCTTTTGTCCGCCAGGCCGGAGTCAGGATTGGTCACGCCCAGGCAGTAGCGAATGCCAAACGCCGCGGCGGAATCCAGAATGGGCTCGCTGTCATCAATGAACAGCGTGCGTTCCGGCTGTAAACCGGTCTCTTCCTTCACCGCATGCCACAACCGCTGATCCTCTTTCGGATAACCAAATGTGTGGGTGGAAAGTAATAAATCAAGGTGTGACGCAAGACCCGTATGTTCCAGCTTCACGGCCAGATTATGCGGATGGGCGTTGGTCAGCAAAATACGGCGCTTGCCGCTTGCTTTCAGCGCATCCAGGAAGGGCACAGTGTCCTCACGCAGTACGGCGCGCGGGCCCTGGGCGGTGGTCATGGCACAAATATCCAAACCGAGTCGTTCGCTCCAGTAGTCCAGACAGTACCAGTTTAGCGTATGTTGCACCGCGCTATATTGCGAACGAATGAATTCCTGCGCTTCTGCCGGGGAGATACCCTGCTGTTCGCCATAGGTCTCCGGGACCAGCTTTTGCCAGAAGTAATTATCGAAGGCGAGATCGAGCAGCGTGCCGTCCATATCCAGCAGGACGGTATCAACCTCCTGCCAGGCGATATCAAGATGCATAGGGGAACTCCAGCCAGAAGAAACGTGCGCGACAGGGTAGCACAACTTGTCGCGCAGCGATGTTATCCGATCAGGCTCTCAGAGGAGGGGACCAGCTTAGGATTAAGGCAATTTTCGTAGTATTGCTGGATCTCAGCAAGCCGGGTGCGCGAACGCTGGTAACGGCGCAGAGCCATTATGCCGTTCCAGAAAATAGACACCAGCATGGCGATCATCAGCAGTGATGTACCGATATAACGCCATAAACCCGCGCTGTCAGGCATCCGGTGCAGGCCGATATGGCGCGTACCGTTGGCATCGGTAAAGATACTGGTCACAATCCCTTCGGCACTGAACGGCGTTTGCATCAGCATCTGCGCCAGACGCTGGAACTGCCCCCATTGTTCCTGAGCCGGGTAGTCGTACAGGGCAATTTGCGGATAAGGCTGATCGACCAGATCGCTGCCTTCATCGCTGACAATCACAAAGCCGCCAGGCGCCGGGCTATTCAGCGCCTGGGCCGCACGGGTGGTTTCACGCATCACAAACGGCGCGGTAGAGGTCGCCACCAGGTTATCCAGCGATTCGGCACTCACCGGGCGCAGCAGCACGTTCACCCCGTCCAGACGACCCGCTTCGGCGCGCTTCACCAGCGAGTCCCAGTCTTTGCTGTTACCCAGGTTCACGAGCGCATTTTTAAGGCGAACGCACTCATCCTGTGCTGAACATAAATCCTGCGTTTTCAATACGATTTCGCCAAAGTCATCCAGCAGTACCATTCCGGATTTCTGAATGGCAGAACGCAGGGCAGGGCTGACGCGTGAATCATCATCGGTTTTCGGGTGCAGCTGGCGGTTGAGCGTCTGGGTGAGCGCAGTGGCTTTATTGACGACATCTGATTCCGGCAGCGGCAACGGCGGCGCATCGTTCCAGACGATTTGCGAGCAGTCGAACGGCATGAACGGCGAGTTCTGACGGGTATTCCAGGCCCCTGGGGTGTGGATGTTACACATCCCGGTACCCTTCAGACGGAGCGTATCACCCACCCGCACGCCAGCGTCATCCAGCTGCTTAACGCTGGTGGCCTCTACGGTTTGTGCCCCTTTGATCCACGACAGGGTGAATTTGATGGGCATATCCAGCGGCACGAACAGCAGCAACAGAGCAAAGACCAGCGCTGCGCCCCCGGCGATAACCGTACTGCGTAGCCAGTGCTGAAGCGGGAAGTTTTTCACTTCATCGTGCAGGGAGAGGAAGCGCCCCTGACGCACAACATGGCGGTCAAGGTAGATATCAATATCGGTTTTATGCCCCAAATCCTGTGCAATCCATGGCTGCCAGTGGCGCGGATAGATAAGGTCAATAATCCCGAGGGAGATATTGTTGATATGTTCCTGATCGTTCTCACCGAAAAGGCCCCAGCGCTTCGGGGTGCCGCGCAGGCAGTGAATTTCACGCAAAGAGGTTTTGGCTGGAGGCGCAAACAGCCCCCACAGCCCGGCGGCCAACAGCAGCAGCGCACCGCCCGCGAGCCATGGGACAAACACATCCGGCGTCAACAGACAGAAGAAAAAGAGCAGGAAGGCGGCCACAATCAGGACCGCCTCGCGAATGCCATCCGGACGACTCAGGGCGTGCTCTTCATGAGTCTCCTGACGAATGTTCAGCAGTTCAATTTGCTCGGTCTCTTCACCGCGAATGGAGGCCTGCTTTGAACTCGCGCGTTCCAGCGCAAAGCGCGGTGCTTCATGAATGTATTCATTCAGCGTATGGCCGTTCAGGGAGATGACCAGCGGCAGCGAATCGGTATGGATAAGCTCAACGCTGTTTTCGTCATTAATGTACTGCTCCCAGGAGGGAGGCAGATGCACTTCAACGGAGTCGAGGTAGTAACGCCATTTATTGGGATCGTCAGTCGTGATGCCATAACGGGTGATGGAGCGCGTCACGCAGAGCACGGTGTCGCTTTGTGCGTTCAGATTGAGGGTGACCGGCGCAGCAGTAGCCCCCGTTGGCCCGGGCGTTAACTGGGAACGGTTGAGGGTTTCGAGATAGTTCTCAACAGCATCGCGCTCTTCTTGCGTGAGTTTACGCGTTGTGGCACCGGCAAAGGCCGTTAAAAAGGGCAGCCTGAAACGACGCTGTACGCGACGCCTGTATACCCACCCTGCAACTAAAGCGCCGGCCAGCATAGCAGCGAGAACGATCAAAATGGTGCTCATGCTTTCCCCATCTTACTTTATCTTCTTACAGGTGTAGTCAGTGCACCTTTAACAATGAATGAGAGTCTGTGGTTGGCTATCGGCAAGCATGGAGTCGAACTTGAGCATTCTGCAGCGCATCCCAGTGACCGATGATGATAGCAAAGCCTGTCATGGCGCGATATCAGCAAATTCCTGGAAACATTTCAACCTCTTGACATTTGTTTTGATTTGAGGATTGATTCCTGTCAGGTTGCACAAATGTAAATAAAGAACAATTGACATTGCCGAAACCGTGCGGCGTATCGCACAATAAAGTCAGTTCACACTTCAAAGACCCGTCAAGATGAGCAAACCACTACAAAAACCCACCATTCTGAGTGTTGAAACTGTCGCGAAATCCCGGCTGTTTAATGTCGAAAGTGTGGACCTGGAGTTCAGCAACGGCGTGCGTCGCGTTTATGAACGTATGCGCCCCTCATCGCGTGAAGCGGTGATGATCATCCCCATTGTTGATGACCATCTGATTTTGATCCGCGAGTATGCAGTGGGCACGGAATCTTATGAACTGGGTTTCTCGAAAGGGCTTATTGATCCGGGTGAAACGGTCTTTGAAGCAGCAAACCGCGAGCTGAAAGAAGAGGTTGGGTTTGGCGCGAAAGAGCTATCGTTCCTGAAAAAGCTGAGCATGGCTCCCTCCTATTTTTCCAGCAAAATGAACATTGTGGTGGCTGAAGATCTCTACCCTGAATCGCTGGAAGGTGACGAGCCGGAGCCGCTGCCCCAGGTTCGCTGGCCACTGGCGCACCTGATGGATTTGCTGGAAGATCCTGACTTCAATGAGGCGCGTAACGTGAGCGCGCTGTTCCTGGTGCGGGAATGGCTGAAGGGGCAGGGGCGGCTGTAGTGGCCTGATGCCCCAACCCTCTCCCACGGGAGAGGGAGCAAACACAAAAACGGCAACCCGAGGTTGCCGTTTTGCTTTGGTGTCAGAACAGCTCGTGCGTCTCGCCGTTATCAATAATCTCTGTACCCACCTCATGCACCGCCTGCGTAGTTGGCTGCGTACCTTCGATGAAATACTCCTCACGGCTATTGCCACCGTTGGCTAACTGCCCGGTGCTGCGGTCGATATTGACCGTGACCACGCCCGGCGGTGGTGTCAGCGGCTGCTCCGGCACGCCCTCAAGAACGGATTTCATATAGGCATCCCAGGCCGGTTGCGCACTTTTGGCCCCACCTTCGTAGCCGGAAATCTGATCTTTGATCGCGCCAGACGCCGTGGTGCGGCCTAAATCGCGGCGGTGATCGTCAAAACCGATCCAGACCGAGGTCACCACGCCCGGGCCGTAACCGGAGAACCAGGCATCTTTCGAGCTGTTAGTGGTCCCGGTTTTACCGCCGATATCGTGGCGCTGTAAATCACGCCCGGCACGCCAGCCGGTACCCTGCCAGCCCGGTTCACCGAAGATGTTGGTGTTCAACGCGCTCTTGATCAGGAATGACAACGGGGTGTTGATCACATGCGGGGCATACTCCTGCGCACCGCTCTGCGCCACCAGCGCCTGGTTTGCCTGTTCCAGCTGTGGCTGCGGCACCACGCCGTTCGGCTGCTCCTGCGACACGGCGACATCTTCCATGTCCTTGTTTTCAAGCACGTCAGACTTCGGCGTATTGCCGTAAATCACCGGGATATCGCACTCCGCACAGGCAATTTTCGGTTTCGCTTCGAACAGCACACCGCCCTGGTCGTTTTCGATTTTACTGATGAAGTACGGGTCGATCAGGAAGCCGCCGTTGGCCATGACCGAATACCCCCGCGCCACCTGCAGCGGCGTGAACGATGCCGAGCCTAACGCCAGCGATTCGGTGCGCACGATGTTCTGTGCCGGGAAGCCAAAACGTTGCAGATACTCTGCCGCGTAATCGACGCCCATCGCACGCATTGCACGCACCATCACCACGTTTTTCGACTGACCCAGCCCCTGACGAAGGCGAATAGGACCTGCGTATTCCGCCGGCGAGTTCTTCGGCTGCCAGTCGGAACCGGCACCGGCATCCCAGCGAGAGATCGGCACGTCATTGAGGATACTGGCAAGCGTTAAGCCTTTATCCATCGCCGCCGTGTAGAGGAACGGTTTGATATTCGAACCGACCTGACGCAGCGCCTGCGTCGCGCGGTTGAATTTGCTCTGGTTGAAATCAAACCCACCCACCAGCGCCAGCACGGCACCGTTTTGCGGGTTAATGGAGACCAGCGCGGAGTTGACGTCTGGCACCTGCGCCAGCCACCAGGCATCGCCCACCTGACGCACCCAGATTTGTTGTCCGGTTTGTACGACATCGGTCACTTTGCGTGGCGTTGGTCCCTGTAAGGTGTCAGAGCGGTACGGACGCGCCCAGCGGATCCCGTCCATACGCAAGGAGACTGAGGTGCCATCCGCAAGCGTTGCAACGGCTTCCTGAGGCGTGGCCTGCGTCACCACCGCAGGCAGCAGCGGGCCGTAGGTAGGCAGCGCTTTCAGCGTACTGGTGATTTTTTTACTGTCCCAGGCGCTTTCACCCACCTTCCACAGCACGTTGGACGGGCCGCGATAGCCGTGACGCATATCGTAGTCCATCACGTTATTTCTCACCGCATCCTGTGCCGCCTGCTGCCCTTTACGGGTAACCGTGGTGTATACGCGATAACCATCTTCATAGGCCTTATCCCCATAACGGCTGACCATTTCCTGGCGAACCATTTCGGTCAGATACGGGGCAGAGAAGGCGATCTCCGGCGCATGGTAGTTGGCGTCGATGACATCGTTGCGTGCCTGCTCATATTCACTCTGGCTGATGTAGCCTTCGCTCAGCATACGTGACAGAACGACATTGCGACGTGCGGTGGCGCGATCGAGCGAGTAGAGCGGGTTAAACGTGGACGGGGCTTTAGGCAGGCCGGCAATGGTCGCCATTTCGCTTAAGGTCAGTTGCTCCACGGGCTTGCCGAAGTACACCTGTGCCGCAGCACCCACGCCATAGGCGCGATAACCGAGATAGATCTTGTTGAGGTAAAGCTCAAGGATTTCGTCTTTACTCAGCAACTGCTCAATGCGGATCGCGAGGAACACCTCTTTTATCTTACGTATCAGCGTCTTTTCAGGGCTGAGGAAGAAGTTACGCGCCAGCTGCTGCGTAATGGTACTTGCCCCCTGAGAGGCATGCCCGGAGAACAGCGCAACGCTTGCGGCACGGAAAATCCCCACCGGGTCAACGCCGTGGTGTTCGTAAAAACGGCTGTCCTCTGTGGCGATGAAGGCCTTCACCATCACAGGGGGAATTTGGTTTAAGGTCAGCGGGATACGGCGTTTTTCGCCGTACTGCGCCATCAGCTCGCCGTCGGCGCTGTAGACCTGCATTGGGATCTGGAGCCGCACATCACGAAGCGTAGCGACATCAGGTAGCTGCGGCTCAATATATTTGTACAAACCATAAATCGAGCCTGCTCCCAGCAGAATGCAACACACTGCAAGGATTAATAAATACTTTACGAACTTCACCGGAGATTTCCCATCTGGTTTCACTTGGGCAGTTTCTAAACAATCGCGCGGTAGTATAAAGGCAAGCCTGATTCATTGATATAGCCGTCACGGCGACGGGCGATAAGGAGATCGTGAAGCATGGCTTTCAAAACATGGCAAACGGGCGTTCATATTCAACAAGATAGGGTGCTGATTGTCGCGCTGGTTCGTGAGCGTCTCAGCTGGTGTCTGCGCCGCTGGTGGGCGATACCGCTGACGGAAGGCATCATCCTCGACGGGAAAATTTGTCAGCCAGAACAATTGCTTGACGCATTACGCGGCTGGCGGCGTACGTTGCCGCATCAGCACCGGGTGTTTCTCTCATTTCCGGCGGCGCGTACCCTGCAAAGATCGTTGCCCCGCCCGGCTATCGCTCTGCGCGACAGCGAACAGCTCTCCTGGCTAGGGGCTGCGCTCTCGCGTGAGCTGGAGATGTCCCCTGATGCGCTGTGCTTCGATTACGCGCAGGACACGTTCAGCAACACATTTCATGTCACCGCTGCGCAAAACAAAGAGGTTGAAACACTACTGACGCTCGCGAAAACGCTGCATTTACGGCTGGTGACGATTACCCCGGATGCCAGCGCGCTGGCAAATTTTCTTCCTGCGGTGGCACCGGCGCAGTGTGTCGCGTGGCGAGACGAACATCAGTGGTTGTGGGCAATGCGCCACCAGTGGGGACGCCGCTTCGCTACCGAGGCCAAAAGCGTGGCTGAACTGGCGGCACTGCTGGCTCTCGCGCCGGACGATATCGCGCTCTTTGATAGCCAGCGCGACCCGTGGGAGTTCGTCTCTCGCTGTCAGCCCCCGCTGCCGGAGTGCGGTGCCGATTATACCGTCGCGCTGGCGCTGGCCATGAGCGAGGTGCCTGAATGAGCATGACCAATCTTCTTCCGTGGCGACAGCAACGACGCGCGCGCCGCGTGCGGTTCTGGGGAGGGCTGTCTGCGGCCACCTGTATTCTGACGCTGGCAACGGTCTTCAGTCTGAGCATGCACGCCCACCTGAAACTGCACGCCCTGCAGGCTGAACTGGCGGGCATGCAGACCGTGCAGCGCGCGCTGTCTTCTCGTCTACCTCTTGCCACACCCGCTCCCACGCGCCAGCCACAGCGTATGGCGTGGCACCCGGTGCTGGCGTCACTCTCCGATGCCATTCCGGCTCAGGCCTGGTTCACTGAGCTTCGTTACCAACCGCCCTCTTTGATGATTAACGGCTATGCCTCAGCACTGCCCGCCCTGTCGGCAATGGGTGATGCTCTGCGACAAATAGCGGGTTTTACCCCAGGGTCAGCAGGGGAGATACGGCAGGATAATCACGGGCGCTGGATGTTCACTTTTCAGCTCACAGGCCAGGGGTAACGTGTGAACAGAATATTTGAACGCTGGTCTGAGAGCCGTCGCCGGTACCGGCTCCTGTGCGGTGGGCTGGGCGTTGCCTTGTTGTGGGGAACCGCATGGGGCCTGTTCCTGAGGCCGCTTAATTCACAGCTTGCTGCGCTTCAGAAGCAAATGGCCGACGCCGTCCAGCGCCATGCGACGCTCTGGCCTGTCGCCAGCAACGCGCCGCGCCGGACACCTGAGCCTGACGCACGCCCGGTGGTGCGCTTTTCCCCGCTGGATTTTCAGGCTGATGGCGCAACGCTGGTGCACTGGAAACCCCTTCCGGGCGGTGGAGAGCTGGCGCTGGATGCCGAGTGGCCAGCAATCCTGACGGCTTTCGCCCGGCTGGCGCAGCAAGATGTCCGGATTGCCGCCTTTACGCTTGCGCCTCAGGGCGCGGCGTTACGTCTGCGAGTGCAACTGGAGCTAGACCATGCGAAATAGCCTGCGCTACCTGCTGGTTTGCTCAGTGCTGTTACTCACCGGGATGCGCGATCCGTTTCATCCGCCCGACGATCCCTGTGCCGTTGGCGAGCTGACGCAGTGGCACTATCGCGGCATGGTCGGCGGGGTTGGCCTGTTGCAGGACGGGAAACAGCGCTGGTATCGCCTGCACTTAGAGGAACGTTTACCGGCGGGCTGGCGGGTCAGCGCAATGAATGAGACGCAACTCGTCGTAGACGTGGGTGAAACCTGTGAGCCAGCGCAATGGACGTGGCAACGAGAAGGAACGAAAAAATATGAATTTAAGGATAACGCTGCTGTTACTGACGATCGTCACTCCGCTGGCCGCCGCACCGAAGCCGGTCACGCTGGTGGTGGATGATGTTCCTGTGGTTCAGGTTCTGCAGGCGCTGGTGGCGCAGGAGAATCGTAATCTGGTGGTGTCACCCGATGTAAGCGGCACATTATCGCTCAGTCTGACGCATGTTCCGTGGCGACAGGCATTACAGACGGTGATCGCCAGCGCAGGGCTGGTTCTGCGCGAGGAGGGCGGCATTTTCTATGTCCATACGGCGGCCTGGCAGCGCGAACAGCAGGAGCGTAAAGCACAGGACCGGGCCCGCAGGCAGCTTGAGGCTCCGCTGCTCTCGCAAAGCATTTCGTTTTCATACGCTGATGCCGGGGAGCTGCAAAACGCAGCGGAAAAACTGCTCAGTCCGAAGGGCAGTCTGTCTCTTGATAAACGCACCAACCGGCTGCTGGTCAGGGATAATAAAGCCGTACTGGAAACGCTACAGCGCTGGGCAACACAGATGGATATTCCCGTCGAGCAGGTCGAACTGGCGGCGCATATCGTCACCATCAACGAAAAAAGTCTGCGGGAGCTGGGGGTGAAATGGAATCTTGCCGAGGCCACTGAAGCGGGCAAGGTTGGGCAAATGACAACCCTTGGCAGTGATTTGTCCGTGGCCAGCGCCACCAGCCATGTGGGGTTTAACATCGGGCGTATTAACGGCAGGCTGCTGGATCTGGAGCTGTCAGCACTGGAGCAAAAACAGCAGGTCGATATCATCGCCAGCCCACGACTGCTGGCCTCACATATGCAGCCAGCCAGTATCAAACAGGGCAGTGAGATCCCATACCAGGTCTCCAGCGGGGAGAGTGGGGCTACCTCTGTGGAGTTCAAAGAGGCGGTATTAGGTATGGAGGTCACCCCAGTGGTGCTACCGGGCGGGCGCGTGCGCCTGAAATTACATATCAGTGAAAATATGCCGGGGCAGGTGTTGCAACAGGCTGATGGCGAAACGCTGGCTATCGACAAACAAGAAATAGAGACTCAGGTGGAGGTAAAAAGTGGAGAAACGCTGGCGCTGGGCGGTATTTTCTCGCAAAAGAATAAAACCGGAAGTGATAGCGTACCCGGGCTCAGTAAAATCCCCTGGCTTGGGCAGCTTTTTCGTCATGACGGTAAAGACAACGAACGGCGTGAATTAGTGGTGTTTATAACACCACGTCTGGTGGCTATTCACTGACGGGTAACGATCCCCGCAATGATTTTGCATTCAGTTTGTTGCAGATGTTTGACGTGGGGCATGAATTAGCATACAAGGAGTACCGATTTGAGTTGGACTGACGTCTTGTTGTCTTATGCGTCTGGTGCGGTGATTTAATCAGTTGCCAAACAAGCCGGAGTATTGAGATAATTTTTAGTCTGACTCTCGCTCTATTGCATATGAGGTTTCAGTTCATGTCCTGCTACGCCGGGTGTCTGCGAAGCGGGGATTACCATTAACGAATAGTCTTAGTAGTACCGAAAAAATGGCAGAGAAACGCAATATCTTTCTGGTTGGGCCTATGGGTGCCGGCAAAAGCACTATTGGGCGTCAGTTAGCTCAACAACTCAATATGGAATTTTACGATTCTGATCAAGAGATTGAGAAACGAACCGGAGCTGATGTGGGCTGGGTCTTCGATGTAGAAGGCGAAGAAGGTTTCCGTGACCGAGAAGAAAAAGTGATCAACGAACTCACGGAAAAACAGGGCATCGTGCTGGCGACCGGCGGCGGTTCTGTAAAATCTCGCGAAACCCGCAACCGTCTCTCCGCCCGTGGCGTAGTGGTCTATCTTGAGACGACCATTGAAAAACAGCTGGCACGTACGCAGCGCGATAAAAAGCGCCCGCTGCTGCAGGTTGAAACGCCACCACGCGAAGTTCTGGAAGCGTTGGCCGATGAACGCAATCCTCTGTACGAAGAGATTGCTGATGTGACCATTCGTACTGATGATCAGAGCGCTAAAGTGGTTGCAAACCAGATTATTCATATGCTGGAAAGCAACTGATTCTGGCTTTATATACACTCGCCTGCGGGTAAAAGCATTAAAGGTGGATGTCGCGTCATGGAGAGGATTACCGTTACTCTCGGGGAACGTAGTTACCCTATCACCATCGCGGCTGGTTTGTTTAACGACCCAGCTTCCTTTTTACCACTGAAAGCGGGTGATCAGGCGATGCTGGTCACCAATGAGACGCTGGCTCCGCTTTATCTTGACCGCGTTCGCCACCTGCTTGAGCAGGCGGGCGTGAAAGTCGACAGTGTAATTCTGCCCGATGGCGAGCAGTATAAAAGCCTGACGGTACTGGATACCGTCTTTACCGCATTGTTGCAAAAACCCCATGGTCGCGATACGACACTGCTTGCTCTCGGCGGCGGTGTTGTGGGCGATCTGACGGGCTTTGCGGCAGCAAGCTATCAACGTGGTGTCCGTTTTATTCAGATTCCGACCACCTTACTGTCTCAGGTCGACTCTTCCGTTGGCGGCAAAACCGCGGTCAACCATCCGCTCGGCAAAAACATGATTGGCGCGTTCTACCAGCCTGCTTCGGTGGTGGTGGATCTCGACTGTCTGAAAACCCTGCCAGCACGCGAACTGGCCTCTGGTCTGGCTGAAGTGATCAAATACGGCATTATTCTCGACGGTGAGTTCTTTAACTGGCTGGAAGAGAATATGGATGCGCTGCTGCGCCTGGATGAGGCTAAACTGGCATACTGCATTCGCCGTTGTTGTGAGCTGAAAGCAGAAGTTGTTGCAGCAGACGAGCGTGAAACGGGCTTACGTGCTTTACTGAATCTTGGGCATACGTTTGGCCACGCGATTGAAGCCGAAATGGGTTACGGAAACTGGCTCCACGGTGAAGCTGTCGCTGCTGGCATGGTGATGGCTGCCCGTACCTCCGAACGTCTGGGTCAGTTCAAACCGGAAGAGACGGCACGTATCATCGCACTGCTGGAACGTGCTGGCTTGCCGGTAACCGGGCCGCAGGAGATGTCGGCGCAAGCGTATTTACCCCACATGATGCGCGATAAAAAAGTATTGGCAGGTGAGATGCGTCTTGTACTCCCGCTTGCAATAGGGAAGAGTGAAGTGCGCGGCGGAGTGCCGCACGATGTCGTTCTTGGCGCTATCGCTGATTGTCAGCAGGCGTAACAACTAGAAAGGTCAGGCCACTGTTACCGGTGGTCGTTTAGCTTCAGGCGAAATGCAAAGTCGTAGGCATAAGCCTTTGAGTGGGGTGTTAAATGGATGAATTCAAACCAGAAGACGAGCTGAAACCCGATCCCAGCGATCGTCGTACTGGTCGTTCTCGTCAATCTTCAGAACGTGATAACGAGCCGCAGATCAACTTTGACGATGTTGATCTGGATGCAGACGATCGTCGCCCTTCACGTAGCCGCAATGCGCGTGATGAGCGAGAAGAAGAGGATTATGAGTCCGAAGAAGATTCAATGGACGAAGAGCCAGTAGAGCGTCGCCCGCGTAAACGTAAAAAAGCGGCCGCGCAGAAACCGGCCTCCCGCCAGTACATCATGATGGGACTGGGCGTTCTGGTGCTTGTGCTGCTGATTGTCGGCATTGGCTCCGCGCTGAAAGCGCCTTCCACGAATTCTGGCGAGCAAACGGCTTCCACTGAGAAGAGCATCAACCTCTCCGGTAACGATGCGGCAGATCAGGCAAATGGTGCACAGCCAGCGCCGGGGACCACCTCCGCAGAGCAGACCGCCAGTAACACAACGACGCCGCAGGATGTTTCCCTGCCGCCAGTCTCTTCTACCCCCGCTCAGAATCAGGCACCTGCCACGCCAGAAGGCCAGCAGCGTGTAGAAGTTCAGGGCGATCTGAACAACGCGCTGATGCAGCCGCAAAACCAGCAGCAGGTGGATAACGTCGTGGTGAACTCTACGCTGCCAACTGAACCTGCAACCGTTGCGCCTGTTCGCGGTGGCAACGCTCAGCCACAAACCGCAGCAACGGAAAGCAAGCCGCGTCAGACTCAGACTGCACCACGTCAGGAACGTAAGCAGGCGGTCATTGAACCTAAGCGTGAAACCAAACCTCAGGCTGTGGTAAAAGCACCAGAAGTCAAAGCAACCCCGGTGCAGCCGAAACGGACTGAAACCGCTGCGGCAAGCGAGCCTGCAAAAGCGCCAGTGACGCAGACTGCACCGAAAGCCACGGCCACCACCACTGCACCTGCGGCGACAACGGCTCCAGCTGCAACCGCCACAGCATCGGCTGGCACAACCGGTAAAACGACGGGTAACGTCGGTTCACTGAAATCTGCGCCATCCAGTAACTACACGCTGCAGCTGAGCAGTTCGTCCAACTATGACAACCTCAACGGTTGGGCGAAGAAATCGAATCTGAAAAACTACGTGGTTTATCAGACGACCCGTAACGGGCAGCCGTGGTATGTGCTGGTGAGCGGTGTGTATGCTTCTAAAGATGAAGCGAAACGTGCCGTGGCGACACTGCCAGCAGACGTTCAGGCGAAAAACCCGTGGGCGAAGCCCATTCATCAGGTTCAGGCCGATCTTAAGTAATGTTTAAAGCGCAGGATGCTGTCGGAGCTTTCTCCACAGCCGGAGAAGGTGTAATCAGTTAGTCAGCATGAAAAAAAATCGCGCTTTTCTGAAATGGGCAGGGGGGAAATACCCCCTGCTTGATGATATTAAAAAGCACCTGCCTAAAGGCGAGTGTCTTATCGAGCCCTTTGTGGGCGCAGGATCGGTGTTCCTGAACACCGATTTTTCTCGTTATATCCTGGCGGATATCAACAGCGATCTCATCAGCCTCTATAACATCGTCAAACTGCGTACCGATGAGTATGTGGAAGAGGCGCGCAAGCTGTTTACGCCCGAGAACAATCACCCGGATGTTTACTACCAGCTGCGCACTGAGTTTAACCAGAGCCAGGATCCGTTCCGTCGGGCACTGTTGTTCCTCTATCTCAACCGCCATGGTTACAACGGCCTGTGCCGGTATAATCTGCGTGGGGAATTCAACGTGCCGTTTGGCCGCTATAAGCGCCCTTACTTCCCGCAGGACGAGCTGTATCACTTTGCTGAAAAAGCGCAGAATGCAGAATTCCACTGCCTCTCATATGAAGAGTGTATGGAACTGGCGGGCGTAGACTCGGTGGTTTACTGCGATCCGCCTTACGCCCCGCTGTCTGCGACGGCGAATTTTACCGCCTATCACACCAACAGCTTCAGTCCGGCCGAGCAGGCCCGTCTGGCGGAGATGGCGGAAAAGCTGGTCAGCAAAAGAATTCCGGTGTTAATTTCGAATCACGATACCCCTGATACGCGCGAATGGTACAAAGCCGCGAAGCATTTTCAGGTCAAAGTGCGGCGTAGCATTAGCAGCAACGGCGGCACACGTAAAAAGGTGGACGAACTCCTGGCTCTTTATCGCCCCTGAGCCGTTTTGCCCGCCGGTAAACACATTTCAAGGAGATGCGGATGAAACAGTTTTTGATTGCTCCCTCAATTCTGTCGGCCGATTTTGCCCGCCTGGGTGAGGACACTGCTAACGCGCTCGCCGCGGGTGCGGATGTCGTCCATTTCGACGTTATGGATAACCACTACGTTCCTAATCTGACCATTGGCCCCATGGTGCTCAAGGCGCTGCGTAACTACGGTATTACCGCGCCCATTGACGTCCATCTGATGGTGAAACCGGTTGACCGCATCGTGCCTGATTTTGCCGCGGCGGGCGCCAGTATCATTACTTTCCACCCGGAAGCGTCTGAACACGTTGACCGCACGCTGCAGCTGATTAAAGAAAACGGCTGTAAAGCGGGCCTGGTCTTTAACCCGGCAACGCCGCTGAGCTATCTCGACTATGTGATGGATAAGCTGGACGTTATCTTGCTGATGTCCGTTAACCCGGGCTTTGGCGGGCAGTCATTCATTCCTCACACGCTCGATAAACTGCGTGAAGTGCGCCGTCGTATTGATGAGTCAGGTTATGACATCCGTCTGGAAGTGGATGGTGGCGTGAAGGTGAATAACATTGGTGAAATTGCGGCTGCGGGCGCGGATATGTTCGTTGCAGGTTCGGCAATTTTCGACCAACCGGATTACAAAAAAGTTATAGATGAAATGCGCCGCGAGCTGGCGAAGGTAAGTCATGGATAAATTGCAGGCAACCCGGGGTATTGCATTTGACCTCGATGGCACGCTGGTTGACAGCGCGCCGGGCTTAACGAGCGCCGTCGACCAGGCGCTGTATGCCCTTGAACTGCCCGTCGCGGGCGAAGATCGCGTCGTGACGTGGATTGGTAATGGCGCAGATGTCCTGATGGAGCGCGCCCTGACGTGGGCTCGCCAGGAGCGTGCGTCACAACGTTCCGCACAGGGTAAACCGAGCGTTGATCACGCGGATATCCCGCAGGAAGAACAACTGCGTATTCTGCGCAAACTGTTTGACCGTTTCTACGCAGAAACCGTTGAAGAAGGCAGCTTCCTGTTCCCGGACGTGAAGGAAACGCTGAGCGCGCTGAATGCGAAAGGCATTCCGTTGGGGCTGGTTACCAACAAGCCGACGCCGTTTGTTGCGCCATTGCTGGACGCGCTGGATATCGCGAAATACTTCACCGTGATTGTGGGCGGTGATGACGTACAGAATAAAAAGCCGCACCCGGAACCGCTGTTGCTGGTGGCAGGAAAATTATCCTTAACACCTGCTGAGCTGCTCTTTGTCGGTGATTCACGCAATGATATTCTGGCTGCCAGAGCGGCGGGTTGTCCCTCCGTGGGGTTAACCTATGGCTACAACTACGGTGAGGCCATTACCCTGAGTGAGCCGGACGTCGTGTTCGATCGCTTCAAAGATTTGTTGCCCGCACTCGGGCTTTCATACAGTGAACATCAGGAATTGAAAAATGACTAAGCCCATCGTTTTTAGTGGCGCCCAGCCGTCAGGTGAATTGACCATTGGTAACTACATGGGTGCGTTACGTCAGTGGGTTAGCATGCAGGATGACTACCATTGCATTTACTGCATTGTGGATCTGCATGCTATTACCGCCCGTCAGGATCCTGAGAAGCTGCGTAAAGCCACGCTGGACACCCTGGCGCTCTATCTGGCCTGCGGGATCGATCCTGAAAAGAGCACCATCTTCGTTCAGTCTCACGTGCCGGAGCATGCACAGCTTGGCTGGGCGCTGAACTGCTACACCTACTTTGGTGAACTGAGCCGCATGACGCAGTTCAAGGATAAATCCGCGCGCTATTCCGAGAACATCAACGCCGGTCTGTTTGACTATCCGGTGCTGATGGCGGCTGACATTCTGCTGTATCAGACTAACCAGGTGCCGGTGGGTGAAGACCAGAAGCAACACCTGGAGCTGAGCCGTGATATCGCCCAGCGCTTTAACGCCCTGTATGGCGAAGTGTTCAAAGTGCCAGAGCCATTTATTCCAAAATCTGGTGCACGCGTGATGTCGCTGCTGGAGCCGACCAAAAAGATGTCCAAGTCTGACGATAACCGCAACAACGTTATCGGCCTGCTGGAAGATCCGAA
>OIEQ01000567.1_pt1 | contig 19167 bp, 20 predicted proteins | sample 1581841 | NCBI WGS metagenome assembly OIEQ01 (sample SAMN03281020, study PRJEB24777) | human gut metagenome | isolation source: fecal sample PR170 from 1 month old male Malay infant, vaginal delivered... | place: Singapore | collected 2005-12-29
GACGGCGACCGGCAATGAGGACACTAACAGCTCCAGAGGGTTAACATTAGTCGGCGTACATTGTAGCATCGGCGCATGTCATTACCGAGTCCCCTGTATGTCTGAGTCGAAACGACTGTTTTTCGCCATTGAGCTGCCCGCGCCGATCCAACGGCAAATTGTTCGCTGGCGCGCCGAACACTTCCCGCCCGAAGCGGGCCGCCCGGTTGCTGCGGCAAACCTCCACCTGACGCTGGCTTTTCTGGGCGACGTCAGCGGCGAGAAACAGCGCGCCCTGGCGGCGATGACCGGTCGGATTTCCCAGCCGGGATTTACGCTGACCCTTGACGATGCGGGGCAGTGGCTCCGCTCCCGCGTCGTCTGGCTGGGCACGCGCCAGCCGCCGCGCGGATTATTACAGCTTGCGAATATGCTGCGCGCCCAGGCGGCACGCAGCGGGTGTTACCAGAGCCCGCAGCCGTTTCATCCTCACATTACGCTACTGCGCGATGCCGGTCAGGCCGTTGCTATCCCGCCACCGGGCTTTCACTGGGCCTTTCCGGTGACCTCTTTCGCGCTGTACGAATCTGTTTTTTCACAAGGACGCACCCGCTATACGCCGCTCCAGCGCTGGACGCTGGGCGATACCCTAAGGAATTCTGATGAAGTTTAGTCCTGCACTGCAACACGCCACGCTTATTCAACGCTACAAGCGTTTTCTCGCTGATGTCGTCACCCCAGAGGGAGAGCCGTTAACGCTGCACTGCCCCAACACCGGGGCAATGACGGGATGTGCGACACCGGGTGACACGGTCTGGTATTCCACTTCAGAAAATACTAAACGCAAATATCCCCATACCTGGGAAATGACGCAAACCCAACAAGGGGCTTTTATTTGCGTTAACACCCTGCGCGCGAATCAATTAGTTAAGGAGGCTCTGACGAACGGAACCCTTCCCGAACTGGTGGGTTATGGCACCCATAAATCTGAAGTGAAATATGGCGATGAAGGCAGCAGAATTGACTTTATGTTACAGGCGGAAGACCGTCCCGAGTGCTATATTGAAGTCAAATCAGTCACGTTAGCGGATCAGGAAAACGGCTATTTCCCGGATGCAGTCACGCTACGGGGACAAAAGCATCTGCGGGAGCTGATGAGTGTTGCGGCGGCGGGCAAACGCGCCGTACTGCTGTTTGCGGTTTTGCACTCAGCCATTGAACGGTTTTCTCCAGCCCGCCATATTGATCTCAAATACGCGCAATTGTTGAATGAGGCACAAAAGCAGGGGGTAGAGGTTTTGGCTTATAAAGCGGAACTTTCTGCCGATAATATGACTCTGAGATCCTCTCTTCCCATTGTCTTATAAGGGAATAGACGATTGATGAATAAGTGTTCTGGCCGCGTGCGCAAATACGCTTTTCCTCACAGGCTTGTCAAGTGTTACGTTTAGATAATTGCCATACGGAAAAGCATCTGCTATTTATAGCGACCTGATTTTTCCCCCAACACGGGGATCGATAGTGCGTGTTAAGGAGAAGCAACATGCAAGAAGGGCAAAACCGTAAAACATCGTCCCTGAGTATTCTCGCCATCGCTGGGGTGGAGCCGTATCAAGAGAAACCGGGCGAAGAGTATATGAATGAAGCCCAGCTGTCGCACTTCAAGCGTATTCTTGAAGCATGGCGTAATCAACTCAGGGATGAAGTCGATCGCACCGTTAGTCATATGCAGGATGAAGCGGCTAACTTCCCGGATCCGGTAGACCGTGCCGCTCAGGAAGAAGAGTTCAGCCTTGAACTGCGTAACCGTGACCGCGAGCGCAAACTGATCAAAAAGATCGAAAAAACGCTGAAGAAGGTCGAGGACGAAGATTTTGGCTACTGCGAATCCTGTGGTGTTGAAATTGGCATTCGTCGCCTGGAAGCGCGTCCGACCGCCGATCTGTGCATCGACTGTAAAACGCTGGCAGAAATCCGCGAAAAACAGATGGCGGGTTAATCCCGGTCCTGTTTACCCACTCCAAAGGCGGGAGTCTCTCCCGCCTTATTACTGTTGATATGTCTGAATCTCACTATATCGGGCGCTTCGCGCCATCCCCCTCCGGTGAATTACATTTCGGCTCGTTAATTGCCGCTCTCGGCAGCTACCTGCAGGCTCACGCACGCCTGGGTAAATGGCTCGTCCGCATTGAAGATATTGATCCTCCACGTGAAGTTCCCGGTGCAGCAGACACCATTCTGCGTCAGCTGGAACATTACGGTCTTCACTGGGACGGCGAAGTTGTCTGGCAATCGACACGTCACGACGCCTACCGGGAACGTCTGGCCTGGCTCGCTGAGCAAGGGCTCTCATATAACTGCACCTGTACCCGCGCGCGCATACAGAGCGTGGGGGGCGTCTATGACGGCCACTGCCGCACGCTCAACCACGTCCCGGAAAACGCCGCCGTTCGTCTGATCCAGCGTGCCCCTGTGCTCCACTTTAACGACCTGCTCTCTGGCGACATTCATGCGGATGAACGGCTGGCACGGGAAGATTTTATTATCCACCGCCGTGACGGGCTGTTTGCCTATAACCTGGCGGTGGTGGTGGATGACCACTTTCAGGGCGTCACCGAAATTGTGCGCGGAGCCGATCTGGTTGAACCTACGGTGCGGCAAATAGCGTTGTATCACCAGTTTGGCTGGACGGCACCGGATTACATTCATCTGCCGCTGGCCGTCAACGAGCGGGGCGATAAGCTGTCGAAGCAAAACCACGCCCCCGCCCTGCCAGATGGCGATCCGCGCCCCGTTTTGATCGACGCGTTACGATTTCTCAACCAGAATGCAACCAACGAATGGCAGGATCTTTCCATTGACGAATTGCTGAAACAGGCCGTTGCCACCTGGTCGCTCACGAGCGTGCCAAAAATCCAGCATTCTCAAATGCGTTGCGCTGAGCTATGATTAGCCGCTTTTTTCATAACAAAACACACTACGAGGTGTACCATTTTTACCCGAGTCGCTAATTTTTGCCGTAAAGTGCTAAGCCGCGAAGAGAGCATGGCGAATGACGCTATTGCGCAACCACAGATGTCGGTTATCCCGCGTGAGCAGCACAATATTTCCCGCAAAGATATCAGTGAAAATGCCCTCAAGGTGCTCTATCGTCTGAATAAAGCGGGCTACGAGGCCTATCTCGTTGGCGGTGGAGTACGTGATTTATTGCTGGGCAAAAAACCCAAAGATTTCGACGTGACGACCAGCGCCACGCCCGAACAGGTGCGTAAATTATTCCGCAATTGCCGTCTCGTTGGCCGCCGTTTCCGTCTGGCACACGTCATGTTTGGGCCGGAAATTATTGAGGTGGCGACGTTCCGTGGTCACCACGAAGCGGGCGCATCCGATCGCACAACTTCCCAGCGTGGCCAGAACGGTATGCTGCTGCGCGACAACATCTTCGGTTCGATCGAAGAAGATGCCCAGCGTCGCGATTTCACCATCAACAGCCTTTACTACAGCGTGGCGGATTTCACCGTGCGTGATTACGTCGGCGGCATGCAGGATCTGAAAGAGGGCCTGATTCGCCTGATCGGCACGCCGGAAACCCGGTATCGCGAAGATCCGGTGCGTATGCTGCGCGCCGTGCGTTTCGCCGCCAAGCTGGATATGCGCATCAGCCCGGAGACGGCAGAGCCGATCCCGCGTCTGGCGACGCTTATCAATGACGTACCGCCAGCCCGCCTGTTCGAAGAAGCGCTCAAACTGCTGCAAGCCGGTCACGGATTTGCCACCTATAACCTGCTGCGCGAATACAACCTTTTCCAGCCGTTATTCCCGTCCATTACCCGCTACTTCACCGAAAATGGTGACAGCCCAATGGAACGCATGATTGCGCAGGTGCTGAAGAATACCGACACCCGTATCCGCAACGATATGCGCGTGAACCCGGCGTTCCTGTTTGCGGCGATGTTCTGGTATCCGCTGCTGGAAACGGCTCAGCGCATTACCCAGGAAAGCGGCCTCGCCTATTATGACGCTTTTGCCCTGGCGGCAAACGACGTACTGGACGAAGGCTGCCGTACGCTGGCCATTCCGAAACGTATTACCACGCTGGTGCGTGATATCTGGCAGCTTCAGCTGCGTATGTCCCGTCGTCAGGGCAAACGCGCCTGGAAGCTGATGGAGCATCCTAAGTTCCGCGCGGCCTTTGATCTGCTCTCTCTGCGTGCTGAAATTGAACGCAACCAGGAGCTGCAGCGTCTGGCGCAGTGGTGGGCCGAGTTCCAGGTCTCCGCACCGCCGGAGCAGAAAGATATGCTCACTGGCCTTGATGAAGAGCCGGCGCCGCGTCGTCGTCACCGTCGTCCGCGCAAGCGCGCACCGCGTCGCGAAGGCACGGCATGACCCTCGCGTATATCGCTATCGGCAGCAATCTGGCCTCTCCTCTGGAGCAGGTTAATGCTGCCGTTCAGGCGCTGGGTGAGATCCCCCAGAGCCGCATTGTGGCAGTCTCCTCGTTTTACCGTACACCGCCGCTCGGCCCGCAGGATCAGCCTGATTATCTGAATGCCGCCGTGGTGCTGGACACCGCGCTGGATGCCGAAACGTTGCTTGATAACACCCAGCGCATTGAACTGCAACAGGGTCGCGTGCGTAAAGCAGAGCGCTGGGGGCCACGTACCCTTGACCTCGACATCATGCTGTTTGGCAACGAGGTGATTAACACTTCACGCCTGACGGTGCCGCATTACGACATGAAAAATCGCGGATTTATGCTCTGGCCGCTGTTTGAAGTCGCCCCCGATCTCACCTTCCCGGACGGCATCCCGCTCAGGGAGATCCTGGACAACCTCCACGCAGAAAAACCCGCTCGCTGGTAAGCCTGTGCCCCCGCGCATTAGCCACAAAATAATTGTGGCTAATAGACGACCTAAAATCATTGTTCCCTCGAATGTTACTGTTAGAATGCGCAAAGATTCGCTTTGGGTTATCAGGAAACAGTATGAAACCAACCACCATCTCCTTACTGCAGAAATGCAAACAGGAAAAGAGACGCTTCGCCACCATCACCGCATATGACTACAGCTTCGCCAAACTGTTTGCCGAAGAGGGGATCAACGTCATGCTGGTCGGGGACTCGTTAGGGATGACGGTACAAGGACATGACTCTACCCTGCCGGTCACGGTCGAGGATATTGCTTACCACACCCGTGCCGTGCGCCGTGGTGCACCTGCCTGCCTTCTGCTTTCCGATCTGCCGTTTATGGCCTACGCCACGCCGGAGCAGGCTTTCGACAATGCGGCGGCCGTGATGCGCGCCGGCGCCAATATGGTCAAAATCGAAGGCGGCGCCTGGCTGGTGGAGACGGTAAGAATGCTCACCGAACGCGCCGTGCCGGTGTGCGGACATTTGGGCCTCACACCACAGTCCGTCAATATCTTTGGCGGTTACAAGGTGCAGGGCCGCGGTGATGCCGCGCAGGCGCTGTTTGACGATGCCCTCGCGCTGGAAGCGGCGGGCGCACAGCTGCTGGTGCTGGAATGTGTACCGGTTGAGCTGGCAAAACGCATCACCGACGCGCTGTCTATTCCGGTCATCGGGATTGGGGCTGGCAACGTGACCGACGGTCAGATTCTGGTGATGCACGACGCCTTTGGCATCACCGGCGGCCATATCCCGAAATTCGCCAAAAATTTCCTTACTGAAGCGGGCGACATGCGCGCCGCGGTCAGGCAGTATATTGCCGACGTCGAATCCGGTGTTTACCCGGGTGAAGAACACAGTTTCCATTAAGGAGTCTCGTTGTGCTAATCATTGAAACCCTGCCGCTGCTTCGCCAGCATATTCGCCGTGCACGACAGGAAGGTAAACGTATCGCACTGGTCCCGACCATGGGTAACCTGCATGACGGCCATATGAAACTGGTCGACGAAGCGAAAGCCCGTGCAGATATCGTGGTGGTCAGTATCTTCGTTAATCCGATGCAGTTTGACCGCGCGGACGACCTGGCGCGCTATCCTCGTACGCTGCAGGAAGATTGCGAGAAGCTGAAAAAGCGCCATGCGGACTTCGTCTTTGCGCCGGCACCCGCAGATGTCTACCCTCAGGGTACGGAAGAGTCCACGTACGTTGATGTCCCGGGCATTTCGACCATGCTCGAAGGGGCCAGCCGTCCAGGCCACTTCCGCGGCGTGTCCACCATCGTCAGCAAGCTGTTCAACCTGGTGCAGCCGGACGTAGCCTGTTTTGGTGAGAAAGATTTCCAGCAGCTGGCGCTGATCCGTAAGATGGTTGCCGACATGGGTTATGATATCGAGATCGTGGGCGTGCCGATTGTACGCGCCAAAGACGGTCTGGCGCTCAGCTCCCGTAACGGTTATCTGACCGCTGACCAGCGTAAGATTGCCCCAGGATTAAGCAAAGTCATGAATAGCATGGCAGAGCAACTGTTGGCGAAAGAGTTGACCGCCGAAGAGATCGTGGCCCTGGCTGAACAAGCGCTGAACGATAAAGGCTTCCGCGCTGACGATATTCAAATCCGTGATGCTGACACGTTGCTTGAGTTAACCGACGCCAGCAAGCGCGCGGTTATTCTGGTGGCTGCATGGCTCGGCCAGGCGCGCCTTATCGACAACAAAGTGGTTGAACTGGCATAACCTTCTTACCCTCCCCTCTTACAGGAGGGGTTAACGCATGATTAAAGGTACACGTAATGATTCGCAAAATGCTGCAAGGTAAGCTTCACCGTGTGAAAGTCACGCAGGCCGACCTGCACTATGAAGGCTCCTGCGCGATCGATCAGGATTTTCTCGACGCGGCGGGTATTCTTGAAAACGAAGCGATTGATATCTGGAACGTGAACAATGGCAAACGCTTCTCCACCTACGCGATTGCCGCAGAGCGCGGGTCTAAGATCATCTCCGTTAACGGTGCCGCCGCGCACTGTGCAGACGTAGGGGATATTGTGATCATCGCGAGCTTCGTCATGATGTCCGACGAAGAGGCGCGCCGCTGGCAGCCTAAAGTCGCCTATTTTGAAGGCGACAACGAGATGAAACGCACCGCAAAGGCGATTCCGGTACAGGTTGCCTGATGTCGCCAGGAGCGGAGCCTTCAGGTTCCGCTCCTCAAAGGTAAAGAAAACATCATTCGTTTTGTATAAATAGCCTCTCCCTCATTTATTGTCCCTATTTTTTCCTCTCTTAGCATTTCTCTTATGTGAAAAAAAACATTTTTCTGAATGATATAATTAAAGGAATGATCTTTGCCATTTATAATCTAAACAATGCAATATAATTTGGCCGCAATAAAAATCGTCTCTCTCCGTTCATTCAAACCAAATTTAAAGATCATTTTCAATAACTTATCAAACATTCAATTTTTCTAATAATGGCTTTTAGCAATTTTAAATACCCAACCCATTCATAGATCCCTATCATCATTTTGCTTAAATTAAATCTGTACAATGTTTTTAAATGGAATTTAAATTATGTTAAAAAAAACGTTATTAGCTTCAGCTGTAACTTTGTTTGCAATGGGTTCTTTTTCAGCAATAGCAGACACCGATATCGGTTTAATCACCTTTGACGGTGCGGTAACAGACACAACGTGTAATATTTCCACCGCCAATGGCGAATCACAAAATAATATTACCATTACCTTACCGGTTGTTAAAAAATCTGATGTTGAATCAACCACCGTCGATACCGGTGTCGGCTCTAAGAATTTTGAACTGCTGCTCACCAACTGCCCAGGAACATTAAAGACTGCTTCAGCAAGCTTTATGTCAAAAAATATGGGTGCCATTGCAAACGGTACTATTAAACCTGACGCCAACGTAGCAGGCTCAGCAACCAACGTTGCACTTGCCTTGTATAATAATGCCCCTACCGAATCTTCTCGTATTATGGTCGGCCAGCCTGCTAATAATACGCAGAAAGCCAATCTTACCGCCGGTTCCGGCAAGCTGTTCTATCGCGTTGCATACGTTCCGGGTTCCAACTGGGTGAAAGACACGAACCCAGTGCAGTCAGGTAAAGTCAGCGCCAACGCGTACTTCACCATAAGCTACGAATAATTTTATCCCTCCCGTTAATGTGCCCTGCTGGGCACATTTTTGCCTATTTTTTGAGAGTAGACATGCACGTACTGAATATTAAGAGCGGACTAAAAGCCCTGCTGCTGGCCTCGATGAGCGTGTTTGCTCTTAACGCCAGTGCCGATATTGTGATTTCCGGCACCCGTGTCATTTATCCTGAATCGGCAAAAGACGTAACGGTGTCAATGGATAACCGTGGCACCCGGCCTCTGCTGGTACAGACCTGGCTCGATGATGGAAGAGATACCACTAACCCTCAGGAACTGAAACTTCCTTTTATTGTGACGCCGCCCGTTTCACGTATTGAACCGCAAAAAGGGCAAACCGTCAGAATCACCTGGCTGGGTCAGGCATTGCCAAAAGATAAAGAGTCGCTGTTCTGGTTTAACGTTCTGGAAGTTCCGCCGAAGGCTAAGGAGAGCGATAACCAAAGTATGCTTCAGCTTGCTTTCCGCACCCGTATTAAACTCTTTTTCCGTCCCATTGGGTTAAAAGGGGAACCGACAGACGCGGCCAAAAATCTTAAGTGGTCCCAAACCCGACAAGGGCAAAAAATCGTTTTAAGTGCGAAAAATGACTCGCCTTATTATGTGTCGCTGGCAAGTGCGGCGCTTATTTCAGGCGGTAAAAGTTACGAGATCGAAACGCATTATATTGAACCGTTCTCAAGCCAGACGATGAATGTGAAAAATTACACCTCATCCGGAAATAGCAAAATAACCTGGCAAGCCATTAATGATTTCGGTGGAATTGATAAGTATGAGTCTATACCGCATTGATTCCCTGTCAGCTTCAGAACATTCACAAAAAGTATAATTAGCGTTGCCCTGGGACAGAGTTCATCATGCACTTTAGACGTTCGCTACTATGTTTATCGATAAGTGCGGTATTGCCGTTATGTGCATTTGCTGCTGAAAATAATAACGAAGAAGACGTGCAGTTTAACGAGCAGTTTCTTTATAACACTGGCGCATCCATTGATATCAGTCGTTTTTCAAAAGGCAACCCTGTTATTGCCGGAACCTATAAGGTGAAGATGATCGTTAACGGGAAACCTTCCGTTACCACGGATCTTCTGTTTAAGGAGAATGGCACACCGCGCGCCACTCCCTGCATCACCCCGAAACTACTCACGCAGGCAAATGTCACCACCGAGCAACTGAAACACCCTGAGGAGGATTTTGCTGACACCTGTGTCTCTATGCCAGACGCCTATCCCGGCTCGCGTGTGGCTTACGATCCCTCCACACAGGAGTTAGACCTTTCCATTCCTCAGGCTTTCGTCATTCAGCGTCCTGCGGGATTTGTCGATCCTTCACTGTGGGAAGACGGGATCCCGGTGGCCATGCTCTCATGGGATCTTAACGGCTGGCACGCAGACATGCCGGATTCCAGCACTGATACGGCCTATGCAGGTCTGCGCTATGGGGCAAACCTGGGGCCATGGCGACTCCGGGCGCGAGGCAACCTGAACTGGGATCAGGATTCCGGTACTCATTACGCCAGCCAGGATATCTATCTTCAGCGTGATATCACGCCGCTGAAAGCGCAGTTTATCGCCGGCGATTCCTATACCCGTGGCGACGCCTTCGATTCCATTAGCCTGCGCGGGGCGCGTTTATATAACGATGACCGTATGCTTCCGAATGGTATATCGACCTATGCGCCGGTGATCCGAGGGGTTGCAAACAGCAACGCCAAAGTCACGATCGCCCAAAGCGGCAATACGATTTACGAGACCTCCGTCCCCCCAGGACCGTTTGAAATCACGGATCTCAGTACAACAGGTTACGGTAGCGATCTCATCGTCACGGTAGAAGAGACGGATGGGAGCAAACGTTCCTTCTCAGTCGCCTATTCTTCCGTCGCACAAATGCTTCGTCCTGGCTACTCCCGATGGGATGTCGGCGTGGGTGAACTGCGTGATGACAGCCTGCGCGACAAACCAAAGGTGGGATATGCAACGGGCTACTATGGCTTAACCAATACCTTCACGGGGTATGCGGGCCTGGAATATACCGATAGCGATTTCTACGCCGCATTGTTGGGTATTGCCATGAATACCGGAGCTGGTGCCTTCGCCCTTGATGTCACGCATTCGGATGCCCGGATAGATGGCTTACGACATCTCACGGGCGAAAGTTATCGCATCTCCTACAGCAAACTCATGGAAGCCACGAATACCTCTTTCAACGTCGCCGCCTACCGTTTTTCGACGTCTGACTATCTCAGCCTGAACGATGCGGCCTCGTTGACCAATGAGATCAAATACCGTGACAGGGAGCGTAACCCGGAACGTAACAACAGCGACGTGTATCAGACCTTCCAGCGCATGAAAAACCAGATCCAGGTGAATATCAGCCAACCGTTGAATATTGCCGATCTTGATTTGGGATCGCTGTATGTCAACTCAACCTGGCAGGACTACTGGAATGAAAGCAGTTCGTCGGCGCAATACTCGGTTGGCCACAGTCATTCGCTAAGCTGGGGAAGTTATAGCCTCACCGTGCAGCGTACCTACAATGAGTTTGGGGAAAAAGATGACAGCGTCTATCTGAACCTCACGATTCCATTCGACACGCTGATGGGTAACAGCAAGCGAGCGGGTGGATTCTCCTCACTCACGACGGGCATCGGCAGCGATTTAAAAGGCGGTAGTAGCTTTAACGCCAGCGCCAACGGCAACACCGAAGATAACCGTTTCAGTTACAGCATTACCGAAAGCACCACGCGTTACGACGATACGTTAAATCAGTTAAGCGGGTACGGCAGTTACAACGGCCCGCATGGACCGCTAAGCCTTTCCGTCTCCGCCTCAGATGACGGTACACGACAATATTCTGCCAGCTATAGCGGCGGGATGGTTCTGCACTCGGGTGGCGTAACACTCGCCCCTGGCAGCATCAGCGAAAGCGATACGCTTGCCTTAATTAAAGCTGAGGGGGCAGAAGGTGCACGCGTCTCTATCGGTAACGGTGAAATCGGCGCCTCAGGCTATGCCCTTATGCCCTATCTGTCCGCCTACCGTGAAAACAGCGTTGGTCTTGATATCAGTGAAATGCACTCTGACGTGGAGGTGAAAAATACCCGCTCCACCACCGTTCCCCGTAGCGGTGCCGTTGTGCTGGTTAACTTTGAAACCGATCAGGGGCGCTCAGTGTTAATGGAACTGATGCGTGACGATGGCGGGTTTATCCCGTTAGGCGCCGATGTGCAAACCGACCAGGGCGTATCCGTGGGTAGCGTGGGTCAGGCCGGGCAGGCCTGGATCCGCGGAATTGAAGATAAAGGGACGTTAAACATCGTCTGGGGAAATGAGCCGGGAACATCCTGTACCGTCTCCTACCACATCCCACCGGATGCGAAAAAGATTGGACCGACAACGCTGCTGACGGGCCAGACCTGCCGCGTCACAGCCTTATAAAGGGAGTTAAAACATGCTTTTTAGAGCCTGGAAAAAAACAGGGTTAGTTATTTTAAGCACGGGGCTAATGGCGCTGTCGCTGGAAACACACGCCGATAATCTCGATATCACCTTTACCGCAAATATCCGTGACACCACCTGCGATATGAAAATCGAAGGCGGCAGCGGTGATGGCACCAGCAACGTTATCCCCATTGGGACTAACGGCAAGGTGCGCCTGGATTACATCATCCTGAAAAATGCCAAAGCCACGACCAACTTTAAACTCAAAATGATCTCATGCCCGCCGAGTCTGGCATCGCTGAAAACCACCATCAGCGGTAGCGCCAGCACGCTGACGACGGCCATTAAGAACTCACTTTCCGGCGATGGCAGTGCGGAAAATATTGGCGTGGCGATTTCCCGTACCGCCACCCCGAATACCCCCTTCGTCATTAATTCATCCACCGATACACAGCGCCTCGTCTGGTCGAGCGGAGAGATAAGTGCTGGCGAAGTTTCACTTCTGGCAACGCTGGTGGAAACCGCAAACGGTCAGGGCACGACCGGCAATTTTAGCGGTATCGCTACGTTTAATTTCACCTATGAATAACTGGCAGCAATGCGGAGCGTTGATATGAAAATGAAAATGACATTACTGGTGCTTGCAATAACTGCCACCCTGCCTTCCGTTGCGTTAAGTGCGATTACGGGGACGACGAGCGTGCAGGCAACGTTTACATCCACCATTGAGGCCGGGACCTGTAACGCGGAGATTCAAAACGCCAGCGGAGCCCCGATTGACATTTTGCCGTTTGGCGATGTGTTTAAGTCTGACCTGGTGAGCCAGAGCCGACGAGAAACCTTCAAAATTGCCTTCACGAACTGTGCCGGGGTAAAAAACGCCGCCATTCAGGCCATGCCGGGTGCAGGCGGGTCGTGTACCGGTAACGCATATGCAGCCGGGCATAACGTCGGCTTTGAAATCTGGAAAGGCTCTGTCGACTCAGGCTCCATATTGAACTGCGCCACTGTCCCGACGTCTGTCATCAACCTGTCTAACGGGACGGGGAATTTTGAAATGGATGCGCGCATCGTCATTGCAAATGGTAAAACAATTTCGGACGTGACGACAGGTTCGGTCAATGCGCCCGTGACGTTTACCGTGACCTATCAATAATGTTTATTCAGACAGGTAGCTTAAACAGGATGTTCCAGTCCCGCTTAATCTTAAGAAATGCGATGTCATGGCTGGCCCTCTGCCTGGGGTTTCCCGCAGCGGGTTTTGCCTCCAGCCTGGAAATGGATATGACGGCAAACATTATCAACAATACGTGCCAGGTCAGTATTCCAGAAAGTGGAAACGTAACGCTGCCAACGGTGGGAAAAACGTGGTTTTATACCGCGGAGGGCACCGATCGACTTCAACCAGCAGACCCCGCGGGAGGAACACGCTTTATGATTCAGGTTGTGGACTGCAGCGGGGATGAATCGGGATCCGGACAAGCGCTGCACTTTACCTTTAAACCGCAGTCTGCCCAAATTGATGGGATTTCAAAACAGATATTCAGTAATGAAACATCCGCCCTTGCTGGCGGCGCTGAAAACGTGGGGATTGTTATTTTTTCTGAATCCGATAATCAAAATGTCCTCGACAGCGAGGGGCAGTCTGATGTGGAGGTCAAAATAGCGACCCCATCAGACCAACAAAGCTATTTGAAAGCGTATAACTTTTACGCCCGCTATCAAAATTACGGCCCGGTCAGCGCAGGAAAAGTGACCGCGCGCGCATTAGTCAGCGTGACATATCGCTAACAGGCAACGCTAAAAGGAAGAATTATGGCACAGCGTCCTGGGATAACCGTGTCCCCACGTTTTAACGGTTTTATCATTTTATTTATGTTTTTAACCATGAACGCTTTTTACGCCCATGCAGATATTGAGTGTAAATTTCGATTTGGCGACACGCAGTCCATCGGCGACTATAATGGCGCAAAGCCGACCCTGCAAATCGTGGATAATGTCGCTGTTCCTACAAAAATCAGCTCGCTATATCGCCTGAATCTGAGCCCCGGATTAAGTAGTAAATGCACGATAGGAAAACATGGCGAAAACATTTTCACCCTGGCAGACGCCAGTCTGTTAGTCGGCAGTATTGATGGTAAAGCTTTATTCAAAACCAATGTAACCGGAATAGCCTATGCTCTGGCTTTTGGCACAGTAGACAATACCGCCACGGCCTATTTCGCTCCCAGTACGAGCTGGTTTCTTGCATTACACATGAATGACCAGGATGAGCTGCTGGATAATCGCGCCTGGCGGGCCATGGTCGAATTTTACCAACTTCCCACGTTTGCCGGTATTCCTGCTAACGTAGTATCTATTGGCCCGGTTGGTGGAACAATTGGAAAAATTACCATTGGAGACCCGGTGGGATCCGATCCAGACGATCATCCCAAACCGACCATTACCATAGCCAATATGGCCTTCATTACACCAATAGAAAAACCCACCTGCACGCTCACGGCTCCCAAAACCGTAGACCTGGGGGATTATGGTGTATCCGATATCGAGAACGATAAAACCATAAACGCCGATTTTGGGGTGACAGGGAATTGCACCAACACCCGTAAAGTCACCGTGAAGTTGACCACCAGTAAAACAACCGGGACCGATGGCTCATTACTCGCCAACACCGCATCGTCGAACGCGGCACAAGGCGTGGGCGTGTTACTGAAGTGGCCGAACAACAGGCAGATAGTGCCTAATTCAACTAGCAGCTATACCGCACAAGATAATACTACCCTCACGATATTCAGTTGGTTACTTACGGCCCGGTTAGTTAAGTCTGATACAGAAAAAGTCACTTCAGGCACGTTCAGCGCCATCGGCACCCTGCAGTTTACCTACGAATAGCTTACCCCTGCGGCTGGTTGCTGATCAGCCGCGACATGGTCTCCAGCGAATCCGTTCTTAAGATGTACAGGCGTTTCAGTAAGAACGGATTATCCCCCGGCTTGACCTTCCCTTTTACCGTTGTCACTGCGAGGTGAAAACCGGCGTCATTCGCGGCTTTTATGGCTTTATTGTCATAGCCACCAAACGGATAAGAGAGATACAGCACGCGCGGGTTAAACTGCGCCAGCGCCCGGCGCGAGCGTTCGAAATCAAACAAAATCACGTGGTAGCTGCGGCTCAGTAGAATCGGATGCTTGTTACCATCCACGCGGTGCAGGAAGTGCGTGTGGGACTGAATGTCAAACACGTCCTGGATGCCCTTCAACTCCTGAACGCTCATAAATTGAAGTGATTTCGGATCCCACTTTTGCGGATGCCGCTTAATGCGGGATGAGATGATAAACGCCGTGGCGTTAAACCCGTACTCTTTCAGAATCGGGTAAGCATAGCGGCTTACGGACTTTAGCCCGTCATCAAACGTAATCACCACCGATTTGGCCGGCAGGTTCAGTTTGTTACGCACATACCCTTCCAGCTGATACATCGTCAGGGTGGTATACCCCTGGTCACGCAGCCAGGCCATCTGGTTATTGAACGCGCGCACGCTGGTGGTAGTAGAGGTATGCCGGAAGCGCGTGTTCTCTTCATCACGCAGAATATGATGGTAGGTCAGCACCGGGAGGCCATTATCTTCCTGCGCGTCCAGGCTGCTGATCCATGCCAGGCGATTGCCGATACGGATCTGGTACCACGTCTGGTTTAAGCGGTCTTTGAGTTTGCTTAAAACCGGATACCGCAGATTGGCGCTCAGCGTACCGAATGGCGCACTGCCGCTGGACGGCGCGTTGTAGACCGGCGTGTCTTTCCAGGTGATCAGGTTTTGATTACTGAGCGGCTTATTAAGATCGCCAAGGCTGTCCTCAACGCGCTGCTTTCCCTGCACCTGCTCCAGATGGTCTTTATCGATAAATCCTGTCCCGAAGCCGAAGCGAAACTCGTAATAATCCGCAGCGGTAGGCACAACGGCAAGGATCTGTCCGGCTCTGACATGGCCGACGTTAACGACCTCGTTTCCCACCTGCGCCCAGATAGCCGCATCTTCAGTGGTTTGCATGTACTGGGCTGGAAGACCTTGCTGACTTAATAAACTGGCTGATGCCCCGCCAGAGAGAACCAGCAGGCACAGGAACAAAATACGCGTGAACATGTATGTGATATCGGTACGAATAAACTGGTGCCATTGTAACAAATGCACCATCAATACCAATGTTTAATTCTTATACAGGTCGTGAAGAAGAACGAAGGGGGGATTTTTCTGCTGCTGATGCCACAAGCTGCTGACGCCCGGCTTACCCTGCGCCACGATGGCATCGCGAAACTCTGCGCTGCTTAATAATTCACGCCGTGGATACATTAACTCAAGCAGGGGAAGATCAATACCGGAGATCACTTCGCAGCAGTCGTGTTTGTGGCTCAACAAAGCGGCCGCGCGATACGGCGCAGCGCCAGATTTATCGGTGAGAAAGATAACGCCTTCGCCAGTGTCGGTTTCATGCAGGGCATCACACATCATCCGGCTCAGCATGTTGGTGCTCAGCCCTTGCCAGTAATTCACCGCACGACACTGCGCCAGTGGACCAAACCTGGCTTCAAGCTTTATCAACATCTCCTGCGCCTGTTCATCGTGGCAGGTAATGACCCATCCCAGCATAACTCTCTCCTTAGCAGGCGAGTAGTTTAGCGAAGTGAAGATTAGCTTACGGTGATAACAGTCAAAGAAAAGGCCCGGCAACCCGAAAGTCACCGGGCGGAAGGTTAGCTGCGCAGTCCGCGTCCGCGCTGGATTAAGTACCAGCACAGCAGGTAGAAGGCGACGATAAACACCACCAGCACCGCAACGGTAGTGAACAGCGGTACGTCAGTAATGCCGAGGAAGCCGAAGCGGAAACCGCTGATCATGTAGACAATCGGGTTCAGGTGCGACAACGCCTGCCAGAACGGCGGCAGCAGCGTCAGGGAATAAAACACCCCACCCAGATAGGTCAGCGGCGTCAGCACAAAGGTCGGGATCAGGCTGATATCGTCAAACGTTTTGGCAAACACCGCGTTCAGCAGACCGGCAAGCGAAAACAGGATCGCCGTCAACAGCAGCGTCAGCCCCACGAACAGCCAGGAGTGCACCTGGAACGGCAAGAAGAACAAGGAGATAGCCGTCACCAGGATCCCGACGCACAGGCCGCGCGCCACACCACCGCCAACGTAACCCGCGATGATTACATGCGTTGGCACCGGTGCCACCAGCAGCTCCTCAATGTTGCGCTGGAACTTAGCGCTAAAGAAAGACGAAGCCACGTTGGCGTAAGCGTTGGTGATCACCGCCATCATGATCAAACCCGGAACGATAAACTGCATATAGGTAAAGCCATGCATCTCACCAATGCGGGAACCAATCAGATTACCGAAGATGATGAAATAGAGCGTCATGGTGATCACCGGCGGCACCAGGGTTTGTACCCAGATACGCATAAAGCGGTTAATCTCTTTCGCCCAGATGCTTTTCAGCGCGACCCAATAAAGATGCGTCATGCCTTGTCTCCTTGTTTATCCTGCACCAGAGAGACAAACAGCTCTTCCAGTCGGTTCGCTTTGTTACGCATACTTAAAACCTGAATGCCCTGGACACTCAGCTGCGAGAAGACGCTGTTAATGCCCTGCTCCCGCAATACTTCCACCTCCAGCGTGGAGGTGTCGACCAGGCGATACTGGTACCCTTCAAGCTTCGGCAGCGCGCTTTTTGCCGCCAGATCCAGAATGAACGTTTCTGATTTGAGCTTCGAGAGCAGATCCTTCATTGAGGTGTTTTCCACCAGCTCGCCGTTCTGAATGATGCCGATGTTGCGGCACAGCATTTCCGCTTCTTCAAGGTAGTGCGTCGTCAGAATAATGGTGGTGCCTTTGTCGTTGAGATCTTTCAGGAACCCCCACATTGAGCGACGAAGCTCAATATCTACCCCAGCGGTGGGCTCGTCGAGGATCAACAGTTTTGGCTCATGCATCAGCGCACGGGCAATCATCAGACGCCGCTTCATGCCGCCAGACAACATTCGCGCACGTTCGTTACGTTTTTCCCATAGATCAAGCTGCTTCAGGTACTTTTCGCTGCGAGCTAACGCTTCTTTTCGCTCAACGCCGTAGTAGCCCGCCTGGTTAACGACGATCTGCTGCACCGTCTCAAACGGGTTGAAGTTGAACTCCTGCGGTACCAGACCGAGCTGACGTTTGGCGTTGACCACATCTTTTTGCAGATCGTAGCCAAACACGCAGACCCGGCCAGAGGTCTTATTGACCAGCGAGCTGATAATGCCGATGGTCGTCGATTTCCCCGCGCCGTTCGGCCCCAGAAGCGCATAGAAATCCCCCGCTTCTACTTTGAGATCTATCCCGCGTAGCGCCTGAACGCCGCCCGGATAGGTTTTTTTAAGCTGCTCAAGCTCCAGTGCAATCGCCATGAATTAAACTTACCTTAGGTTCTGACACACGTTGTGTGGTTTCATTAAAAGTCGGGTTACCCTATAGTAGCGCAACGCAATCACTTGGTTACAGGTCGCTAACCTCCATGAACAACATAGATACACTCATCAGCAACAATGCACTATGGTCAAAAATGCTGGTGGAGGAAGACCCCGGTTTTTTTGGAAAGCTCGCGCAAGCGCAGAATCCACGCTTTCTCTGGATTGGATGTTCCGACAGCCGTGTTCCGGCTGAGCGACTGACGGGCCTTGAGCCCGGCGAACTGTTTGTTCACCGTAACGTTGCCAACCTGGTGATTCATACCGATCTCAACTGCCTGTCTGTCGTTCAGTACGCCGTAGACGTCCTGGAGGTCGAGCACATCATTATTTGCGGTCACTACGGCTGCGGCGGCGTGCAGGCCGCTGTGGAAAACCCGGAACTGGGGCTCATCGATAACTGGCTGCTGCACATCCGCGATATCTGGTTCAAACATAGCTCACTGCTGGGTGAAATGCCGCAGGAGCGCCGGATGGACACGCTGTGTGAACTGAACGTGATGGAGCAGGTGTATAACCTGGGTCATTCAACGATCATGCAGTCAGCGTGGAAGCGCGGTCAGAAGGTCTCTATCCACGGCTGGGCGTACGGCATTCACGACGGCCTGCTGCGCAATCTGGAAGTGACCGCCACCAACCGCGAAACGCTGGAGCAGCGTTACCGTTCGGGCATTGCCAACCTCAAGCTTAAGCATGTGAACCATAAATAAAGCGGGGATTTTCTCCCTCTCCCTGTGGGAGAGGGCTGGGGTGAGGGCACCAGGCCGCACTACTCGTCCAGAAGCACAACCTTCCCAACATACGGCAGATGGCGGTAACGCTGCGCGTAGTCAATACCGTAACCGACGACGAACTCGTCCGGAATAGAGAAACCAACAAACTCCACCGGCACCTGCACTTCTCGGCGGTCTGGTTTATCCAGCAGAGTACAGATGGCCAGGGATTTCGGCTCACGCAGGCTCAGGATCTCGCGCACTTTAGAAAGCGTGTTACCGGAGTCGATGATATCTTCGACGATCAATACATCTTTGCCACGAATATCTTCATCCAGATCTTTCAGGATTTTCACATCACGGGTTGTGGACATGCCGCTGCCATAGCTGGAGGCGGTCATAAAATCGACCTCATGTGACACCTGCACTTCACGGCACAGGTCTGCCATGAACATGAAAGA
>OIEQ01000572.1_pt1 | contig 19143 bp, 18 predicted proteins | sample 1581841 | NCBI WGS metagenome assembly OIEQ01 (sample SAMN03281020, study PRJEB24777) | human gut metagenome | isolation source: fecal sample PR170 from 1 month old male Malay infant, vaginal delivered... | place: Singapore | collected 2005-12-29
TCGCTGCGATGTGCGGCAGCCGATTCTGTCAGATTTTTGGGAGGAAATCATGAAAGCCAAATCATTCATTGCGACCCTTTTGACCACGACCTTGCTGGCTTCGGGGGCTTTTGCCGCCAATCTGGCGATCGTATCCGGCGACACCGGCAATGGACGCGAGTTCCTGCGCAAGCAGCTTGACCAGTTCGAGAAGGAAACCGGCAACAAGGTGTCCATCGTTGCCATGCCAGCCAACAGTTCCGACAATTTCGGCCAGTACCGCCTGTGGCTCGCCGCCGGCAATACCGATATCGACGTCTACCGCACCGATGTGATCTGGGCGCCGCAGCTGGCCGACCAGTTCCTCGACCTGAAGGAAGCCGCCAAGGACGTCATCGACCAGCACATACCGTCGATCATCGAAAGCCAGACCGTCGGCGGCAAGCTGGTCGCCTTGCCGATGTTCACCGATGCCCCGGCGCTCTACTACCGCAAGGACCTGCTGGAAAAGTACAAGAAGCCGGTGCCAAAAACCTGGGACGAGATGGCGGCAACCGCCAAGGAAATCCAGGATGGCGAGCGGGCGGCCGGCAACAAGAGCATTTATGGCTTTGTCTTCCAGGCCAATGCCTATGAGGGCCTGACCTGCAACGCGCTCGAATGGGTAAAATCCTCGGGCGGCGGGCAGATCGTCGAGGCGGACGGCACGATTTCGATCAACAATCCGGAAGCGGCAGCGGCCATCGACCGCGCCAAGGGCTGGGTCGATACCATCTCGCCCAAGGGCGTGCTCGCCTACACGGAGGAAGAAGCACGCGGTGTCTGGCAGACCGGCAATTCCGTTTTCATGCGCAACTGGCCCTATGCCTATGCGCTGGCCGGGGCCGATGGCAGCGCCATCAAGGGCAAGTTCGACGTGGCGCCCCTGCCGAGCGGCAAGGATGGCCAAAACTCCGCTGCAACGCTTGGCGGCTGGAACCTGGCGGTTTCAAAATATTCGAAGGCGCCCGAAGAGGCGATCAAGCTGGCGCTGTTCCTCGGCTCTCCCGCACAGCAGAAGGCGCGGGCGATTTCCCAGGCCAGCATGCCGACCATCAAGGCGCTCTACGACGACAAGGATATCGCCGCCGCGCAGCCGCTCATTCCAAACTGGAAGCCGGTGTTTGAAAATTCCGTTCCGCGCCCCTCGGCGCCGACCAAGGTGAAATACAATGAAGTGTCCAACATGTTCTGGAGCGCGGTCCACGATACATTATCGGGCAATGGCACCGCTGCCGAAAACCTTGAGCTTCTGGAAGCAAAGCTGACCGAACTCAAGGGAAACAGCTGGTAGACCCCTGCCAGCAAAAGGGCACGGTGCGGATGGCGTTCACAACCTCCCGAACCCCGTTCGCACCGTTTGCCTGACGCTTTCGCTTCATCCGGAACCACACGGGCAGGAATACGAGCATGACGCCTTCCACCGCACGTTCAGAGCTTTTGCGGCAGCGCGCCCGCTCGGCGCAGCTGTTTCTCATTCCGATGATTGTCGCCCTGGCCATCGTTGCCGGCTGGCCCTTGCTTCGGACAATCTATTTCTCGTTCACCGATGCCTCGCTGACCAATATGAGCGCGGCCAAATGGGTGGGATTCAAGAACTATCTGTCGTGGATCCAGCTGAAAAGCGGCCGCACGATCTTTTCAGGACTTCTGGTCGATCCGACCTGGTGGAACGCCGTGTGGAACACCGTGCGCTTCAGCATCATCTCCGTGGCGCTGGAAGCCTTTTTCGGCATGATCGTCGCGCTTGTTCTGAATGCCGAGTTCAAGGGCAGGGGCATTGTCCGCGCTGCCATCCTCATTCCATGGGCGATCCCGACCATCGTGTCGGCCCGCCTGTGGGGCTGGATGCTGAACGACCAGTTCGGCATTCTCAACGATCTGTTCATGCGCCTGGGGTTCATCAGCCATCCCATTGCCTGGACGGCAAGTGCCGATACGGCCATGACGGCGGTGCTGATCGTCGATGTCTGGAAGACCACGCCTTTCATGGCGCTGCTCATTCTGGCAGGCCTGCAGATGGTGCCGAAGGACATTTATGAAGCCGCGCATATCGACGGCGTGCATCCGATCCGCCAGTTTTTCCGCATTACCCTGCCGCTGATCAAGCCGGCGCTGATGGTCGCCATCATTTTCCGCCTGCTCGATGCCATGCGCATTTTCGACCTGATCTATGTTCTGACGCCCAACAGCTCGCAGACCAAGACCATGTCGGTACTGGCGCGGGAAAATCTCATCGAATTCGACAAGTTCGCCTATGGCTCGGCACAGTCGACGCTGCTGTTTCTGGTGATCGCCCTGATGACCGTGCTGGCGATCTGGCTTGGCCGCGTGCGCCTCGATGGAGGAGACCGCTGATGATCTGGAATCTCACCAAGAACACGGCGTTTTATGCGCTCGTCACCCTGATTGTCGTGCTGGCGGTCTTTCCGTTCTATTACGCCATCATCACGAGCTTCAAAACCGGCAGCAACCTGTTCACCGTCGAGTATTTTCCGTCGTCGTTCTCGCTGGAAAACTACGTATCGGTCATCAATGCCGGCAGTTTCACCCGCAATCTGCTGAATTCGCTTGTCGTGTCGACACTGGTGGTGCTGCTGGCCCTGCTGATCGCCGTCACCGCATCCTTTGCACTGGCCCGTGTGCGGTTTCGCGGCCGCTCGCTGCTGCTGCTGACCATCCTGTCCGTCTCGATGTTCCCGCAGATTGCGGTGCTGGCGGGCCTCTTCGAAGTCGTGCGTTTTCTCGGCCTCTACAACACGCTGTGGAGCCTCGTCTTTTCCTACACGATCTTCACATTGCCGTTCACCGTGTGGGTGCTGACCACCTTCATGCGCGATCTGCCTGTCGAAATCGAGGAGGCGGCCATCGTCGACGGGGCCACTCCCTGGGTCATCATCACAAAGGTGTTCCTGCCTCTGATGTGGCCGGCGATGGTAACGACCGGGTTGCTCGCCTTCATCGCGGCGTGGAACGAGTTCCTGTTTGCCCTCACATTCACGTCTTCGACTGAGGTGCGCACGGTGCCGGTCACCATCGCGCTTTTGTCCGGAGCCAGTGCGCATGAAATCCCGTGGGGCACGATCATGGCCGCATCCGTCATCGTGACGGTGCCGCTCGTTATTCTCGTCCTGATTTTCCAACGCAAGATCATTTCCGGCCTCACCGCCGGCGGCGTCAAGGGGTAACTCAAATGACAGCTATTCATCTCAACAATGTCCGCAAGTCCTTCGGTACGTTCGACGTCATCAAGGGGGTCGATCTGGAAATCAGTCCCAGCGAATTCATGGTGTTCGTCGGCCCTTCCGGCTGCGGAAAATCCACCTTGCTGCGGTTGATCGCCGGGCTTGAGGATATCACCGCCGGAACACTCGCCTTCGACGACAAGGTGGTCAACAGCCTGACCCCGTCACAACGCGGCATCGCCATGGTGTTCCAGTCCTATGCGCTCTATCCGCACATGACGGTGTTCGACAACATGGCGTTCGGCCTGAAACTCGCCAAGGGCGGCACAGACGAAATCAAGCGGCGGGTGAACGAGGCGGCGGACATGCTGCAGATCACCGCCTATCTCGACCGGTTGCCAAAACAGCTTTCCGGCGGCCAGCGCCAGCGCGTGGCCATCGGCCGGGCCATCGTGCGCGATCCGAAAGTCTTCCTGTTCGATGAACCGCTGTCCAATCTCGATGCGGCCCTGCGGGTGCAGACGCGGCTTGAGATCGCCAAACTGCATGCAAAAATGCACGAAACCACAATGATCTATGTCACCCATGACCAGGTGGAGGCGATGACGCTTGCAGACCGGATCTGCGTGCTGCGCGACGGCATCGTTGAGCAGGTCGGCACGCCGCTGGAGCTTTATGAGAAGCCGCAATCGGTCTTTGTCGCCGGTTTCATCGGGTCGCCGAAGATGAATTTCCTCACCGAGAAACACGCGGATACCTACCGCGCCCACACGCTCGGCGTGCGGCCGGAGCATCTCGAAATCAAGGACAAGGGCGGCGCATGGAACGGCAAGCTGATCCTGTCCGAAAACCTCGGTTCCGAGACCTATCTCTACATCGATATTGGCGCGAAGGACCCGCTTGTCGTCAGACAGGACGGGACTGCAAGCCAGCAGCCCGGCGAACTGCTCCACATTTCGCCGATCAACGACAATGTCCACCGCTTCGATCAATCGGGCAGGCCGGCAGCGTCAAACTGAACTGAGCATCCTCCCAACCGCATATGCAATGAATAGGAAGACAAAGATGACCATCCGCACGCTCGTCTGGGGCGAAAATGTTCATGAGAAGGTGAACAAGACCGTCGCCGAAATCTACCCCGAAGGCATGCACAACCAGATTGCCAAGCTTCTGAAGTCGGACGGCAATATCGCGGTGAAGACCACCACCCTGCAGGAACCCGAACACGGCCTGACCGACAAGGTGCTGGACGAAACCGACGTGCTGATCTGGTGGGGTCACCGCGCCCATGGCGATGTCGCCGACGACGTGGTTGAGCGCGTCGCCAAACGCGTCTGGGAAGGTATGGGCATCATCGTCCTGCACTCCGGCCATTTCTCCAAGATTTTCAAGCGCCTGATGGGCTCGCCCTGTGCGCTGCACTGGCGTGAAGCCGGTGAGCGCGAGCGGCTCTGGGTGGTCAATCCCGGCCATCCCATTGCCAAAGGCCTGCCACGCTATTTCGAGCTGGAAAACGAAGAGATGTATGGCGAGCCATTCTCCGTGCCGGAACCGCTCGAGACGATCTTCGTCTCGTGGTTCCAGGGCGGCGAGGTGTTCCGTTCCGGCCTGACCTACCGCAAGGGTGCGGGCAACGTGTTCTATTTCCGCCCCGGCCACGAAACCTATCCAACCTATCACGATGAGACGGTCGGGCTTGTCCTGCGCAACGCGGTGAACTGGGCCTACAATCCCAACCGCTATCCGGAGCTCAATACGGCGCCGAACACGCCGGTCGAACAGGCCATCGAGCCCATCACCGCCCGCGGCGGCAGCCTGCACGAAGCCGGCGAGGAAGGTTTCCGCTAAACGCCGATCCGATCGGGGACGGCCCGCGCGCGGCCGTTTCCAATATCCGCAGTATCAATGCCGGCACCGCGTTGCAGCGTGCGGCACATTCATATGAAGGACTGGACCAATGCGTCTTTTGATCTTGGGTACCGGCAGTATGGCCAATTCCCATGCCAAGAATTTCGCTGAAATCGAAGGGGTAACACTGGCGGGCGCGGTGGATGTCGATCCGGGCCGGGCGGAAGCATTCCGCGCGGAATATGGCATCGAGCGGGCATTCACCTCGCTGGAGGAGGCACTGGCCTGGGGCGATTTCGATGCGGTGGCCAACGTCACGCCCGACAGCATCCACCACGCCACCACCCTGCAGTGCATCGCGGCGGGCAAGCACGTGTTCTGCGAAAAGCCGCTTGCGGCCAATTATGAAGATGCCGCCGAAATGGCCGACAAGATCGAGGCGGCGGGTCTCGTCGGCATGGTGAACCTGACCTATCGCAATGTCGCGCAGCTGCAGGCGGCCCGCAAGCTGGTCACCAGCGGCCAGATCGGCAAGGTCAGGCACGTGGAAGCATCGTACCTGCAAAGTTGGCTTGTCTCGAAAATGTGGGGCGACTGGCAGACAGAAAGCCGCTGGCTCTGGCGTCTGTCAAAGAAGCACGGCTCCAACGGCACGCTTGGCGACGTCGGCGTGCATATTCTCGATTTCGTCGTCTATGGCACGGATACGGAAATCGACGAGGTGTTCTGCCGCCTCAAGGCATTCGACAAGGCGGAAGGCAATCGCATCGGCGAATATGAACTCGACGCCAATGACAGTTTCACCATGACGGTGAGCTTCACCAATGGCGCGCTGGGTGTCGTCCATTCAAGCCGCTGGGCCACGGGCCATGTCAATGAGCTGCGCCTGCGCGTCTACGGCGACAAGGGTGCATTCGAAGTCGTGCACCGTCATGACGGCTCCAAGCTGCTGGTCTGCCTCGGCGATGACGTGGAAACGGCGGTGTGGAAAGAGGTCGAGGTCGAGCCTGTCGCGACGAACTATCAGCGGTTTGTCGAGGCGGTCAAACAGGGCAAAACACTCGAACCATCTTTCCGGCACGCGTCTAGGTTGCAAAAAGCAATAGACCTTGCCAATATAACGGAAAGTGACCGTAGAGAGCACCGGTTAACTGCCTGATTTGAGTATAAGAATTGCCTTGGGTTGCTCTCAGGCGATACCGCTCTGGAGTTGTGGACTGACCCATGACTCCAGAGGCCCGGTTTTTAAATCAGCGTAACATCAGGATTGTACAGGGCGAACCGGCGACAAGGGCTGGCGCATGCGGTTCGCGGATGATCAGGCCATTGGCGTCGGCGAGGAATTTCAGCATGGATGAATCCTGCAGCGGAAACGGCGTCGCGGTCAGCGTGCCATCCGGTCCGGTGACGACGCGCGCCCGGACATAATCCTGCCTCTGGTCATTGGTGGGCATATCAGTGCCGAGAACCGCAGCGCGCAGATCGGGCGCGTGCGATAGTCCCATGAAGGTGCGGATAAGCGGCGTCAGGAATATATGCGCACAGATCAGGCTCGATACGGGATTGCCGGGCAGGCCGAGAATGCGCATGCCCTGGAGATGGCCGAACATCAGTGGTTTGCCGGGGCGCAGGGCGATTTTCCAGAAATCGAGTTCCATGCCGCGCGCGGCAAGGGCAGGCTGGACCAGATCATGGTCGCCAACCGAGGCGCCGCCCAGTGTCACCAGGATATCGGCCTGCGCTGCAACAGCGCGGTCCAGCGCATCGCTCAACGCTTCGAGCCGGTCTTCGGCAATGCCCAGATCGATGGCGATGCCGCCCGCATTGCGGACGATTTCAGCAAGACCATAACTGTTCGAAGCAATGATCTGGTCGGGCCGGTAGTTTTCGCCGGGGCTGACCAGTTCATCGCCGGTTGCCAATATCGCAACGCGCGGACGCCGCACGACGGACAGATGCGGATGATCGGCGGATGCGGCGAGGGCAAGGGCCGCCGGATCAAGCTGCCGGCCAGCGGCAAGCAGGACATCGCCGCTGTTGAAATCGAGGCCGGCCGCGCGGATGTTGCGGCCAAGGACGATCGTTTCGACAATCTCCACCTCATCGCCATGCGGCAAAGTGTTTTCCTGAATGACCACGCTGTCGGCACCCGCCGGCACCGGTGCGCCGGTGAAGATGCGCACGGCTTCGCCCGGATCGACCGAGCCTTGGAAGGCATGCCCGGCAGCGGACTGACCCACCAGCTTCAGGCGGACAGGCACGCTGGCGACATCGGCGGCGCGCACGGCATAGCCATCCATCGCCGAGGCGGCAAAGGGCGGTTGCTGGCGCCGGGCATGCAGGTCGGCAGCGAGAACGCGTCCGCCCGCGTCGCCGAGCGCAACGGTTTCCGGTTCCAGCAGATCCACATTGGCCAGGATGCGCCGCAGCGCTTCGTCAACCGGAAGGAGGTCTGCCATCGTTCAATTCCCGTCTGAAGTTTCCGCGGACCAATCGCCCGATTTTCCGCCCGATTTCTGCAACAGGCGAATATCCTGAATGATCATACCCTTGTCGGCGGCTTTTGCCATGTCGTAGATCGTCAGGCACGCAATGGAAACCGCGGTGAGCGCTTCCATTTCGACACCGGTTTTACCCGTCAGCTTGACGGTGGCACGCACACGCAAACCCGGCAGGGCCTTGTCGGCATCGATATCGACGCTGATCCTGCTCAGAAGCAGCGGATGGCAGAGCGGAATGAGGTCATGGGTTTTCTTGGCAGCCATGATCCCGGCGATGCGGGCCGTGCCGATGACATCGCCCTTCTTGGCATTGCCGGAAAGGATCAGCGCGAGCGTTTCCGCCAGCATCCGCACGGACCCTTCCGCCACGGCAACCCGTTCAGTCTCGGCCTTGCTGCCGACATCGACCATATGGGCCGCGCCGGTGCTGTCGAGATGGGTCAGCTTCGGCGCGGTTGTCATGCGGCGCTTGTCTGCTGGTCCGCTGTGCCATGCAGAAGCGCGTGGGTCGCCGCCGCCACATCGCTCTGGCGCATCAGGCTTTCGCCGACGAGGAAGCTGCCGATGCCGGATTTGGCGAGGCGCTGGCAGTCCGCATGGGTGAAAACGCCGCTTTCGCTGACGAGCAGCTTGTCCGCCGGGACCATTTTGGCCAGCCGTTCGGACACGGCGAGATCCACATGAAAGGTGCGCAGATCGCGGTTGTTGATGCCAAGAAGCGGCGAGGTGAGTTTTAGCGCCCGCTCCATCTCGGCTTCGTCATGCACTTCGACCAAGACATCCATATCAAGTGCCATCGCCGTTTCTTCGAGCGCTGCGGCCAGCGCATCGTCGACGCTCGCCATGATGATCAGAATGCAATCGGCGCCCCAGCTGCGGGCTTCAAAGACCTGATAGGTATCGAAGAGAAAATCCTTGCGCAGGGCAGGCAGGCTGACGGCGGCGCGGGCTGCAGTCAGAAATTCCGGCGCACCCTGAAACGACGGTGCATCGGTCAGCACGGAAAGGCAGGCTGCGCCCCCCTGTTCATAGGCCTTGGCCAGCGCGGGTGGATCGAAATCAGGGCGAATCAGGCCTTTGGATGGGCTCGCCTTCTTGATCTCGGCGATCAGGCCGAATGTATTGGCGGCGCGTTTCCGCTGCAAAGCGTTGAGGAAACCGCGCGGCGCGTCCTGATCCCCGATCCGGGCCTTGAGGTCATCGACGGTCAGGCGTGTCTTGGCGGCAGCAATCTCTTCACGCTTGTAAGCTTCGATCTTGCGAAGAATATCAACCATGGTCAGTCAACCTTGCTGTTGGATACGTGCACCAGCTTCTTTAGCACATTTCGCGCCGCACCGCTGTCGATGGAATGGGCCGCCATGCTGATGCCGGTTTTCAGGTCGGCGGTGGCGCCAGCGACAACCAGTCCGGCACCCGCATTGAACAGGGTGATATCGCGATAGGCACCATGCGCGCCGTCAAGGACGGAGAGCAGCGAGACCGCGTTTTCTTCCGCCGTGCCGCCCTTGAGATCCTGGGGATCGACAAGGCGCAGGCCAAAGGCTTCGGGTTCGATCTCGAAGGTGCGGATCGCACCGTTTTCAAGGGCAGCGACTTTGGTGACGCCCGCCGTGGTGATCTCGTCGAGACCATCGCCATGCACGACCCATACGGATTCCGAACCGAGGTTCTTCAATACCTGCGCGATGGGTTCAACCCATTCGGGCGCATAGACGCCGACGAGCTGGCGGGTAACGCCTGCAGGATTGGTCAATGGTCCCAGCAGATTGAAGATGGTGCGGGTGCCAAGTTCGACCCGGGCGGGGCCGACATGCTTCATCGCCGGATGGTGCGACGGCGCGAACATGAAGCCGATACCGGCTTCCTCGATGCAGGTGGAGATCAGATCCGGACCGATTTCGATGTTGATGCCGAGCGCCGCCAGCGTATCGGCGGCGCCAGAGCGCGAGGAGAGGGCACGGTTGCCGTGCTTGGCAACCGGCACGCCGGCGCCAGCCGCCACAAAGGCGGCGCAGGTTGAAACGTTGTAGGAACCCGACTGGTCCCCGCCGGTGCCGACGATATCGATGGCGCCGGGCACGGCCTTCACGGGAAGCATTTTCGAGCGCATGGCCGAGACCGCTCCGGCAATCTCGTCAACCTGCTCGCCGCGCACCCGCAGGGCCATGAGCAGGGCGCCGATCTGCGCCGGGGTTGCCTGTCCCGACATCATGATGTCGAAGGCTTCCACGGCTTCCTCGCGGGAAAGCGCTTTTCCCGCTGCCGCAATGCCGATGAAACGTTTCAGTTCAGCCATTCCTGGGTCTCACTGCAATCACTGGCGGGCAAGCGCCTGATTAATAACGGTCTTGTTGATGGTGACGGGATAGACGGTCTGCAACTGCATGACCAGCTGATCGAGCAGATCGTCGGACAGGCGGGACGTGAAGGTGTCCTTCTCCGCCTTGGTCAGCGAGTCCGGTCCCACATTCAACGGTTCGATCGATTCCGTCACCTTGAAGATCAGCTTCGACTGGTCCGCCGCCGATTCCGTAACACCGACCAGACCGTTGGGCCCGTCGAACACCGAGGCAACGCCGCCGACACCGAGGTCGGTATCCTTTGACTGGCGCGTGATGCCGCGTTTGGTTTCCTTGGTGAACTTGAATTCCGCCGCGATGTCGTCCAGCGATGTGCCGGATGCAACGCGCTTGCGCACTTCCTCGGCCTTTTCGTTGAGGCGCTTTTCAAGTTCGGCCGTCCGCCAGTTGTCCGTGACCCGCGCCTTCACTTCGTCGAGCGTACGGTCGCGTGCCGGTGTGATGCCGGTGACATCGTACCAGAGGAAACTGTTCGGACCGATATTGAGCGGCTCATTGTCAAAACCCTGATCGGCAAGGAAGGCGGCAGCCAGAAGATTTTCACCGAACGGAATACCAGGAATCTCCTTGTCGTCCGGTCCGCGACCCGACTGGTCGACGGCATCAATGGTGACCACCTTGAGGTTCTGTTTGGCGGCGGCATCGGCCATGGTCGCGCCGTCGGCCCGGGCATTCTCATAGGCGTCATGCACGGACATGACAGACGATGCGGCGAGGGAAAGCGCGATCGTCTCGCGAATATCCTTCTCCACCTCGGAAAGCGGCTTGATGACTTGCGGTGCGGCGGCAGTCACCCGCACGATGACCGGGCCAAACGCGCCGGTGATCACATCGCTGACATTTCCGGCCTGAAGCTTGAAGATCGCATCGGCAATGGTCTGGTCGGGCAGGGCGTTGCGCTGGAACGTACCAAGACGCACGTCATTCATTGTCTTGCCTTCGGCCTTCACTTCATCATCGAATGAGGTGCCTGCAGCCAGACGGTCGTGGGCAGCCTTGGCTGCATCGGCATTGGCAAAGGTCAGCTGTTCGATGGTGCGGGTTTCCGGCGAGGTATAGCGGGCAATGTTCTTGTCATATTCCGCCTTGATCTCCTCGGGCGAAACCGACGCCTGGTCGGCAATGTCCTTGGGTTCAAGCTTGACGTAGGTGATCTTGCGATACTGCGGCGCGGCGTAGGCTTCCTTGTTCGCGTCGAAATAGGTCTTCAGGTCCGCATCGCTGGGGGCGGGAATGTCGGTGATGAAGGATTTCGGCATCGAGACGTAATCGATGGTGCGGGATTCGCCTTTATAGGTCGCGACCGCCTTCAGCAGCGTATCGGGCACCGTGATGCCGTCGGCGACGGCTTCGACGATCTGCTGGCGGCGGGCGATCTTGCTGCGGCTGTCGAGATAGCCTTGCGGGGTCATGCCGGCATTGCGCAGCACCAGATCAAACTGGCCGGGATTGAAACGGCCGTCAGGTCCCTGAAACGCCGGATCTTCGGCGGCCAGCTGCGCCAGGCGATCCTTGGACAGGCCAAGCGACATCTTCCGCGCTTCCTCGTCGAGCACGACGCCGGCGACAAGCTGCGCCTGCACCTGGTTGCTGACGCCAATGGCATCGGCCTGTTCACGGGTGAAACGCTGGCCAAAACGCTGCTGCAGGGCGGCAAGCTGACGGTCATAGGCCAGACGATATTCGACCGGTGAGACTTTCGAGCTTCCGGCGCTGATCGCCGAACCATTGCCGACGGCGCTGAGAATGGTATTGGAAACGCCCCAGCCAACAAAACTGACGCCAAGAAGAGCAAGAAGCAGCTTGGCTACCCAGGTCTGGGCCACGTCGCGCAAGGAATCGAGCATAGAAAGTCACCGTAACAGTATGAGGCTCAAATTGAATTGCTTAGGGGAATAGCGTCATGAAGGGCTTGTGTCGATTGCTTTATCAAGTGAATTTGCTAGTCAGACAATCAAATGACCGAGAAATCATCAAATCTATCGTCTTGAGGAACGCCGAATGACCCCTGATGTCCGTCCACTCGTCGCTGGTAACTGGAAAATGAACGGGACGGGAGAGTCTCTGGATGAACTGCGCATTATCGTCAACCGGCCGAATTCGGCCATTGGCGAGAAGATTGACGCATTGATCTGTGTGCCGGCCACGCTGGTTTTCCGGGCAGCCCAGTCCGTCGAAGGCGAGGCGCTTGCCATTGGCGGCGAGGATTGCCATGCGAAAAGGTCCGGCGCGCATACGGGCGATATCTCCGCCGACATGTTGAAGGATGCCGGCGCATCGCATGTCATTGTCGGACATTCCGAGCGGCGCACGGATCACGGCGAGACCGATGCAATGGTCAATGCCAAGGCCGTCGCCGCATGGGATGCGGGATTGGTCGCGATCATCTGCATCGGCGAGACCGAAGCACAGCGCAAGGCCGGAGCGACGCTCGATATCATTGCAACGCAGCTCGCCGGTTCCATCCCCGATGGAGCCACCGCTGCCAATACGGTTATCGCCTACGAGCCCGTATGGGCGATCGGGACCGGATTGACGCCGACCGCCGGGGATGTCCGTGAGGTTCACGCGTCGATCCGTGCGGCGCTGACCGCGCGTTTTGGTGCGGAAGGCGCGCGGCAGCGCATTCTCTATGGCGGTTCGGTAAAGCCCTCCAATGCGGTCGAGCTTCTGGGCATCGCGAACGTCGATGGCGCACTTGTTGGCGGCGCGAGCTTGAAAGCCGTGGACTTCCTGGCCATCTGTGAGGCGTACCATTCGCTCTGACGAGCATCAAAAGCGCCGAATTGCCGAGAAAACTGTCCGCTGACGGGCTTGGTTTATTAAGAGATACGGTGTAAAGAGCCGCGTCCGACACCTAGAAAGCAGAAAATACCCCATGCAAACCGTCGTCATCGTCATTCATCTTCTGATTGTACTTGCCCTCGTTGGAGTTGTGCTCATGCAGCGCTCTGAAGGTGGCGGTCTTGGGATCGGTGGCGGCTCGGGTTTCATGAGCGCACGCGGCGCTGCCAACGTGCTTACGCGGGCAACGGCGATTCTTGCGACGGGCTTTTTCATCACGTCCCTGGCGCTCGGCATCATGTCGCGCTACGCCGAAAGCCCGACGGATATTCTCAACCGTATCCCGGCAACGACGGGTGGACAGCCCGCAACCGGCGGACAGCCGGCATCGGGCGGCATTCTCAATCAGCTTCCGGGTGCTGCGACCACGACGCCGCCGGCGTCTGACGCTTCGGCACCGGCCGCACCAGCGGCTCCGGCACCGGCCGAATCAACAGCGCCTGCGCCTGCTGCGCCGGCACAGCCTGCAAACCCTGTTCCCAATTCGCAGTAACCGCCGCTGAAACTGATTCTTTGCGGATGCGCAGCAAATGTGTTGCGCTTCCGCAACCCTTGGCGGTGAAGAATCAGTCTGGGCTGTTCTTCACGGTGATTTGCATTGAGTGGAAAACAGTCTTCAGATATCGCCATAGTCAGGTTTGGCCTTGGGGGCCTGGCAAGTGCCGCTGATGGCGCGTGCATATTATCCGGGAACTAACACTATGATTTCACGTCGCTCTCTGCTCATCGGAATTTCTGTTCTGGCCATGTCCGGATCGGCATTCGCTCAGTCCACCGTCAATACGGCCGCAACGCCTGCCGATGCGGCAAAGGTTGACACGACGCCAACCGCTTCCACGGCAAAACCAGCCAAGGTTTCGCAGGCCCGCAAGCCCGCCCGTGCAACGGCGGCGGCGGCCAAGCGCAACTATTCGCTTGATCCCAAATATCTGCCGCAGGACGTTTCCTTCACCGGTTACAAGACCGGCACCATCGTCATCGATCCGAAGCAGAAGTTCCTTTATCTGGTTGAGTCCTCCACGACCGCACGCCGCTATGGCATTGCCGTCGGCAAGGAAGGTCTTGAATTCAAGGGTACCGCCGAAATCCGCACCAAGCGCGAATGGCCCCGTTGGATCCCGACCAAGGAAATGATCGAGCGCGAACCAAATCATTACGCCAAGTATGAGAACGGCATGGACGGTGGTCCAGGCAATCCGCTCGGCGCGCGCGCTCTCTACCTTTCGCAGGGCAACAAGGATACCTATATCCGTATTCACGGTACCGTGCAGCCCTGGACCATCGGCAGCTCCGCTTCGAACGGTTGTTTCCGCATGGTCAATGACCACGTGATCGATCTTTACAACCGCGTTACTGTTGGCACGGAAGTGGTTGTACTGTAAGAACTATTCGTCGCTGAATTGAAACGGCCAGACCTAACGTCTGGCCGTTTTGCTTGTTTGAAAAAGATATTGGCACGGGAAAAACGGCTTTCATGCCGATTTTTTTGTGGCCAAATCACTCACAAAGGACTAACGAGATAAGCCCATGGCCCGATATGTTTTCATCACTGGTGGCGTGGTTTCTTCCCTCGGAAAAGGCATCGCCGCAGCTGCTTTGGCAGCCCTCCTTCAGGCTCGTGGATACCGTGTACGGATTCGCAAGCTTGATCCTTATCTCAACGTCGACCCCGGCACGATGTCGCCGTATCAGCACGGCGAGGTCTTTGTGACCGACGATGGCGCTGAAACTGACCTCGATCTTGGTCATTACGAGCGCTTTACGGGGCGTCCTGCCAACAAGCAGGACAATATCACCACCGGACGCATCTACCGCAACATCATCGAGAAGGAACGCAGGGGTGACTACCTCGGCGCGACCGTTCAGGTGATTCCGCACGTCACCGATGAGATCAAGAATTTCATCGTCGACGGCAATGAGGATTACGATTTCGTGCTGTGCGAAATCGGCGGTACGGTCGGCGATATCGAAGCGATGCCGTTTCTCGAGGCGATCCGCCAGCTCGGCAACGACCTGCCGCGCGGCAGCGCTGTCTATATCCACCTGACCCTGATGCCCTATATCCCCGCAGCGGGTGAACTGAAGACCAAGCCGACCCAGCACTCCGTCAAGGAACTGCGCTCGATCGGTATCGCACCGGATATTCTGCTGATTCGTGCGGATCGCGAGATTCCGGAATCGGAACGCCGCAAGCTGTCGCTGTTCTGCAATGTCCGCTCGTCCGCGGTCATCCAGGCGCTCGACGTCGATACGATCTATGACGTTCCGATGGCCTATCACAGGGAAGGCCTTGATTCGGAAGTTCTGGCGGCATTCGGGATCGATCCTGCACCAAAGCCCCGCATGGAGCGTTGGGACGAGGTCAGCAAGCGTATCCACAATCCGGAAGGCGAGGTCACGATTGCCGTCGTCGGCAAGTACACCGGCCTCAAGGATGCCTACAAATCGCTGATCGAAGCCCTGCACCATGGCGGCATGGCCAACAAGGTGAAGGTCAATCTCGACTGGATCGAATCGGAAATCTTCGAACAGGAAGATCCGACGCCCTATCTGCAGAAGGTACACGGCATTCTGGTGCCGGGCGGCTTCGGCGAGCGCGGCTCGGAAGGCAAGATTCTGGCGGCAAAATTTGCCCGCGAGAAGAAGGTCCCGTATTTCGGTATCTGCTTCGGCATGCAGATGGCGGTCATCGAGGCCGCTCGTTCGCTGGCCGGCGTCGAGAAGGCATCGTCCAGCGAATTCGGCCCGACGAATGAACCGGTCGTCGGTCTCATGACCGAGTGGCTCAAGGGCAACATGCTGGAGAAGCGCACGCAGGCTGGCGATCTCGGCGGCACCATGCGTCTGGGCGCCTACGAAGCCATGCTCAAATCCGGCACGCGGATTGCCGACATCTACGGCTCGACCGATATATTCGAGCGGCATCGCCACCGTTACGAGGTGAACATCGATTACAAGGACCGTCTGGAAGATTGCGGTCTGGTGTTTTCGGGGATGTCGCCGGATGGTGTTCTGCCGGAAACCATCGAATATGCCGATCATCCATGGTTCATCGGCGTCCAGTACCATCCGGAACTGAAGTCGCGGCCATTCGAACCGCATCCGCTGTTCGCCTCGTTCATCCGGGCGGCCATGGACCAGAGCCGGCTCGTTTGAAACAATATGGGGTGTGGCTTGAATTGCAGTCCGCATTGAGGCACACCCTTTTCCCATGACCATAGCAACTCCGCGCACGCCCCGACCTGTTGATCATCTGGTTCTGCCGACGGTGGACCTCGATACGGCGCGCCAGCGTCTGGAAGCGCTCGGCTTTACCGTTGCGCCTGTCGGCATTCATCCTTTTGGTACTGAAAACGCCTGTGTGTTCTTCAGTGACGACACGTTTCTGGAACCATTGGCCATTGCCCAGCGCGAGACCTGTGAAACCGAGGCGCGCAACGGCAATGTCTTCGTCGCCCGCGATCAGGCCTACCGTTTCCGCCAGGGCCAGGACGGTTTTTCCGCCCTGGTCATGGGAACGCAGGATGCCGGCGCCGATCACGATGCCTTTGTAAAATCCGGTATATCGGCCGGTCGGATGCTGGAATTTTCGCGTGGCTTCAAAACACCGGATGGTGCGGAAGGCGTGGCGGGGTTCCGTCTTGCCTTTGCCGCGGACCTGCGGGCTCCCGATGCCTTCTTCTTTACCTGCCAGCGTGTCAATCCGCCGAAAGTGGATCGCACGGCCCTGCAGACTCACAGGAATGGTGCGGTCGGCTTGCGTGAGATCGTACTGTCGGAAGTCAATCCGACGGATTTCCAGTATCCGTTGCAGGAACTGGTCAACCAGCGCGACGTCAATGCCCATTCCTTCGGCATGGATATCCGTGCTGCCAATGCCAACATCACCGTGCTGACGCCTGCCGGCCTTCGATCCTTTCTCGGTCTGGATGCGCCGGAAAACGAGCGGGGTTTGCGCTTGCAGGCCTTTGTTGTCGGTGTTCGCGATCTGGCTGCGGTTGAAACACTGCTCGCCAACAACAATATCTCCACCGAAAAGCGCGGCTCCCGCCTGATTGTGCATAGGGCACCGGGACAGGGCGCTGCCATTGTATTTGAGGCTGCCTGATGTCCCTGAATTCCACTGTCTCCGCCGGCCCGGTTGCCTTTTCCAATACCGCGCAGTTTTCGCTGATTGCCGGGCCTTGCCAGATGGAAAGCCGCCAGCATGCCTTCGACATGGCGGGCGCGCTGAAGGAGCTGACGGGCAAGCTCGGCATCGGACTGGTCTACAAGTCGAGCTTCGACAAGGCCAACCGGACGTCGCTGACCGGCAAGCGCGGCTTCGGCCTTGAAAATTCGCTGCCGGTTTTCGCCGATATCCGCAAGGAGTTCGGACTGCCGACGCTGACCGACGTTCACACGGAAGAGCAGTGCGCGGTTCTGGGCGAAGTCGTCGATGTGCTGCAGATCCCGGCGTTTCTCTGCCGCCAGACGGATCTGCTGATCGCTGCTGCCAGGACCGGCAAGGTGGTCAACATCAAGAAGGGCCAGTTCCTTGCACCCTGGGATATGAAGAACGTCATTGCCAAGGTCACCGAAAGCGGCAACCCGAATGTGATGGTGACCGAGCGCGGCGCATCCTTCGGCTACAACACGCTGGTATCGGACATGCGTTCGCTGCCGATCATGGCGGGCTTCGGCGCGCCGGTGATTTTCGATGCGACTCATTCGGTGCAGCAGCCGGGCGGGCAGGGCGGTTCCACCGGCGGGCAGCGCGAGTTTGTCGAGACGCTGGCGCGTGCCGCCGTTGCCGTCGGCGTGGCCGGCGTGTTCATCGAAACGCACCAGGACCCGGACAATGCGCCATCGGACGGCCCGAACATGGTGCCGCTCGACCAGATGCCGCGTCTACTGGAAAAGCTGCTGGAGTTCGACCGGATCGCCAAGTCGGCATGATCTGATTTTCAGGAAAAGGCCGTCTCTGACGGCCTTTTTTCTGTTTTGAGCAACAATTCGTCTTCATGGGGATTTTCCTTGTCATCTTCATTCGCTATTCCAGTGGCGAATGCTGCCCAATGCAAATTGAAGGAAAAGCCTTATGACTGCTATTGTCGATATTATTGGCCGTGAAATTCTGGATAGTCGCGGGAACCCGACTGTTGAGGTCGATGTCATTCTCGAAGACGGCTCACTGGGCCGCGCGGCGGTCCCATCCGGCGCATCGACGGGTGCACATGAGGCCGTGGAACTGCGCGATGGTGGCACACGCTATCTCGGCAAGGGCGTTCTGAAGGCTGTCGATGCCGTCAATGGCGAACTGTTCGATGCAATCGGCGGTCTCGACGCGGAAAACCAGATCCACATCGACAAGACCATGATCGATCTCGATGGCACGCCGAACAAGAGCCGTCTTGGCGCCAACGCCATTCTCGGCGTATCGCTCGCCGTTGCCAAGGCCGCCGCTGAATCCTCCGGCCTGCCGCTCTACCGCTATCTCGGCGGACCGAACGCCCATGTCCTGCCGGTACCGATGATGAACATCATCAACGGCGGCGCGCATGCCGACAATCCGATCGATTTTCAGGAATTCATGATTCTCCCGGTTGGCGCATCGTCACTGGCCGAAGCCGTGCGTTACGGTGCGGAAGTGTTCCACACGCTGAAGAAGCGCCTGAAGGATGCCGGCCACAACACCAATGTGGGCGACGAGGGCGGTTTTGCGCCGAACCTGAAGACGGCACCGGCTGCACTGGACTTCATCATGGAGTCCATCGAGAAAGCCGGTTTCAAGCCGGGCGAAGAAATCGCCATCGGTCTCGATTGCGCTGCAACCGAATTCTTCAAGGACGGCAATTACGTCTATGAAGGCGAGAAGAAGAGCCGCGATCCGAAGACCCAGGCAAAGTATCTGGCCAAGCTGGCGGCTGACTACCCGATCATCAGCATCGAAGACGGCATGTCCGAAGATGACTGGGAAGGCTGGAAATACCTGACTGACCTCATCGGCGACAAGTGCCAGCTCGTCGGCGACGATCTGTTCGTCACCAATTCGGCTCGTCTGCGCGATGGCATCAAGATGGGCGTGGCCAATTCCATTCTCGTCAAGGTGAACCAGATCGGCACGTTGTCGGAAACCTTCGACGCGGTCGATACGGCGCATCGCGCAGGCTATACGGCCGTCATGTCGCACCGCTCCGGTGAAACCGAAGACTCGACGATTGCCGATCTCGCCGTCGCCACCAATTGCGGACAGATCAAGACCGGCTCACTTTCCCGCTCCGACCGGATCGCCAAGTACAACCAGCTGATCCGTATCGAGCAGGAACTCGGACCGCAGGCCCGTTATGCCGGCCGCGGCATTTTCCGCAGCCTCTGATACGCATCACATTCGAGCGATTGAGA
>OIEQ01000578.1_pt1 | contig 18884 bp, 18 predicted proteins | sample 1581841 | NCBI WGS metagenome assembly OIEQ01 (sample SAMN03281020, study PRJEB24777) | human gut metagenome | isolation source: fecal sample PR170 from 1 month old male Malay infant, vaginal delivered... | place: Singapore | collected 2005-12-29
GTACGTAAAGCTAAACTGTACTACCTGCGTGAGCGTACTGGTAAGTCTGCTCGTATTAAAGAGCGTCTGAACTAAGAACTCATCTCACGCGACATCCAAAGCGTGTTATAGAACAAGGGGTTAGCATAATGCTGACCCCTTTTTTGTTTTAGTGTCCATAGAATGCCCACGTACGTAGAGTTATTGTTAGCTTTACTTACAGCTACTCTCTACTACTGTTAGTTTCGTACATTTGGGTTACACTGAAATTTCTTCAATGTGCGTATTAAGGATAAAGGATGCTTTCTCACTTTTTTGAAGATCTTGCACAGGCTTTCCGGGATTTATTAGAGTCTAATTGGTCGCTGCAGCGCTTGTTGGCTGTTGATCGTGCTGTAGCAATTGGAAATTTAGAGTCGGGCCTTAACACACAGCTCAATGCTTTTCATAATTTGTATGACAATAAGCAAAGTAATGGGTTAGGGCCTGATTGGTACTTGAAACAAGAGCTGTTAATGATACATGTTATTAGGAATGCTCGGCATCATAACAAGGCAAACCGTATAAGAAGTATTTATAATTTTCATTACCAGGCCACGAATGATCCTACACAGCAAAAAAATATTTTTATGTGAATTCCCCTGCTCCTCCAGAAGAAGCAGTGGAGCTAAATCCATTAACAATGGTTTATAAGTTGAGAGTATTTAAATTCTATTTCTTGACATGAAAGGAATATATATGAGATTCAAAGTTGGAAATCCTACTCGAAGTATTGGAGAATATTTTTGCCTTACTCCAAATACAGGGTGGAATGACTTTTCATTTGTGACAACATTTTATCTTCACTTCTGTACTGCCACAACTATTAGTGAAATCGGAGAAGTCAAGATCGGATTTAAGAAACAGGAGATAGGGCAACGTACTGTCAAATATTTACCAGCGGAGTTTGACTGTCTTCCCGATGATTTTTTCTCTTTAGGGCAATCTCCGGAGTACTATCAGAGTTTGGATGCTTTAAGTAACAATGTTAAAGTTAATGTTTTATCTTCTTTACGTGATATTGTTTATGATGAGAATATATTCGAAGAGTCAATTTCTGAAACGGTCCTTATTGATTCACTGACTCGATATGTAAGTGTATCTACAATAAAAGGGCAGTTTAAAGATATAATATCAACTGGAGTGGCGCTTAAAAAATTTGGTTTTACTCTTAATTTAGATAAAGGTAGTAAAATTGATTTCTCTGTTGTTCCAAATTCAAAACCTCCTAGTAATATACATGTTGTAATTGGACGTAACGGTGTAGGTAAAAGTCATTTGTTGAGAACAATTGTGAACCATATCGATAAAGCTGATGGTATTGTCACAAAACCCAACGGAGATGATATTCATGCATATGATTTTGGACAGTTGCTATATTTTTCGCTAAGTGTATTTGATAAGCCATTTGAACATGTTGAATTTAATGACTCCAAAACAAGGAGAGACAGAACAAAGAAAAAATATATCGGGCTTTATAATACTGAAACACAGAAACCAAAGGACATTGATGAAGATCTTGCAAAAGAGTTTGCCGAATCATTAAACGGATGTTTACTAGGTTCCGAGGTTAGAAAACATTCTTGGCTCAAGGTAATGGAGCATCTTCAATTAGATGTGAACTTTAGAGAATTAAGTTTGAGTGAACTTGCGGATCTTGAAAATGAGCATACTCTAATAAAACAGGCGACAGCTTTATTTAAGACGTTAAGTTCTGGGCATGCCGCGGTGTTGTACTATTTGACTCATGTTGTGGAGTTGGTTGAAAATAAAACAATATGTCTATTTGATGAACCTGAAAACTATTTGCATCCTCCTCTACTATCCGCATTCATACGGACGCTATCAACATTATTAACTGATAATAATGGGATGGCTATAATGGCGACACACTCCCCTGTTGTGCTTCAAGAGATACCAAGATTATGTACTTGGAAGTTACATCACATTAGTGCTGGTAATATTAATGTAAGTCGTCCGAACATTGAAACATTTGGTGAAAGTGTTGGAGAAATAACTGCTGAAGTTTTCAGTCTTGATTTACGTAAAACAGGTTTTTACGCACTGCTTGAAAAGGACTCACTTGATTCAGGGAGCGTTGATAAGGTTCTTTCTAAGTATGAGAATCAGGTAGGATTGGAAGGTAGAGCGGTCATATATGCGACTATTAAAGGATAAGACTCATGGAACATACCTTTGATGATGTGTATAACTTATGTGTGTCGGGAAAACGAAAAAGAGCTTTGACAGATGATGAAGTTGAAATTAATGCCTTTTTGAGGGGGTGTCATCGTATTTTTCAAATTCACGCAGCGTATGGGCTTTATTATTTATATAAAGAAGAGTCGGTTAGCAGAGGTTATGTTAAAAAGGAATTGATCTCTCTTTATGAAGATAAGCTTGTTGGAAAAGAACGTGCTGGACGATATTACTATGAGCTTTTATTAGCGAGGACATATGCGGATAAATGCCAAATTTGTTTTCATGAAAGTGCTGAAACACTTGACCATTATTTACCAAAAGAGATTTATCCGTCGCTTTCAATTTCACATTATAATCTGTACCCAGCTTGCCATATTTGTAATGGAAAGAAAAGTCAATGGTGTCCTTCGATTCCAGAGCAACAACTTATACATCCATTGTTCGATAATTTTTATAAAGATGTGTGGTTGCATGCAGAGTTCGATGAAGAAAATAAACGTATTGTATTTATGCCAAATACTCTTAGATTTCGCGAAGGGACTTGCGAATATGAAAGACTCAAATTACATCTTAACAAGCATGATATATTAAAAACCTATGAGGAATTGGCAATGAGAAAAATCCAAGAGATAGTCACTACATCAATACGTTATAATTTATCTTTACAAAGGGTTGTTTCCACTGAAATTGATATACTTATTGATAATTTTAATAAACAAAAAGAATCGAACTCACTTTATACTTTTGAGCATTGGAAGTATGTTACATGCATGGCACTGTTGAAATCTAAGTTCTTTATGATTAATGGTAATAATATATTTGGAACACAAAATGTGTATAGCGCACCTGTTCACCGATTCCAAGGATAGGTTTCGAATGCCCATATCCTGCCCATACAGCATGTTTTTCACCGCATTTGGCTGCACCAGTGATACATGTAACTAACTGTTTATAATAAAAATGTATATTTATCAATGTGGTGGGTTAAAAGCGTCTGAACTAAGATTCGCTTAAGCGACATCCTGTTAGAAAGGGCTGGCCGAAAGGCTGGCCCTTTTTTTATCCCATCGCATCTCTCGTGTTAACCCTTTCGTCATAAATCATTTACAATGCTGGCCTCTTCCGTGGAGGGTAAGTGATTAACGTACTGCATCAGCATAACTGGAAACGCGCAGCGGCATTGACCGCGCTGTTTGCGATCCTGCTGATCGTGATCGCACCGCTGATCTCCGTCTCGCTGCAAAAAGATCCCATGAGTACCATGCCGGGGATGCACCATGACATGAGCATGATGTCGATGGATGAGCACCACGGCGATATGCAGCACAGCACGCCGGTTGACCATGCGGAAGCCTGTGGCTACTGCGTGCTATTAGCCCACGTGCCGGGCATGATACTCGCGCTGATTGTGCTGCTCAGTATCGTGCTGCAAAGGCTGCGTGTCAGGACGCCACGTCAGGCTGTCAGCCACTGGCACTTTTTCCCCTGGCTTTATCCTGATACCCGCGCGCCGCCGCGGCAGTCTGCTTTTTCCCTTTAAAAAATATCGATAACTTTTTGCCTTAAAAAGGAAAAGTATGACTACCTGCACTCCGCGCGCGGCATGGGGAAACCTGCTGCGTCGACTCCATTTCTATGTCGGGCTGTTTGTCGGCCCGTTTATTTTCTTCGCCGCGCTGACCGGTACGCTGTACGTGGCGACACCGCAGCTGGAAAATATCCTGTACCGGCACGCGCTCCATACGGATTCCGTGGGGGAACTCCAACCGCTGGCGGAACAGATCGCCGTGGCGGAAAAAAACATCGGCACCGATCTGCGTTTACACGCCGTTCGTCCTGGCCTGGCTGCGGGTGAAACCACCCGGGTGATGTTTGCCGACCCGTTGCTTGGCCCATCGGAGACCCGCGCTATTTTTATCGATCCCGTTACTCTTGCGGTGCGTGGCGATATGACCGTGTATGGCACCAGCGGGATTTTACCGCTACGCCAGACTATTGATTATCTGCATACGTCCCTGATGCTGGGTAACGTTGGTCGGCTCTACAGCGAGCTGGCCGCGTCGTGGATGTGGGTCGCTGCGCTGGGCGGGATTGCGCTGTGGTTTTATACCCGGCCAAAACGTCGGCTCAACAATCGTTTTCAGAACCGGCGTCGCCTGCATGTCACGCTGGGCTGGGTGCTGCTGGGGGGAATGTTGCTGTTTTCTGCGACCGGCCTGACGTGGTCCCAATGGGCGGGCGGCAACGTGGATAAACTGCGCGCGCAGATGAACTGGCTCACGCCGCAGGTGAACACCACGCTTTCGGGTGCGCCCGTCACGATGGATGAGCACGCTGAACACCATGGGCATCATGCTGGCATGATGATGCCCGACATGACGATGGATCTGACCCAGTTCGATGGCGTATTGCACGCTGCCCGCCAGGCCGGGATTGATGCGAATAAACTCGAAATCCGCCCGGCGAAAAGCGCTGACCAGGCGTGGACCGTGACGGAAATTGACCGCCGCTGGCCGACCCAGGTGGATGCCGTTGCGGTGGATCCAAATTCTATGCAAATTCTGGACAGAACCCGCTTTGAGGATTTCCCGTTAATGGCAAAGCTGACCCGCTGGGGTGTGGATTTCCATATGTGGATCTTATTCGGGCTGGTTAACCAGTTACTGCTCGTCGCATTTGGCCTGGCGCTGTGTGTGCTGATTGTCTGGGGGTATCGGATGTGGTGGATGCGTCGTCCGGCGCAATCGACGGCGGATCCGCTTCAGACGCTTTGTCAGTGCTGGCTGGCGCTCCCGGGATGGGGAAAAGCCGTCACGGTGGTGGTCAGCGTATTGCTGGGGCTGGCATTGCCGGTGATGGGCGTGAGCCTGGCGCTGTTTATGCTGATTGACTGGCTACGCTGGCGAGCGGCAACTGGCGTGTCGCTCGCACAATCATCCGTTAAATAAGGCTATGGCGTGCTGATGACCACCGCGACCCGACGGTTTTCAGCACGCCCTTGCGCCGTACTGTTGCTGGAAACCGGATATTTTTTACCTAATCCCTGCGTGGTGAGGTTGCTGCGCGGGATATTGGCGCCTTTGGCCCAGACGTCAGCCACTGCATTGGCACGTTTTAACGACAGCGCTTCGTTGTAGCTCTCTTCTCCGTAATTATCGGTGTGGCCATCCATACGCGCGTGTTTCAGGCCGGTAGCCGCCAGGCGAGAGGCCATGGAGCGGATCTGCGCTTCACTTTCCGGGCGCAGTCTGGCGTCATTTTTATCAAACAGGATCGTATCTGACAGGCCCAAAGACCAGTCGCCATTCAGTTCGTTAAAACCGTATGACTTCATCGCCGCAATTTGCTCAGGGGTGAATTTACCTTCAGGCGGTGACTGACAACCCGCCAGTACCATTGAAGCGAGAAATAACGGCGCGAAGTATCGCTTTAACATATCGTATCCTTTCTAAGTTATTGCTTTTGTACGCTGGTTTTTATCCTGGTACATGTTGCGGTCGGCTTGCTCCAGTAATGCTTCCACAGAGGCACTTTCCCACGCCAGAGCAAAGCCAATGCTAAGTGACATCGTTGCTGTCTGCCCGTTATGCAGATCGAACGGGCGCATAAACTGCTGCGACAGCGCAGCACAAATCTGTTGAACCTCTGCGGCAGACTGTACGCCGTACAGCACCATCGCAAACTCGTCACCGCCAAGGCGGTATGACTGATGACGTTTATCGCCAAACTCAACCATCCGGCGCGCGACTTCAATCAGGACGCAATCGCCCGCAGCATGTCCCCAGGTATCGTTAATAAACTTGAAATTATCACCGTCGAGGAAGAGCAGGGCAGTGTTGGTTTTTGCGGAGGCGTCGTGCATTAATGCCGCGATGCTGCTACGAAACGCCGCCCGATTGGCGAGGCCGGTGAGAGGATCGTGCATGGCGGTACGCAGTAGCTGAGCGTTTTTCGCCTGCAGCTTAAGCTGCCACTCTTCCATTTCATCCAGCAGACTGTTGAAATCTTCGCCAAACTGGTGGAATTCTTCGATGCGACCATCCTTCACCCGCCGGGAAAAGTTGCGGTTGGTGCGTACGTCATGCACGACATCGGTGATGTTTTGCAGCGCCGTGACCATGCCATGATGCAGAGATTGTGTAATCGTAAGCGCGACGGCGGTGGCAAAAAGAATACAGCCGGTAAGAACGGCAAACGACAACCAGATGAAATGGCTGATGAGATTATCGCGTGCGGTCAGGCGAATTTCGCCGATCGCATTACCGTTATGCATGATCGGCTGTGCGACCGGGTCGGGGAACAGCCAGCGGCTAACCAATGCACCCAGCGTGTCGTTATTCTCTTCCGGGTTCCAGGACCAGTAAGCAAACCGCTTTTTATGCGCGTTAAGAACCTCAGCCACGGCAAACTGGCCCTGTTTACCCAGGGTGGCGAGCGTTTCGTTAGCCGCCAGCGCATCATTAAAGACCAGTGAGGCTTCAAGGCTGTGGCTCATTGTTGCGCCGGTTAATTCGAGATTTTTTTGGGCGTATTGCTTTAATGTCACCACGGAAGCAAAACAGAGCAGGAGCCAAATTAACGTCATGGTGATGATGACGCTTATCATGCTGATTCGTCTCAACGTGCTTTTAAACGTTGGACGTGGCGTTGAAGTGATTTCTTTATCCATGCTGCTTATTCCGTGCCAGCATTAATACATCCGGATTGACGCGTACGCCACTGCGCGTCAATGCATCCAGATTAACGGAAAATCTGACCTGGTTATGATCGATTATCAGGCAGAATGCACTGCCAATAACACATTCCGGATTCTGCTCTGAGATTAATAGCAATGCTCTGCCCTGATATTGACTTATTAATTCAAGTTGTTTTGCAGGCGATTCAGCCCCGAAATAAATAGCATCACACGTCGCGGACAGGGCTTCCTGATCGTTACGTACAATGACGGGAGTATAAGGTAACTCGCTTTGCCCCTCTTCGCTGCTCAGTGCTTGCGTGTAGTGAGACGAGGCATAAACGCAGAGTTTAGGTTGCCCGGAAAGTGACGGCCATCGGGTATAGCTCACAATACCCGATACAATCGAACGTACCGATTTATCGGTTTCTGTGAACGTGGCTGCCGGTGCTGGGCCCACCATAAAGAACAGCATTAGCACCAGAGTGAGTCGGAACAAAGAGATCAAGAATGAATTTCTCACCAGAATCCGCCATACCGCTCTGGAAAATAGATGTCCTTACGAGTTGTCGGCAGAATACCATTGTTTATCAAAGCCGTCATTATGTCAGAAATGTACTGAGTACGACCTAAGCTAAATCCTACAGTTGTATATATTCCGGCGTATAAAAAACGGCTTAATTAAGTCTGCTGGAACGCATACTTTCATCCATTCCTTGTTGCCATGATTCATGCAGTTTTGCTGCGTTTTCAACAGTATCACAACTGGCCGGGAAAGATTTACCTGCTACTCCCCAGGCGTGAATAAAACCTTCCTCACACACTTTTTTCTGTCCGTCGGCGTAGCCACGAAGATATTCACTACGATCAACCTGCGGGTCGTTAAAACTATCGGCCAGCGTCTGATTATCTTTAACCGGCAGACCATTCATGGCGTCTTCTTTACCCGCATCAAACCAGCTGGGACTAGTCCAGTCGGGTTGGTAGGTATAAGGGTTGATCTCACAGCCCGATAAAAACAGCGACAACAGCATCAGAGCGATTGAACGCATAGCCATTCTCCTTTTTTCTTCAGCATAGCCTGGCAAAAGAAAGTGGGGGTGTAATTTTATGTTTACGATTTTGTCGGCTGATTTTTGCAGTAAAATGGCTTTTGTAAAGTAAAGTGTACGTATTTTGGATTGAAATCTTTACTTGTTGTGGTATCGTTGTTTCACCTCTTCGAGGAAAACACCTATCGCAAACGAGCTTTACAGGATCGCCATCATGCAAAAAGACGCGCTGAACAACGTACATATCACTGACGAACAGGTTTTGATTACACCGGATCAACTGAAAGCGGAGTTCCCGCTGAGCGCCGTGCAGGAGGCTCAAATTGAGCACTCGCGCCAGACCATTTCTGACATTATCGCTGGCCGCGATCCGCGTCTGCTGGTGGTATGTGGTCCTTGTTCCATTCACGATCCTGAAACCGCCATTGAGTACGCTCGTCGATTTAAAGCATTAGCGGAGGAGGTCAGCGATAGCCTCTACCTGGTGATGCGCGTCTATTTTGAGAAGCCACGTACCACCGTTGGCTGGAAAGGGTTGATTAACGATCCGCACATGGATGGCTCGTTTGATGTGGAAGCCGGTCTGAAGATTGCGCGTCGCCTGCTGGTTGAGCTGGTCAGCATGGGGCTGCCACTGGCAACCGAAGCGCTGGATCCGAACAGCCCGCAGTACCTGGGCGATCTGTTTAGCTGGTCTGCGATTGGTGCGCGTACTACGGAATCACAAACCCACCGTGAAATGGCGTCTGGTCTGTCGATGCCGGTTGGTTTTAAAAACGGGACCGACGGTAGCCTTGCCACGGCGATCAACGCCATGCGCGCCGCGGCCATGCCGCATCGCTTTGTGGGTATTAATCAGGCGGGCCAGGTTTGTCTCCTGCAGACGCAGGGTAATCCGGACGGTCATGTGATCCTGCGTGGCGGTAAAGCGCCAAACTACAGCCCGGCAGATGTGGCACAGTGTGAAAAAGAGATGGAGCAGGCGGGACTGCGCCCGGCACTGATGGTAGATTGCAGTCATGGTAATTCGAACAAAGATTACCGTCGTCAGCCTGCGGTGGCGGAATCGGTGGTCGCACAAATCAAAGACGGCAACCGTTCTATTATCGGTCTGATGATTGAGAGCAATATTCATGAAGGCAATCAATCATCTGAACAACCGCGCAGCGCAATGAAGTACGGTGTGTCCGTGACGGATGCCTGCATCAGCTGGGAAACCACCGATGCGCTGCTGCGTGAGATCCACAAAGATATAAACGGCCAGCTGGCGACGCGTCTGGCTTAAGAGGTTAGGTATGGTTGCTGAATTGACCGCATTACGCGATCAAATTGATGAAGTGGATAAGGCGCTGCTGGATCTGTTAGCGCGCCGTATGGCGCTGGTTGCCGAGGTGGGTGAGGTCAAAAGCAAATATGGCCTGCCGATTTACGTTCCGGAGCGCGAGGCCTCCATGCTGGCTTCTCGTCGTAAAGAGGCCCAGGCGCTGGGCGTCTCGCCGGATTTGATTGAAGATGTCTTGCGTCGTGTGATGCGGGAGTCCTACTCCAGCGAAAACGATAAAGGCTTCAAAACCCTTTGCCCGTCCCTGCGCCCGGTCGTTATTGTGGGCGGGGCGGGCCAGATGGGGCGGCTGTTTGAAAAAATGCTGACCCTGTCTGGCTATCAGGTGCGTATCCTGGAAAAAGAGGACTGGGCAAAAGCGCCGGAGCTGATGAAAGATGCCGGAATGGTCATTGTCAGCGTGCCGATTCACGTGACGGAGCAGATCATTGCGAAGCTTCCTCCGCTACCTGCAGATTGCATCCTGGTGGACTTAGCATCCGTGAAAAATGGTCCGCTGCAGGCAATGCTGGCTGCGCACACGGGGCCGGTCCTGGGGCTACATCCTATGTTTGGCCCGGACAGCGGCAGCCTGGCGAAACAGGTGGTGGTTTACTGCGATGGTCGTCAGCCGGAAGCCTACCAGTGGTTCCTGGAACAGATTCAGGTTTGGGGCGCGCGGCTGCACCGCATTAGCGCGGTTGAACACGATCAGAACATGGCGTTCATCCAGGCGCTGCGCCACTTTGCGACCTTTGCCTATGGGCTGCATCTGGCGGAAGAGAATGTGCAGCTTGAGCAGTTATTGGCACTCTCTTCGCCTATCTATCGTCTGGAGCTGGCGATGGTAGGGCGTCTGTTTGCTCAGGATCCCCAGCTTTACGCCGACATTATTATGTCGTCTGAGAACAACCTGGCACTGATTAAGCGTTACTACCAGCGTTTTGGCGAAGCCATTACGCTGCTGGAGCACGGCGACAAGCAGGCGTTTATCGACAGCTTCCGTAAGGTCGAACACTGGTTTGGCGATTACGCGCAACGTTTCCAGAGCGAGAGCCGCACGCTGTTGCGTCAGGCAAATGACAGTCGCCAGTAATGCGATGATGTATATACTGAAAGCCAGCATTGCTGGCTTTTTTCATTTTGGGGAACTGTCATGGCCGAACCGCAGCTGCTGTTGAACTACACCGGGCATCTGCCCGAATGCCCGACGTGGAGTGCAGAGGAAAATGCGCTTTACTGGGCGGATATTCTTGAAGGTGAGATCCACCGTTATCATTTACCCACGGCGGAACACACCGTGCTCTCTTTCCACGAAGAGGTGGGGTGTTTCGCCCTGCGCGAACGCGGCGGCTTTATCGTCGCGATGCGAAGCGGCATCTGGCTTTCCGATAAACACGGCCTGCTGCAGCGCAAAGTCTGTGATAACCCGTCGAATCCGCAGCTTGCGCGTTTCAATGATGGGGGAACCGATCACCGGGGCCAGTTCTACGCCGGGACCTTCTGGGCACCGGGTGATTACAACGGGGCGCTGCTGATGCGCATTGATAACGATCTGACGCCAAAAGTTATCCAGTGCGACATTCATGGCCACAATGGTCTGGCATTCAGCCCCGACCATCGGTGGATGTTTACCTCTGATACGCCAAACGGCGTTATCTACCGTACCCCGCTGGATGAGCAGGGGGAACCCGGTAAACGGGAGGTATTCCGCCGGTTCAACGACGGCGAAGGGATTCCTGACGGTGCCGCGATGGACGTGGAAGGCTGTTACTGGAGTGCGCTGTTTGATGGCTGGCGCATCGCGCGCTTTTCACCTCAGGGAGAGCAACTGGAAGAGTACCGAATGCCGGTCCGTTGCCCAACGATGCTCTGCTTTGGCGGTGACGATATGAAAACGCTGTTTATCACGACCACGCGGGAAAATATGGATGCGCAGGAGGTGGCGCAATATCCCCTCTCCGGCGCTATCTTCACCCTGCCGGTCAGTGTGGCAGGGATGAAGAAAAGCCGGTTTATCGAACGTTAGCTTGGGTCAACCGGTACCACGTTTTCGCTCGGATAACAGCCCAGCACCTTCATTGAACGGGTGATTTCGCTCAGTTCACGCAGGGCTTTCTGCATGGACGGTGATTCCAGGTTGGCCTGAATGTCGAGATAGAACATCTCTTCCCACGGATTGCCGTGAATCGGGCGCGATTCGAGCCGGGTCATGATCAGATTGTGGTTACGCAGTACCAGCAGCGCTTCAACCAGTGCGCCTGCCTGCTGCCCGGTTGCCATCAACAGGGTAGTTTTGGCGGGCACCTGATCAGAGACATTAATGGCTTTGCGTGCCAGCACGATGAAGCGGGTAATGTTTTGCGTCTGGTTTGCCAGGTTACGTTCCAGAACCTGGAGACCATACAGCGCACCGCCCGCCTCGCTGCCCAGCGCCGCGACGGTGGGGGAGTTTGCCTGGGCGACTTTTTCCATCGCCGCGGAGGTGCTTTCGGTGTACTCAATTTTCCAGTTCGGATAACGGTTGAGGAACTGACTGCACTGCTGGAACGGCTGCGGATGGCTATAGACCGTCTCGATGGTGCTCAAATCGGTTGAGCCAGAGACCAGCACGCAGTGATCGATAGGGATTGTCAGCTCCCCAACCAGCGACAGGCTGGTGTGTTGCAGCAGATCGTACACGTCGTTGATGGCACCGGAACTGGTGTTCTCAATCGGCACGACGGCGTAATCCGCCTGGCCGGTTTCCACCTGATTGAAAATATCGGCGAACTTTGCGCAGCCGCTCTCAATGAACTCTTCAAAATGACGTGCAGCGTACTGGCGGGCAGCCAGATGGGAGTAGGAGCCCTTAGGGCCAAGAAACGCGATGCGGGCAGAGTGCGGGTTGGTTTTATTCAGATGCTGCTGCAACAGCGCTTGCTGGGTCAGAACAGAGTCTTCGATGATGAGCTGGAACAAACGGGTGATGTAATGTGCGTCAAGGTGATGGGCTTTGCCGAGTTGAATCAGACGTTCCAGCAGGTCGCGTTCGCGGTCGATATCACGTACCGGACGGTGGGAGTCCAGTTTGGCTTTACCCACTTCGATGGCGAGCGCGCGGCGTTCAGCCAGAAGTGCCAGTAATTTTTCATCCAGCGCGCTGATTTTTACTCGCAGATCCAGTAACGGGTTTTCCGGTGTCATAGTGTTGTCTGTCTCGTTTTATCGTTATCAATAAAAAAGGCCCCCCGGTGTGGGAGGCCTTGTTGTTCGTCTTCGCATTCTTTATCACACGACGAAACGCCTCCCGTTCAGGGGAAGGTAAAAAAGAATGCGAAGAAAAACGGCGTCAGTTTCATGAAATCATCCTGTGGTTGATAACGCTAAAGTACCCGTACTGTTTTCACCCTGTCAATAAAAAACGCGCCCGAAGGCGCGTTGGCGGTAAACTCAATTTAAAGGATTACTCTTCTTCAACTTCTTCCGCGAAGCTGGCGTCTTTCACCGAGGTCGTGGCGCGACGGGCTTCACCTTTGTGCTGCACTTTATTGAGCTGCCGTTCCAGCTTGTTGATCAAATCGTTAATAGCGGTGTACATATCCTCGTGTTTTGCGCTGGCGACCAGATGGCCGTTTGGAGTATTGATAGTTGCGTCAGCGATGAAACCCTGCGGCTCCTTAGACAGGATGATATGTGGATTAATCAAGTGTGTTTGCCATTTATCCAGTTTGGCGAGACGGTCTGCGACGTGCTGGCGAATTGCCGGGGTAATTTCCATTTGTTTGCTGGTAATGTTCATTGTCATAAATTTTACCTCTTGTCTTTCCGTCTTGGTGATTCCAGCATACCTGTCCTAATGTCAAAATGTGTGATTTAGATCACGTTATTTTGTCGGTTTTTGTCAGGGAATCTTTTTTGTGAGGCAGGGCAGGAAGAGGTGAGATTTACCTTGTCGAAGACAAAAATTGCGGTCATAGTTGATAGGATGTGTTGAAGCTAAACCGCTTCAGCTTTGTCTGAAATGAATAAAAAAACGGCAGCCCGCGGGCTGCCGTTTTGCTTTGACGTCGCTATCAGGTGTTGCTGCTGTTCGCGGCGATGATTTTTGCTACCTTGTCTGCCTGTGCGGTCATCTGCATCTGGCGGTAAGCATTCTCCATCAGCTTCAGGCCGTCGCGGGTCGCCTGCGTATCCGGATAATCACGCAGCATTCCTTCTACACGGTTAACCACGGCAACCCATGCGCCACGACGGGTGTAGTATTCAGCAACCGAGTATTCGTATTTCGCCAGTCGGTCTTTCAGGAACACCAGACGTTTGGTGGCGTCGGTTACGTACTGGCTGTTCGGATAGCCGCGCACCAGTTTGGAAAAGTCGTTGAACGCATCACGCGCATGCTGCGGGTCACGGTCGGAGCGATCCACACCGAAGAAGCCCTGCAGGGCACTGTCATCCAGCGCCATGTTGGTCAGACCGCGCATGTACATTACATAGTCGATGTTAGGATGAGTCGGGTTCAGACGCATGAAACGATCGATGGTTGCCTGAGCCAGCGGCAGATCGGCATTTTTATAGTATGCGTAGATGAGATCTAACTGTACCTGCTGCGAATACGGACCAAATGGATAGCGATTATCCAACGCTTCCAGTTGCGTTATCGCCTGTTTCCAGTTACCGTCCTGCAACTTTTGTTGTGCAGTCGCATAGATTTCATTCGGCGGATTGTCAGGGACCTGTTCATTTGAACCGGAGCAGCCCACCAAAGCCAGGCTCAACGTGGCCGCTGCCACCAGATATTTCATGCGCGTCATGACGTTTTGACTTTCCTCAAATGTTTGTCCGGGAGAAACTCTGTTCCTGCTCCCGATTAAGACCAGCTACAATAGCACACTATATTAAACGGCAAAGCCGTAAAACCCAACGTTAAACGAAGAAGCAGTTTATGGCACAACGAGTAGAACTCACCGCAACAGTCTCCGAAAATCAGCTCGGTCAACGCTTAGATCAAGCTTTAGCCGAATTGTTCCCTGATTATTCGCGTTCACGCATAAAAGAATGGATTCTTGACCAGCGCGTGCTGGTAAACGGTAAAGTCTGGGACAAACCGAAAGAGAAAGTGTTAGGTGGGGAAGCTGTCGCCATCAATGCTGAAATCGAAGAGGAAATCCGCTTCGAGCCACAGGATATCCCACTGGATATCGTCTATGAAGATGATGACATTCTGGTAATTAACAAGCCGCGCGACCTGGTTGTTCATCCGGGAGCGGGGAATCCTGACGGTACGGTACTTAACGCACTTCTCCATTATTATCCGCCGATTGCTGATGTGCCGCGTGCCGGTATCGTGCATCGTCTGGATAAAGACACCACCGGTCTGATGGTGGTAGCAAAGACCGTACCTGCCCAGACTCGCCTGGTGGAATCACTGCAGCTGCGTGAGATCACCCGCGAATATGAAGCCGTGGCTATTGGTCATATGACCGCTGGCGGTACGGTTGATGAGCCGATCAGCCGTCACCCTACCAAACGTACTCATATGTCGGTGCATCCGATGGGTAAACCGGCGGTAACGCACTATCGCATTATGGAACATTTCCGCATTCATACGCGTCTGCGTCTTCGTCTGGAGACCGGTCGTACCCACCAGATCCGCGTTCATATGGCGCACATCACCCATCCGCTGGTGGGGGATCAGGTTTACGGTGGTCGTCCGCGCCCACCAAAAGGGGCATCGGACGAGTTCATTAGCGTACTGCGCAAGTTTGATCGTCAGGCGCTGCATGCCACCATGCTGCGCCTTTATCACCCTATTTCAGGGATTCAAATGGAATGGCATGCGCCGATCCCGCAGGATATGGTGGAGCTTATTGACGCCATGCGCGCGGATTTTGAAGAACACAAAGATCAAGTGGACTGGTTATGACCAAACTGATTGTTCCGGAGTGGCCACTGCCTGAAGGTGTGGCTGCCTGCAGTTCAACCCGCGTTGGCGGGGTAAGTCAGGGGGCGTGGGCGTCTTTGAACCTTGGCGCACACTGCGGCGACAACCTGGAACACGTTGAAGAAAACCGCTCGCGGCTGTTTGCTGCGGGCAATTTACCGTCTAAACCGGTGTGGCTTGAGCAGGTTCACGGTAAAACCGTGCTGAAGTTGACGGGAGAACCCTACGCGTCTAAACGTGCCGATGCCTCCTACAGCGATACGCCGGGAACAGTATGCGCGGTGATGACAGCCGATTGTCTGCCGGTGCTGTTTTGTAACCGTGCGGGTACCGAGGTTGCGGCTGCTCATGCGGGCTGGCGTGGTCTGTGTGAAGGCGTGCTGGAAGAGACCGTCGCCTGCTTCAAAGACGATCCTGCAAATATCATTGCCTGGCTTGGCCCGGCAATTGGTCCTCAGGCATTCGAGGTGGGCCCAGAGGTTCGTGAAGCGTTTATGGCAAAAGATCCGCAAGCCGTTAACGCTTTCGAACCCGTGGGGGAAAAATATCTGGCCGATATTTATCAGCTTGCACGTCAGCGTCTGAATAATGTCAAGGTGACGCAGATCTTCGGCGGTGACCGCTGTACGTTCACCGAAAAGGGTGATTTCTTCTCTTATCGCCGCGACAAGACGACGGGGCGTATGGCAAGTTTTATTTGGCTGATATAACCTAAAGAATCAAGACGATCCGGCACGTGCCGTTTTCTTTTCACATAATTCAGGTCATTAACCTTGAATAATTGAGGGATGACCTCATTTAATCTCCAGTAGCAAATTTGACCTGTTATGGGAGGAGTTATGCGTCTGGATCGTCTTACTAATAAATTCCAGCTTGCTCTCGCCGATGCCCAGTCCCTTGCACTGGGGCACGACAACCAATTCATCGAACCTCTTCATTTAATGAGCGCCTTGCTGAATCAGGAAGGGGGATCGGTACGTCCATTATTAACGTCTGCTGGCATTAATGCTGGCCAGTTACGCACTGCCATCGATCAGGCGCTGAGCCGTTTACCGCAGGTAGAAGGTACCGGCGGTGACGTTCAGCCGTCCCAGGATCTGGTGCGGGTGCTGAACCTTTGCGACAAGCTGGCGCAAAAACGTGGGGACAACTTTATTTCGTCGGAACTGTTTGTTCTGGCGGCGCTTGAATCACGCGGTACCCTGACCGACCTGCTGAAAACTGCCGGCGCAACCACGGCCAATGTGACTCAGGCGATTGAGAAAATGCGTGGGGGGGAAAGCGTGAACGATCAGGGAGCCGAAGACCAACGTCAGGCTTTGAAAAAATTTACGGTCGATCTGACCGAGCGTGCTGAGCAGGGTAAACTTGACCCGGTGATCGGCCGTGATGAAGAAATTCGCCGTACTATTCAGGTTCTGCAGCGCCGTACCAAAAACAACCCGGTGCTGATTGGTGAACCGGGCGTCGGTAAAACCGCCATCGTTGAAGGGCTGGCGCAGCGTATTGTAAACGGTGAAGTACCGGAAGGGCTGAAAGGCCGCCGTGTACTGGCACTGGATATGGGGGCGCTGGTCGCCGGGGCGAAGTATCGCGGTGAATTCGAAGAGCGTCTGAAAGGCGTGCTTAACGATCTGGCAAAACAGGAAGGCAATGTCATTCTGTTTATCGATGAGTTGCACACCATGGTCGGTGCCGGTAAAGCAGACGGCGCGATGGATGCCGGGAACATGCTGAAACCTGCACTGGCACGCGGTGAACTTCACTGTGTGGGTGCCACGACGCTGGACGAGTACCGTCAGTACATCGAAAAAGATGCTGCACTTGAACGTCGTTTCCAGAAGGTGTTTGTTGCGGAACCAAGCGTGGAAGATACCATCGCGATCCTGCGTGGTCTGAAAGAACGTTATGAGCTGCACCACCATGTGCAGATCACTGACCCGGCCATTGTTGCGGCAGCGACGCTTTCGCATCGTTATATCGCTGACCGTCAGTTACCGGATAAAGCGATCGACCTTATCGATGAGGCCGCATCCAGCATTCGTATGCAGATAGACTCGAAACCGGAAGAGTTGGACAGACTCGACCGTCGTATCATTCAGCTCAAACTGGAACAGCAGGCACTCAAGAAAGAGTCTGATGAAGCCAGTAAAAAACGCCTCGATATGCTCAATGAGGAACTGGACGATAAAGAGCGCCAGTATTCTGAGTTAGAAGAAGAGTGGAAGGCAGAGAAAGCGTCACTCTCTGGCACTCAGACCATTAAGGCTGAACTCGAACAGGCAAAAATTGCCATTGAGCAGGCGCGTCGTGTCGGTGACCTGGCGCGAATGTCAGAGTTGCAGTACGGCAAAATTCCTGAGCTGGAGAAACAGCTTGAGATTGCGACGCAGTCCGAAGGCAAAACGATGCGTCTGTTACGTAACAAAGTAACGGATGCGGAAATTGCAGAGGTGCTGGCGCGCTGGACCGGTATTCCGGTAGCACGCATGATGGAAAGCGAACGCGATAAACTGCTGCGCATGGAGCAGGATCTGCATCAGCGCGTGATTGGCCAGGACGAGGCGGTTGAAGCGGTTTCTAACGCCATCCGTCGTAGCCGCGCCGGATTGTCTGATCCTAATCGTCCGATTGGTTCGTTCCTGTTCCTGGGCCCTACCGGGGTGGGGAAAACCGAGCTGTGTAAGGCGCTGGCTAACTTTATGTTCGACAGCGACGATGCGATGGTGCGTATCGACATGTCCGAGTTTATGGAGAAACACTCCGTTTCACGTCTGGTGGGGGCGCCTCCGGGATATGTCGGTTATGAAGAGGGCGGTTACCTGACAGAAGCGGTACGCCGTCGCCCTTATTCCGTCATCCTGTTGGACGAAGTGGAAAAAGCGCACCCGGATGTGTTCAATATTCTGCTGCAGGTCCTGGATGATGGTCGTCTGACCGACGGGCAGGGGAGAACGGTGGATTTCCGTAATACGGTCGTGATCATGACATCGAACCTGGGTTCCGATTTGATTCAGGAACGTTTCGGTGAACTGGATTACAGCCATATGAAGGATCTGGTTCTGGGTGTGGTTAGCCATAACTTCCGTCCGGAGTTCATCAACCGTATCGATGAAGTGGTGGTATTCCATCCTCTGGGTGAGAAACACATTGCGTCGATTGCACAGATCCAGCTGCAGCGTCTGTACAAACGTCTGGAAGAGCGTGGATATGAAATTCACATCTCTGACGATGCCCTGAAACTGCTGAGCGAAAATGGTTACGATCCGGTTTACGGGGCGCGTCCGTTGAAACGTGCTATCCAGCAGCAGATCGAAAACCCGCTGGCGCAGCAGATACTGTCAGGCGAACTGGTTCCGGGCAAAGTTATCCGTCTGGAAGCCAACGACGACCGAATTGTGGCAGTGCAGTAAGTCACAAAACGCAAAAACGAGCCGCTTGCGGCTCGTTTTTGTTTAAAAACCAGGCCAGAATTGAGGTCTGGGATGTGATTTGCCTGGAAAGTGAGCAGTCAGTAAATAATTTTCACTTTATCCTTGCAGCTTCAGAATTACTCCCTATAATGCGCCTCCACTGACACGGAACAACGGCACACACGCCGCCGGGTCAGCAGATGAAAGCAAATTAAACGCTTGACTCTGAAGCGGGAAAGCGTAATATGCACACCCCGCGCCGCAGCGAAAACGAAGCGGC
>OIEQ01000582.1_pt1 | contig 18719 bp, 22 predicted proteins | sample 1581841 | NCBI WGS metagenome assembly OIEQ01 (sample SAMN03281020, study PRJEB24777) | human gut metagenome | isolation source: fecal sample PR170 from 1 month old male Malay infant, vaginal delivered... | place: Singapore | collected 2005-12-29
CAATGTGGGGTTTTAGTGGGTCTTTCTCTGGATGGTCAGTTTTACCGCCCTCAATGGCCTGCAATCGTGGTTTCACGGCTTCCCCCTGAATCTGGTACATCGAATCGTTAAAAGCGGCTGTAGCGGCTTCCAGCCCGTTTTGCTGGCGGTAGTCGTCCCAGTCGGCTTTATGGTCTGTCGGCGGCAGCGCCACCCAGCCAGCCACGGATAAAGCTGCTTTCTCTGCGGCCTCCTTCCCGATGTTGGTGGCTCCGGTTTCGGAGGCTGCTGTAGGGTGGTCGTTATCTGCGGCGATAATAATTTGCGACTGCGGGTATTTCCGGCGGATTACTCCGGCAACGTGGATCAGGTTCCCGGCGTCAATTGCCGCCACTGTGAGCGCCTCCGGGCGCATCAGGTGAACAGAAAGAGCGGTAGCCAGCCCCTCGGCAATTAATACGCTCTGCGGCTGTTCTGGTGCGTTTACGGCGTGATATGCCCCGCGCTTCGCTGAACCTGTCAGGAGTCGTTTCTCTCCCTGCGGTGTAATGGTCTGCGCTGCTGCCACTGCGCCGGATTCGTCCACCAGCTCCAGCAATAACGAACCATCGGGCATTAGCGGGTAATTGAACCCGTCCAGCCCTTTTGATTGCAGGTATTCAGATTCGCCCTGTGTGACGCTCTGGCGCTTTTCTGCATACAGGCTGGCAAACGTAGCCCGGCGCTGCCCTGCGCTTTCTGCGGCCTGTTTCTGGCGCTCCTGCTCGCGCTGCTGGCGCTCAGACTCCATTTGCTCCCGCCTCTGGCTGGCTGCTGTCGGGTCGGTTTCCGCTGCCCGGTAATCAATACCCAGCACATCAGCGGCAAGGTGCGCCGCCTCCGTGGTGTCGCAGTTGTTAACCCGCTTGATTAAATCCAGCCCGTCGCCCGCGCCGCACTGGTTGCAGATAAAGCTGCCGCGCCCGTTATCATCGAACCGGAAGCGATCCGTACCGCCACATGCAGGGCAGGGGGCATGGCGGCGTGATGAATCAGGCACGTCGATAGACAGGCCAGCCAGCACATAAGGCCAGTTGCCAGCGGCGGCGGTGGTCACTTCGCGGATAAGGTCGATATTACGCATTGTGTCGCTCCCTCAGTGCGCCAGCGGCATTTCAGGCCAGCCGTTTTCATTCAGATCGGCAATGAATCCATCGTGTAGCTCTGCCAGCGTCTGACGCCCGAACGGGGTCAACTCGCCGCGCTCCGTGTCCAGCATGGCCTGATAAAAAACAATGGCGTTCGCCGTTCCCTGCTCAATGCCGTATCGCTCAATCATTGCGCCCTCGATGTTGTTAGCCATCGCCAGACGTTCCGCGAACGGGTAAACCACAATCCCCTCCGTGCCATTTGAATAAAACGTCACCAGCGACGATTTGCCGTCATCCTCCTTGATGGTGGTTGTGCCGTTTTCGCGCTTCATCTCAGAAACGAACGTCGCAGCAATCAGCCAGCGCCACATGGTTACTTCATGCTGCGGGGTGAAGTTGAACCAGCCACGCGCCCCGCCGTCAGCCACTGCAAAATGCAGGGCAAATCCTTCATCAGGGATTTCGTCATACCTGCCGCTATCGAGATGAGTTACCGCGTCTGAATAGGGAACAAGGCAAACATGCTCATACATCCCGGCATCGTTGCGGGTCATGATGTTAACGCCGTCCGGCGTGGCTTCGGCGTGGAACAGGTCGGGATTATCCGTCTTTAAGGTCAATACGTTGCTCATTCCGCCACCTCTACGCCCTTGCTGATTGTTCTCTGCTGTACGCAAATAATTACCCCGACGCTCCAGCCTTTGCGCTGTGCTTCGTGGGTTATTTGTAATACAGCATCATTGGAACTAGCGGCATTTCCGTACCATGTGACCGGGATCGGCGCACCAGCGCGATCAAAACAGGAGGCAATCACGCGAAAATTACTCATGCTCTCCCCTCCGCATCAATTCTGGCTATATCGATAATCGTCAGGACTTTACTCAACCAGCAATACACGATAGCGGCTTGTTCATCGTCGAGTTGAGTGACTAAATCGGTCATAACGTGAGCCAGTCCATCGCGGGCGCGGGTCATCCGTTCTGCTGTACGGTCTGCAAGCGTAAAATCATCCGGGTATGATTCTTTGCGAGATAGCATTGCTTCGGCTTCCAGCTCTGCCGGGTGGAGGTAGATGGTATTTATGTTCATGCTGCCACCTCACGAATGCGGGTAATCTGGATGTGGGAAAGGCGTTCATTTCTGGCCTGATTTAGCGCCTCAGCTTTGGCGCTGATCGCGCTGCGGGCGTCAACGATATAAACGAACTCGACTAATTCGCCGCTCCGGGCGGTGGCGCATCCTGCAACACGGAAGTAATTAAGCATGTGCGCCCCCTGTGCGAATACGTCCGGCGAAAAAGCAAACGTGATCCCGCGCCAGTGAACGGCGGGCTTCCTGCTCAGTCTCTGCGGCGATATGGTGAATTTTGGCGGTAATTGTCGGCATATCGCGGCGAACGGCTGCGATTAACCAGATGAATTGCGGATTTTGGGTAGGGGTAGTAGCCAGCATGTAGGCAGCCTCCTTTGTGTTTAAGGAGTCACCGCATAAGGTTCCAATCTTAATAGTGGCGGTGACGTTAGCAGGGTTGGAACTACCGGACACAAAGGAAACCGGCCTACGCGAACGTAGCCCCACTAACGCCACCATAGATACAGTACGGGCAAGGCCGCTGATTTGATGTGCGTGGTGATCGGACACAAAAAAAGACGCTTTCGGCGTCTGTGTCGCCCTTAGTGTGTTCGGGGTTCCAATCCCGGTTGCTGATTTTGCAGCAACGTGAGGACTATAGCACTGATTTTCCTGCTGGTGGTCTGACCTGTAGGTGCTGCCCTTTTTTATGGACTCCAGAAACTCACCTTCGCGCACGCGCGTACTTCTCCGAAAACTCCCGCCAGTAGAATGATTTCCCCCTCGCGTAGTGATGTCAGAAAAACCTTCCTTGCGTGCGCGTACTGGTGCAAAAAGTTCCGTGCGCGTACTGGTCTCGAAAGTCCATGTGGCGCGGTTGTCAGCGGTAGCAATCCATTCCACAACATCAGCCATTTGGGGAAGAATCCCCCCCGTTTCTGGCTTATAACGTTTGGGTTTTGCTGAGTCGTTAGCGTTAACATTTGCATACATCATGCGATCACCTCTACGGTAAGCCCGCCAGCGGTATAACCCTGCACACGTACACCATCTACACGGTGACGCTTCTTCGCCAGAAAGCGGATGTGATCTGCGTAGACGTACTGCCATTTACCATCGAGTGCCACACGCTTAAACCACGGGTGCGGCTTTGTCATGGTCTGGACAACGGGCGCGGAAGCCTTGCGGGGCGCGGGTTCTGCTGTGCATACCCCCTTATCATTGCCTGTTACTCGATACAGCCAGACACTCGCCAGCTTTCCGGTCAGTCTGCGGGTACGCACCGGAACATAACCCGCCTCACGCATCGCTTTACCAAAAGTGGCATCATCGTGGTAATACTGGCGACGTAGCTCCGTGGGTACGGAAACGGCAAAGGTGCGTTTCGTCGGGTACTCCTGCCACTGGTGAACCATCGACAACGGTAGCCCGTTCACGTCCGGCTCTTTGCTGCCAGCCAGGGGAAAGCCCTTACTCTGGACGGCGGTCATTGCTGTTGTCATTGCTTCACCTCCGAAAACTCTTTGATGAATCGTTCTACAGGCTGGGTGCACGGGAATTGATATCCGTCACGGTAGAACGTCACGCGGTTATGCTCGACGTGCTCAACGGTCACTACAGCCCCGTGCGAATCCTTGTAACGGCTTCCCGGCATCGGATTATGGTTACGCATGGCTTACCCCCATACGTTTCGCCAGCCAGCGCTGTGAAAGGCGCATTAACTCGTCTTTGCGCTTCTGGTAGTCCTGCCCCAGCTCAATTAGCGTGATATTGGTGCTTTCCAGATAGGCGAGGTGTTCAAGCTGTGCGGCGTTCATGCTGTCCCGTGGTTCGCCAGTAATGCTATTCGCCTGCGCCCACTGCTTCGCCGTCATGCCACCCAAAACAATGCGGGCGATCATGTTGCTCTCGTTGCTGTAGTGGCGCTGCTGTGTCTGTTTGCCCTGTTCTGCGCGGGCGCTTTCAAGTGCTACGCACATCGGTTTAAACAGGTTGGCGGCACCGATACGGGCTTTGAGCTGGCGGCGATACTGAGCGGCAATCTCTGGCACGCTGCGCTGTAGTGCTTCCTCACACTGAATGAAGTAACGTCGAACGGCGCGGCCCTGCTCGTTGCGTTCAACCATTGCCACTTCTTTAGCCATATCCAGCGATAGCAGATAATCATGCTCTACTTGCTGGCGAGTTTTTGCGCTCGCCCGTTTTGGCGTGCTCAAATTTTCAACACGGATAAAATCGGTTCCGGCAATAAAACCGTACTGGTCAATTCGGCCTTTAATCCAGTTAGTAAAGTCGCGGCCCACCCCCAGCGCCTTATGCAAGGCTCTGGCGCTCGCAATATTGGCTTCACGCCCGCCAATGCGTCCGGCAATAACCGGGACAATAGCGGAGAAGTCGTTGCCGTTAATTACTCCCGTGTTAACGTTGGGTTGCGGGGTGGCCTCCGAACTGAATCGGCTTTTTTCGATTTTCATTTTTTCGGCTCCGTTATGCGGCGGTGAGATTGTCCGGGTATAGATTGAGAATGTCCGCGATATCCTGCTTAGAAAGCCCGTTATAGCCACCAGCGGTGGCGTTGTGGTTCACAAGCCGAATAACTTTTAGAACGTCACCGCGCCCGGTAAAGCGATAGCGTAAATGTGACCCGATCCCGTCGGGGTTCTTTTCGTCAATACGCTCAAGCTGAATATCAAGCCTGCGCTCTAACTCGCTGGCGTAGTTCCTTCCAGACGAAAGGCGGCAATATCGCAGAATGTCGTTTTCTGTCCATCCCTCTACGCCAGTGCGTAGCATGTAGACGCGGGCGCGGTGCTTCTTCGGTGTGCGGCGTGGCGCTTGTGTGGTGGGCGCTGGTGGCGTAACATCAGATCCGCGAATATCTATGTTGTTAGCCGCCTTCTGTCCGGGGCGGTTTTCTTTTTTCATCAGGCCACCTTTCCCCGGCGCTCAGCCAGCCAGTTGTTAATCTCTACCGCATCAAAGGCGGTAATCTTCTCGCCCAGCTTTACCGGGCGCGGCAGAACCCCATTGCGAACTTTACGATCAATGGTTGAAACGCTAACGCCCAGCAATTCAGCAAGGCGGAAACGTCGGATATAGCCAGATTGGGGGATTGTGTGGATTGCTGCGTTCTGTGTTGCCATGTGTCCCATAACTCCGTTTTGCGTCGTTATGGATATTTTGTCGCCGTATAGGATATGAATTAAACAATTAAAAAGGGGTTTTTATCCGTTGCAGATATTTACCCCTTTTTATCCATTATCTATCCGATCTCTTTGGTGCTATCCCGGCCGAATTTAGCCACTTTTTAATGGCTGCTACACTCGGCGCGTCTGTGTATTTCTTATCTAACTGATGTTTTACGGTAGTAGCTACAACGTTTACAGAAGCGTATTCAACTTGTTCCCACTTGGCCTTACCGATTTTAAGCGCCTCAGCTTTTCTCGGATGTTCAGGTCGTCCGCCTTTTCTTCCTGCATCTCTTGGTACATCGTCTATTCTAAATGCTGACATCGTTGGTTGCATAAGCAAATTCAAGAACTGGCTAGCTTTTACTAAATCATGTTTAGCAATAAAAAAGATGGCACAAAATGCGCTAATCCCATGCAAGTGAAATGATGCCCCAACGTGGTTGCACATTTTTTCTGCGGAGCATACAAGGTAACTGCAAGCAGTATTCTCTCTCTTTCCCTGCATAAAATAATCAATTCCATCTTCAAGCGTTAGACTTGCCAAATTATTATCTTCAAACTCAATTTGTGACATTTCCTCATTAAAATCTGCGGCAATGGATGTAACCATGTCTTTGATAAGCTCGATATAGGATTCAGACTGATATATTGCGCTGTCCTCATCTTTTATCTTTCTTGAAATCTTGGCAACCCTATCGCCTAACCCTTTAACAAAGTCTGACACATCTTCCTGCATCATCGCGCTACCTTTTACGCCACCTTAAAAGAGAAACCGGAACAGGCGGTAAGGCTTTCCGCTTTTCGCCCCGTCGGGCTAGATCCGGTCTGTTCGTTGATTCTTTACATATCTTGGTTATTTCGCCTTTCTCAGCGGTGTAACGTTGTATTCTTCGCCGCGCTCCAGTGCCACCAGCAAGCCCGCCCACTGTGTTAACGCGGCCCGGCGTTCGTCGAAATATTCATGACGGTTATAGATACCCTCAACGCCCGGTATTTTGTGGTTCAGGCATCGCTCAGCTATCACAGGGTCAATCCCCAACGCTGCCATTTGAGTGCGCATCGTGCGGCGCAGATCGTGAATACTGAATGGCTCAACGTCCGGCATTTCTTTCAGGACGGCGGGCATAACCATATTCAGGGTGGCGCGGCTGACGTGTGAGGTCGTTCTGGCTCGCCTGGCCGGAATTAACCAGCGACTGTCTCCGGCAAAGAGCCTTATTTCTTCGATCCACTCGATTACCGGCTGCGGTAGGGGAATGTCGATATCATCCCCGTTCTTCGCGCGGATTCCCGGCAGATGCCAGACGGCATTTTTTAAATCAAACTCAGCCCATTCTGCGGCGCATAGCTCCATCTTTCTGACACCCAGCGCGAGGATGATTTTGAAAGTAAGCTCGTTTTCCCTGCTTATCCCGCGCCCACGGCGTAGCGCTTTAAAGAACTGGATTAATTCATCGCGTGATAAGGCGCGTTTTCGCCCCTGCTCCTTGCCCCCGGCATCCTTCGAGCCAAAGGATATAGCGGGGTTCACCTCAATCATTCCGCGCACCACAGCGTAATCAAACAGGCGCTTTAGCATTCTCAATACATCATTAGCGACTGTAGGAGAACCGCGCTGTAGTACGTCCTGCAAAATGCTATCAATATGGCGCGGGCGAACGTCCTCTACTTTCATCTTTCCGATGAGCGCAACGATGTTCTTTTGCAGGCTGCTGCGGAAAAGTTCCGGGTGTTTGTAAGTGGTTTCTATCTGGCGGGCGTAATACTCAGCGGCAAGCTCTGAAACGTGAATGGCGTTCTTCTCAGCCTCAATCTTGGCTATTGCCTCAGCCTTGCGCTCCTGCTTCTCTGCGGCTACGTCATACCCGAGCGCTACCCGCGCGGATAGCTCTTTCGCTATATCTCGGGCTTTTGCCAGTGAGAAATCGGAATAAGAACCGATCATCATGGTGCGTGCCTTCCCCACCAGCTTATATCGATAGCGCCAAAAAGGAGTTTTATCCTCTTTTCGAAACCTCAGATAGAGGCCGTCACCGTCTGCTCGCCCCTCGAAGCGTTCCCCGCTCTTAATCCATGCGCGGATCTGCATGTCTGTAAGTTTTGGCATGTGCGAATACCTGAAAATCCTTACCGTGATCCATTGGGTACACCGCGAAATGTACCCAAATTGCTTAGAGGTATACCCAAAACTTTGGCTAATGACCATGGGTACACCTCTGTGTACACGCCAATCATGCGCTTTGTTGCGCCTTTATGATAGCCCATGATAACAAAAAAGCCCGGCATATGCGGGCTTTATGGATTTCGTGCTGGTGGGTGAATCGTCTTGGTAGCTTATTTGCTTTTCTTAATGTGCTTAATCAGACGCTTACGCTTGCGCATCTGGTTCGGCGTCAGGGTGTTGCGCTTGTTGGCGAACGGGTTTTCCCCTTCCTTGAACTGGATACGGATAGGCGTGCCCATCACGTCCAGCGATTTACGGAAGTAGTTCATCAGGTAGCGCTTGTAGGAATCCGGCAGGTCTTTCACCTGGTTGCCGTGGATCACCACGATTGGCGGGTTATAACCACCGGCGTGGGCGTATTTCAGCTTCACGCGACGGCCGCGCACCAGCGGCGGCTGATGGTCTTCCGCAGCCATATTCATGATACGGGTCAGCATGGCGGTGCTCTGACGACGGGTGGAGCTGTCGTAAGCTTCGCGCACGGATTCGAACAGGTTACCCACGCCGCTGCCGTGCAGCGCAGAGATGAAGTGTACGCGAGCAAAGTCGATAAAGCCCAGACGGAAGTCGAGGGTCTCTTTCACCTGCTCACGCACTTCATTGCTCAGGCCATCCCATTTGTTGACCACGATAACCAGTGAGCGCCCACTATTGAGGATAAAGCCGAGCAGAGAGAGGTCCTGATCGGAGATCCCTTCGCGCGCGTCGATAACCAGCAGCACGACGTTGGCATCTTCAATCGCCTGCAGGGTTTTGATAACGGAGAATTTTTCCACCACATCGGTGATTTTCCCGCGCTTACGCACCCCGGCGGTGTCGATGAGGACATACTCACGCTCATCGCGCTGCATCGGGATGTAGATACTGTCGCGGGTGGTGCCCGGCATATCGTAAACGACCACGCGCTCTTCACCCAGAATACGGTTAGTAAGTGTAGACTTACCTACGTTTGGACGACCCACGATGGCCAGCTTGATCGGCAGATCCTGCGGGTTGAAGTCGTCTTCAGGCTCTTCTTCTTCGCCCGCTTCGCCGTCTTCGAACTGCGCCCAGTATTCCGCGTCTTCGTCCACCTCTTCCGGCGGGTTCACTTCGTCAACCCACGGCAGCAGAACGGTTTCCAGCAGGCTGGTGACGCCACGGCCATGCGATGCCGCGATAGGGTAGATCTCACCCAGACCCAGTGACCAGAAATCTGCGATGGCCTGATCGGCATCGATGCCGTCGGTTTTGTTCGCCACCAGGAAGGTTGGCTTTTCGCGTGAACGCAGGTGTTTAGCGATAGCTGAGTCCGCCGGCATCAGGCCAGCGCGCGCGTCCACCATGAACAACACCACGTCCGCTTCTTCAATCGCCAGCAGCGACTGTTCCGCCATGCGGGTTTCCACGCCGTCTTCTGTGCCGTCAATACCACCGGTATCAATACAGATGAACTCGCGTCCTTCCACCTCTGCACGACCGTACTTACGGTCACGCGTCAGCCCCGGGAAATCCGCAACCAGCGCATCACGGGTGCGTGTTAAACGGTTAAAAAGAGTGGATTTTCCAACGTTAGGGCGCCCGACAAGCGCGACCACAGGTACCATGTTTGAAGCCTCATAAAATTCAAAATAACGTCGCTTTCGCAGCGTTTTTAAAAATGTCAAAACGGCTCCTGAGTGAACAGGAGCCGTTTAGTATACTACAACCGCCGGGTAATTAACGCGTGATCGCGTACAGCGTGCCGTCTTTTGCCTGAATCAGCAGTTTGCCGTCGGCCACGACCGGGTCGGTCAGGAAACCAGAGCTGTCGACTTTTTGCTGTGCAACAAAGCGGCCATTATCCGGATCGATCCAGTGCATATACCCTTCGCTGTCGCCCACAACCAGGCTACCGTTGTACAGCGCTGGCGCAGTCAGCAGACGGTGCAGCAGATCGCTTTGCGTCCACAGCGTCACGCCGCCTTCGGTGCTCAGGGCCAGCAGACGGTCGTTCTGGTCAACCATATAGATGCGGTTACCCTCAACGATGAAATCATTCACCGAGCCCAGCTCACGTTTCCACATGATCTGGCCGCTGCGCAGATCCAGCGCGGTCAGGTTGCCGTTGTAGGCCAGCGCGTAAACCACACCGTTAACGATGACCGGCGTTGTGTCCACGTCGCTCAGACGGTCAATTTCCGTTGAGCCAGTGGCCTGAGAGATACGCTGCTGCCAGATCATCTGGCCCTGCTGCATCAGTACGGCGCTTACGCGACCGTTGTCGCCGCCGACAATGGCAGCACCAAATGCGGTAGCCGGGGCAGATTCGCCACGCAGAGAGAGCGCAGGCATATCCAGGTTAACGGTCCATTTCACCAAGCCGTCCGCTTCGTTCAGCGCCTGCAGCTGGCCGTTGCTGGTATGAATCAGCACCAGGCCATCGCTCACCACCGGACGAGAGAGGGATTCCCCCGCCACGGTCGTTTGCCAGGCAATGGAACCGTCGCTGCTGTTCAGGGCATACACCTGCGCTTTTTCGCTGCCCACGTAGACGTGGCCACCGGCAACGGTCAGGCCGCCAGACAGCAGTGCAGGCTTACGGGAGAACCAGCCGTCTTTTTCCGCCAGGTTAACGGACCACACTTCTTTTCCGTCATCCGCGTTCACCGCTTTCACGGTACCTTTGCGATCGCCCGCATAGACAACGCTGTCTGCATATGCAGGATGAAGGTTGGAATAGAAATCACCAATCCCATTGCCCACGGAGACATCCCACGCGGTGGATGGGGTAAACTGGTTTTCAACCGTCGGCAGTGGGGACATTTTCACAACGTCTTCTTCGCCACTGAACAGTGAACAACCACTCAATAACGTAACAGAAAGCAGTCCTGGCAGAAGTAATTTACGCAATTGCATCGGGTCCCTCTCAGACGGACAAATTATTTATTTTCATCTGCATCATTTCGCTCAGCGCAGGTGAGGCATTGCTCTCGACGCCAGCTTGCCACGCTTTACGCGCGCCCGCTTTGTCACCTTTGCTCAGCAGTGCTTCACCGCGCAGATCGGCAACGATGGCAGCAAAACCTTCGCCTTTGATGGTATCGAGCGTTTTCAGCGCATCGTCAGCTTTTTTCTGCTGAACCTGAATACGTGCCAGGCGCAGATTGATCACCGCTTTCAGATTTTCATCACTGGCGGCAGCAAGGCCCTGAGACAGCTGAGCAACGGCTTTATCCAGTTCGTTCTTATCAACGTACTGCTGAGCCACTTCCAGCGCAGCCAGTGCACCGTAGGTGTTTTTGTTGTCAGCCGCAAATTTTTCTGCTGCCGTCAGCGTTTGCGGCTGATCGGCACGAATTGCGCTCACGGTATTTTCATAGGACAGGGACGCGCCGCGCGCGGAATCCGCCTGATGATTGTTCCAGTAACGCCAGCCTACCAGCGCACCGACACCTAAAATAACCCCAACAACCAGCGCTTTGCCGTTTTCAGCAAAGAAGCGTTTAATCGCGTCGACCTGATCGTGTTCGTTCTCGTAAATTTCCACGCAGTCCTTCTCCTTAGCCCAATAGAGTGCGCAAGTGCGCCGCAACGCCGTCCTGCGTTACCGTTGTCTGCTCACCAGAGCGCAGGTCTTTCACCACCACTTCGCCGTTGGCCACTTCGGACTCACCCAGCACCAGTGCGATACTTGCGCCCCACTTATCGGCACGAGCAAACTGTTTTTTGAAGTTGCCGCCGCCATGGTTGGTCATCAGCTTAACCTCCGGCAGTGCATCGCGCACGCGTTCAGCAAGCTGCATCGCCGCAGACTGCGTTTCCGCGCCTGAGGCCACCAGGTATATATCGACAACGGAATCTGCTTTAAATTCCGGATTAACTGCCTGAACCAGCAAAACAAGTCGCTCAAGACCCATCGCGAAGCCAACCGCAGGCGCAGCGCGACCGCCAAGTTGCTCAACCAGACCGTCGTAACGACCGCCCGCGCACACGGTGCCCTGAGAGCCGAGGCTGGTGGTCACCCACTCAAACACGGTACGGTTGTAGTAGTCCAGACCGCGCACCAGGCGCTGGTTTACGGTATAGGCGATACCCGCCGCTTCAAGCAGCTTGCACAGGCCCGCGAAGTGTTCGCGAGATTCTTCATCCAGGTAATCACCCAGCGCAGGCGCATCGTTCAGCAGTGCCTGAACATCGGCGTTTTTAGAATCCAGAACGCGCAACGGGTTGCTGTACATGCGACGTTTGCAGTCTTCGTCCAGTTTCTCTTTATGCTGTTCCAGGAACGCCACCAGCGCATCGCGGTAGTTCGCACGCGCTTCGAGAGAACCGATAGAGTTCAGCTCGAGGGAAACGTGATCGGCGATACCGAGCGCACGCCACCAGCGGGCGGTCAGCATAATCAGTTCAGCGTCGATGTCCGGGCCCTGCAGGCCAAAGACTTCCACACCCAGCTGATTAAACTGGCGATAACGCCCTTTCTGAGGACGTTCGTGGCGGAACATCGGGCCGATATACCACAGACGCTGCTCCTGATTGTACAGAAGACCATGTTCGATGCCGGCGCGTACGCAGCCCGCCGTCCCTTCCGGACGCAGGGTCAGGCTGTCGCCGTTGCGGTCCTCAAAGGTGTACATCTCTTTTTCAACCACGTCGGTCACTTCACCGATCGCGCGTTTGAATAACGGGGTCTGCTCTACAATCGGCAAACGAATTTCGCTGTAACCGTAGCTGCCGAGCACCTGCTTCAGCGTGCCTTCAATGCGCTGCCAGATGGCGGTTTCGCCAGGCAGATAATCGTTCATGCCGCGGATGGCTTGAATGTTTTTTGCCACGTTTATTCTCTTTCTATATACAAAAAAAACCCAAAGAATGGGTTCAATCATACATGGGAAGCTCACGGCTTCCCATCACGTTATTTTTCAACCTGCTGAACGTTGATACGCTGTGTCTCGTCCATCATGGCGGCTTTGGCGCGGATGCGGGCTTCAAGCTGGTCGATCATGTCGCTATTATCCAGACGATCTTTTCGAACGCCATCTTCATAGAGACCACTTTTCTTGTTACCGCCGGTCACGCCCAGGGTTGACACCAGGGCTTCACCCGGACCGTTCACCACGCAGCCGATGATGGAGACGTCCATCGGGGTGATAATGTCTTCCAGACGTTGCTCCAGGGCATTCACCGTACCGATCACATCGAACTCCTGACGTGAACAGGTTGGGCAGGCAATGAAGTTGATCCCACGCGCGCGAATACGCAGTGATTTCAGGATATCGAAGCCGACCTTGATCTCTTCGACAGGATCCGCCGCCAGCGAGACGCGCAGGGTGTCACCGATCCCTTCAGAGAGCAGCAGCCCCAGACCGATCGCGGATTTTACCGAGCCGCTACGCAGGCCGCCCGCTTCGGTGATCCCGAGGTGCAGAGGCTGATCGATCTGCTTTGCCAGCAGGCGATAAGATTCTACGGCCAGGAACACGTCGGACGCTTTTACGCTGACTTTGAACTGATCGAAGTTAAGGCGATCGAGATGATCGACGTGACGCATCGCGGATTCGAGCAGCGCCTGCGGCGTAGGCTCACCGTATTTTTCCTGCAGATCTTTTTCCAGGGAACCGGCGTTAACGCCGATACGGATAGGAATATTTTTATCGCGGGCGCAGTCCACGACCATGCGGATACGCTCTTCGTTACCGATGTTGCCCGGGTTAATACGCAGGCAATCGACGCCGTACTCGGCCACTTTCAGTGCGATGCGGTAGTCGAAGTGAATATCAGCCACCAGCGGAACGCTGACCTGCTGTTTGATCAGTTTGAACGCCTCAGCCGCATCCATGGTCGGGACGGAGACGCGAACAATATCCGCGCCGACACGTTCTAATGCTTTGATTTGATTGACCGTCGCTTCCACATCGGTGGTGCGCGTATTGGTCATCGACTGAACGGCGATAGGTGCCCCATCGCCGATTGGCACATTCCCAACGTAAATCCGTTTCGATTTTCTACGTTGAATCGGAGCCTGGTTATGCATGAAAAATCTCCCGCGTTGCCCGTCTGTTACTGTGCTGCTGATTGTTCGGCATTAACGGTAAGACGTGCAACCTGGTTAGTTCTGATAAAGCGGCTCAGGTCGACAGGTTTTCCTTGATACTGGATCTGTACCGCTGCCGGAGCGCCGATTTTAAGTTTATAAGGCGCCTGGCCCGTTAGGTTTAACGTGCCATCTTTGCGCTGCAGGCCGCTGAACAGTTTTTTACCTGTCGCGTCAGTCACTTCCAGCCAGCAGTCGGCGCTGAAGTTCATTACCAGCGCGTTAAGGTCGGCTGCGGGTGTCGCCGTACCCGCCGGGCTGGTTGGCAGAGACGCTGCGGTATTGTCTGCAGGCTGAGCAGCCGCAGGCGCGTTCGCCGCAGTATCAACATTCGCCTGAGAAGGGGCAACCACCGCGTTTTGATCCTGAGCCTGAGGCGCAGCGGTGTTAGCCGTTGCTGCCGGAGCCTGCGCAGCATTGGTCGCTGTCGCATCTGGCGCTGCGGTCTGTGGCTCGCTGGAAGTCGCTGCACCGTCGGTATTCAGCGGCACGCTCTGGGCGTTATCCGTTCCGGCCTGGTTGAGTTCGGCGGAGGATTGATCGGCCATGGTGGTGATCTCTTCCTGCTGCGCCTTGTGGTTTTGCCACCACCACGCACCGGTCAGACCGACCACCACAAACAGCACCAGCCAGGTAAAGCTCATCAGCCAGCCATCACGTTTTTTACGACGTTTCCCCAGGGAGAAGGTCTGCATCGGCGCAACTTTTGCTGCACGGACCGGCGCCTGCTTCTCCATCATTGGCAGTAATTCGTTTTCGGGGATGTGCACCAGTTTTGCGTAAGAGCGGATATAACCGCGCAGAAATGTTGAAGCCAGATCGGCAGGCGCCTTATCTTCTTCAATATCGCGAACCGTGGAAACCTTCAGGCACAAGCGTTCTGCAACGGCTTGCTGGCTGAGTCCGAGTTGTTCACGGGCGTTGCGAAGACGAACGCCAGTGGAGAGTGCTTCATGTTGGTCGTGAGTGGCTTCAGTATTCATTCGCTACAACTACTGGTACGTGAAAAAAAGGGTTCAGGCGCCGGTGAGTCACAATGCCACCCGCACCGCGAAACTTCTGGTCAGTTAACCTTGAACACAGAGTATAAGACTGTCAGCCCGGAGATGACAGTACAGCCCTGCCCGTACGGCTAAACTGTTGTTACGTCGTTACATACTGCCCGAAAGTCGGATGAAACGCACCGTAATTATTGATCAGTCTTCACGAATCTGACTGATTATTCAGTAAGGTTATGTCTCACGGCGCAGATAATGCGCCGTGAGTGCATAATAATCAAACAGCTTTAACCGCGATCGTCTCGCCCTGCATGCGTTTACGCAGGGTACGCTTGGTACGGTCAATAACATCACCAGCCAGCTGTCCACATGCGGCATCAATATCATCACCACGCGTTTTACGCACGATGGTGGTGAAACCATACTCCATCAGCACCTTGGAGAAACGGTCGATACGGCTGTTCGAGCTACGGCCATACGGGGCGCCCGGGAACGGGTTCCACGGGATCAGGTTGATTTTACATGGCGTATCTTTCAGCAGTTCAGCCAGCTGATGCGCATGTTCGGTACCGTCGTTGACGTGGTCCAGCATCACGTACTCGATGGTGACGCGACCCTGGTTGGCGTTGGATTTCTCCAGATAGCGACGTACGGCAGCGAGGAAGGTTTCGATATTGTACTTTTTGTTGATCGGCACAATTTCGTCACGAATTTCATCGTTTGGCGCGTGCAGGGAGATCGCCAGCGCGACGTCAATCATATCGCCGAGCTTGTCCAGCGCAGGCACAACGCCTGAGGTCGACAGCGTGACGCGACGCTTGGACAGACCAAAGCCGAAGTCATCCAGCATGATTTCCATCGCCGGAACGACGTTGGTCAGGTTCAGCAGCGGCTCACCCATCCCCATCATCACCACGTTGGTGATTGGGCGAGTGCCGGTCACTTTTGCCGCGCCGACGATTTTCGCGGCACGCCAGACCTGGCCGATAATTTCTGAAACACGCAGGTTACGGTTAAAGCCTTGCTGCGCGGTTGAGCAGAATTTGCACTCCAGCGCACAGCCAACCTGGGAGGAGACACACAGCGTCGCGCGGTCTTCTTCCGGAATGTAGACGGTTTCAACGCGCTGATCGCCGACCGCAATCGCCCATTTGATGGTGCCATCTGCGGAGCGCTGCTCTTCCACCACTTCCGGGGCGCGGATTTCAGCCACTTCTTTGAGCTTATTGCGCAGGACCTTGTTGATGTCAGTCATGTCATCAAAATTGTCGCTGCAGTAATGGTACATCCACTTCATGACCTGATCGGCACGAAACGGCTTTTCGCCCATCTCTTTGAAGAACTCGCGCATCTGCTGACGGTTCAGATCCAGCAGGTTGATTTTTCCATATTTATTGGGAACCGCAGGAATGGCGACTTCGGAGGTATTCACTAATTCAGACATAATATTTACCGGCCTCGTTGTTACACGTTATGGCCCATGGAGGGTTGAATAGAAACGCCCCGGAAAGCGGTCTGCTCGTCCGGGGCGTTGCATTGTACAAAGTCTGGCGCAGGGATGCCACGTCTGGACGCGGCATTTACGAAAATAATGTGTAAACGAAACCGTTAAATTAACGGGTACGTGGACACACTTCGCCTTCTGCGAAGAAGAAAGCGATTTCGCGCGCTGCAGATTCAACAGAGTCAGAACCGTGGGTACCGTTCTCGGTGAAGCTGTCAGCGTAGTCAGCGCGCAGAGTACCTGCCAGCGCGTTGTCCGGGTTGGTTGCGCCCAGCAGGTCGCGGTGACGCTGTACGGCGTTTTCGCCTTCCAGTACGGATACCACGATTGGACCGGAGGTCATGAACTCCACCAGGCCGTCAAAGAATGGGCGACCTTCGTGCTCAGCGTAGAAGCCGCGCGCCTGCTCAACGGTCAGGTGCAGCATTTTGGTACCTACAATTTTGAACCCTGCAGATTCAAAGCGAGCGAAGATGCTGCCAATAACGTTTTTTGCCACCGCGTTTGGTTTGATGATGGAAAAAGTACGTTCAATAGCCATGATAACCTCTGTCAATGTTCTGTTGTTTTGCATACCTGAGTATGGTGTGGCGCGGATTATAAAGAGCTATAGCGCTATTGCCTATGGTTCTGCATAACATTTTTTTAAAATGAGACGAAGATTAGCAACAGTCCGGGTTTCGCATATCGTGTTGATGGTGAAAACAGAGCGGACACTGCTTTTCATCAGGCGTAAATGACCAGAAATGACGGTGGCACGTCAGGCAAACGGCTTCATATGCCAGTATGGCCACGTTTTTCGCCGTTCCTTCTGTTCGCGTCACTTTTATCGCCGCATGCTGGCATACCGCTTCGCAGCCGCCGCAACCGGTACAATATCCGGTTTCGACGATCAGTTCAGCGTTCTCAAACCGAATCGCGTTTTCCGTACAACTCCGCCAGCACGCGCCGCACAATACGCACGTTCCGGCGTCGAGAGCTATCTCTGCCTCACTAACCCCAGAAAACGCTCTGCGCAGTTCACTCTGACCGGGCACGACGCTACAGGTCCGGACATCCTCACGGGGAACGTGCATCAGCGCACGGCGGGCGATATTAACCTCGTTGACGGGTAAAAGTTTAAACGCCCATGCCGCTTCACCGCGTCGACGAAGCACAAGATTAAGCCGGGCAATCGCCAGCAGCCAGTCAGGATACTGCTCCACGTCGATACTGATAAAACGAACATGGTGCTGTGCATGCCAGAGCAGCAGTTCATTCACATCCGGCGCACGTTCAGTAAAAGGCCCGACAAGCGTATCGCCACACAAAAAGCGTTTTCGCGGCGTGATGCCGGTGATGGCCTCAGTGGGGCAAACAAACAGGCAGTCACCGCATTCAATACAGCGGTTCTCATCAACCGAGATATCTGCGTCCGTAAAAGAAAAAGCCTGCACGGGACAAACGTCAGCGCAGGCGCAACAGGAAGCATGGCGAAAACGGCGACGGACGCACGCATGCGTCACGTCCATCGCCGGGCTAAACGTTAATCTGCCCATCAGCCAATACTGAAGAAAACGAAGCGCAGCATCAGCTCACCCGCAATCAGCAAGGCGCTGCCCAGCAGCATCGTGCCTCGCGCCGCTTTTAACCCGCCCGCAGCAAAGCACAGCATACCCACGACAGACACACACCAGCTCAGCAGATGCACGGTGCGCAGTTGTTGCAGCATCTGTAACGGCGCATGAGGGAACGTCACCACGGTGTTGTCCATAGCCGAGATGTCGGCCAGCCAGACGGGCTGCATCACCAGACGCACAAGCACCAGCAGCGTGATAATGACCACCGCCGCACGCAGAGTAGCCCGGGAACGCATCCCAACCGCCATGCAGGCTGAACCAATAATGCCCACCGAGCCGATAAACAGCACCAGCGTGTTGATATGCTGCCACGTCACCACGGACGCATGCATGTAGATCTGCGCCATGCAGAACACATCCACCAGCCCGACAAGGCCCGCCGCCGCCAGAAGCAGCTTCCAGCCTGGCTTTTTGGCGAACATCAGCAGCGTCGCGAGACCCAGCGCCGCCAGGTAAAGGCTGGCAAAGATAATCTCACGGCTCAGCCAGGAGCTGGAGACATGGCGCAGCGCGTTGAGAGCATTGAGCGGATAGCCCATGTGCAGCGCCGAGGCGAGCAATCCGAGGCTTGCGAGCACAAACGCCCCGGCAGCAGGCAGAAGCGCGCTACGCTGCGAAGCATGCGCCCCCCCGAACGCCAGCCAGAGCGTCACGCCTACCGAGCCCTGCAGGAACAGTGTAAAAATCAGCAGCGGTAACTCATGCATGGCGTTTGCCCTCTTTCTCTGCACCCTGATGCGCTTTGATCACCAGATTCGGTTTTGTGATGGAAGAATCAGGCAAGCCTTTCACGTCACTGACCGCACCATACTTCGCCCGCAGTTCATCAATCGGCCCGAATTTAATCGCTTCGAGTGGACAGGTTGCCACACAGACGGGCTGCTCCCCCTTCGCCTGGAGATCCACGCAGAAATCGCATTTTGACATTTGCCCGGTCTGCTCGTTGAG
>OIEQ01000587.1_pt1 | contig 18529 bp, 17 predicted proteins | sample 1581841 | NCBI WGS metagenome assembly OIEQ01 (sample SAMN03281020, study PRJEB24777) | human gut metagenome | isolation source: fecal sample PR170 from 1 month old male Malay infant, vaginal delivered... | place: Singapore | collected 2005-12-29
CCCCGCCATCAGGCCCATGGCGATCGGCAGGTCATAATGGCTGCCTTCCTTGGGCAGATCCGCCGGCGCAAGATTGACGGTCACCTTTTTGGGCGGCAGGGACAGGCCGGAGGCATGCAGCGCCGCCTGCACGCGTTCGCGGCTTTCGGCCACGGCCTTGTCGGGCAGGCCCACAATATGGATTCCCATTTTGCCGGGGGCGATCATCACCTGCACATCGACAGGCTGGGCCTCAATGCCCTGAAATGCGACGGTGCGCACGCGGGTGACCATCAATCGTTCCTAAAATACCGCATCTAAAAAATGAACAGTGCCAATAACGGCACCTCATCATAATTTGTGCGGCATGACAAGAACGTTAGGAGAACGGCCGCATCGCACCGGGATGGAATTCGGCGCGATGCGGTTCAGCCGGGGACGATCAGCCCCATTTCATCTCGCCTTTGGCGACCTTGGCGCCCAGTTCAAGCGATGAGACATCGAGCAGGTCGGGGTAATGCGCCTTCATGGCGGAGATCAGTTCGCCGCTGGTCTTGGCTTTCCCGGCTTCCGTGTTGAACGTCTCGAGATAGTTCCGGGTGAATTTTACCGCCGCCGGTCCCTGCGGGGCACCGGCAACCTGATGCGACGGCACGACGATCCGGGGATTGCGCGCCGCCATTTCGTCAAGCGCGGCAATCCACTTCTTCCGGTCTTCCACGGCCGGCTCGTCCGCAACCCAGACATGGACGCCTGATGAAACCAGCACACCGCCGAAAACCGCTTCAAGCCCGGGCACCCAGAGATAGCGGCGATCCTTCATATCCTTGATGGTGACGATCTCGATCCTGTTTCCCTCCAGGTCGAGCGAAGACAGGTCTGAGGCTTCCGGAATGACGACATCCGCCAGCACCTTCGGTCCATTGTCCTTGAGCTGCGGCCCCCAGACGTCGAGCTTGCCCTGTACGTTGCCCTTGATGGCGTCCACGGTGGCGTGCGCCGCAAGGACTTTTGCCTTGGGGAAGGCATCGACGATGGGACGCAGGCCAAAATAGTAATCGGGGTCGCTGCAACTGATGTAAATCGTTGTCAGGGTCTTGCCGGTCGCCTTGATCGCATCGGCAACCGCGCGTCCATCGGAGAGTGTAAACCCGCCATCGAGCAGGATCGCTTCCTTCTCGCCGGTCAGCAGCACGGGCGTGCGGCGAAAGCCGTTCTCATCCGCCTGGAAATAGGTCCATGCCAGCGTGGAAGCGGCCCTGGCCGCAATGGCGCTGAGCGGCTGCAGGGCCGCCACGGCACCGGCTGCCAGAAGGGATTTCATCGTATCGCGTCGTGTCAGAAGGGTTCGCACGTCTGGTCCTCGCTCGGTTTCTCACTGTGGGGCATATAGTGACATGGACGGGTTTCTTGAAAAATCCCGATCAAAATGACAGACTGTATGATTATTTCGTATAATAAGGCGTGTCATGCCCGCGGTCAGTTTCAACAGGTTCATCTATTTCGTCACCGTGGTGGATATGGGATCGTTCACCGCCGCCGCCGACCGGTTGGGCGTCGCCAAGGCCGTCGTCAGCCACCAGGTGTCGAAGCTGGAGGAGGAACTGGGCACGGCGCTCTTGATCCGCACGACACGGCGGCTGCGGACGACGGAGGCGGGGCGGCGCTTCTACGAACGTTGCATCGTCGTCCTGCGCGAGGCCGAAAACGCGATCGAGGAGGTGTCGTCCGAGACCGGAACACCTGTCGGGACCCTGATGCTGACAGCGCCGCTGGATTATGGCGCAAAGGTTGTGGCGCCGGCTCTGGCGCTTTATCTTCAGCGCCATCCGCAGATGCAGGCCGATCTCACCTTCACCGATGTCAAATTCGATCTGGTCGACAATGAGCTTGATCTCTCGATCCGTGTCGGCTGGCTGGAGGATTCCAGCGCGCAGGCCCGGCGGATCGGCACGTTCGAGCAGCATCTCGTCTGTTCGCCCGCCTATGCCGGGCAGATCGGTCGCGTTGCGCATCCCGGCGCGCTCGAAGCGGCGAAATGGATCGCCAACGGGGCGCTGAAGGAACCGTTGCGCTGGCTGTTTGCAAAAGGCGATGAAAAGGTGGTTGTGACGGGCAAGTCCGTTGTCAGCGCCAATGGCACGGAGGCAAGCTATGTCTGCATCCTCGCCGGTATCGGGATCGCCGTCATGCCGGACTACCAGGTGGTGCAGGATATTGCGGCCGGCCGGCTCGTGCGCCTGCTGCCCGGCTGGTCTTTGCCGGCGGGCGGCATTCATGCGGTCTATCCGCCGGCCAAATACAGGCCGGCGCGCGTGCGCGCCTTTGTCGATATCCTTGAGGCGATGGAACGGGAACGGCGCAGTTAGCGCCGCTTGGCCTCGACAGCGTCCCAGAACAGCGCGGCGATATCGGCGCCGCCGAAGCGCTTGACTTCGCGTATGCCCGTCGGCGAGGTCACGTTGATTTCGGTCATGTAGTCGCCGATGACATCGATGCCGACGAGAATGAAGCCGCGCTCCCGCAGGGAAGGGCCGATGCGCGCGCAGATCTCGCGCTCGCGTTCCGTCAGTTCGGTCTTCTCGGCCCGCCCGCCCACATGCATGTTGGAGCGCGCATCGCTTTCCGACGGCACGCGGTTGATCGCACCGACCGGCTCGCCGTCGATCAGGATGATGCGCTTGTCACCGGCCCGCACATCCTTGAGATAGCGCTGTGCAATGATCGGCTCGCGGAACATCTGGCCGAACATTTCCAGCAGCGATGTCAGGTTGCGGTCGCCATCGGCGAGATGGAACACGCCGGCGCCGCCATTGCCGTAGAGTGGCTTGAGGATGATGTCGCCGAACTCCTTGCGGAAGGCCACGATCTCCTGCGGATCCTTGGTGATCAGCGTATCGGGCATGAGGTCGGGGAATTCGGTGACGAAGATTTTTTCCGGGCTGTTGCGCACCCACGCCGGATCGTTGACGACAAGCGTTTTCGGATGGATGCGCTCGAGCAGATGCGTTGTCGTGATATAGTTCATGTCAAAGGGCGGGTCCTGCCGGAGCAGCACCACATCCATCTCGGACAGGTCGCGGGAAACCGGTTCACCCAGGGTGAAGTGGTCGCCTTCCACGTCGCGGACCTGCAGCTCTTCCACCCGCGCGCGAACGATGCCGTCGCGCATGCTGAGCCGGTCCGGCGTGTAGTGATAGAGCGCGTGGCCGCGGGCTTGCGCCTCGAGGCACAGGGCAAAGCTCGTATCGCCTGCGATGCGGATCGAATTGATATGGTCCATCTGGACCGCGACTTTCAATGCCATGGAACGTCCCCCGACAGGATTAGGAGTGCTGACATGGCGATGTCACGTTCAATGGTCAAGGTCAATCCTGCACCGCGATCAAGATATTGTAGAGGGCAGAATGTCGCGAAGAGGACGCATCCCTGCCTTCCGGCGGGGATGCGCGGGAAGGTGTGTCAGAGCTTGGCCATGCAGATATTGGTATGGCCCGCGCCAACGAAACCCAGACGGTTTGCAGCGCCCTTGGAAAGATCGAGCACACGGCCCTTGATGAAGGGGCCGCGATCGTTGATGCGCACGACGATCGACTTGCCGTTGCGCTGATTGGTAACCTTCACCTTGGAACCGAAAGGCAGGGTCCGGTGCGCGGCGGTGAGAGCGGAGGGGTTCATGCGCTCGCCGGAAGCCGTCTTGGAATGAAGCGCGTACCAGGAGGCACCGCCACAGGCAGAACCGGCGTTCGCCGAAACGATACCAAACATCAGAAGAAGCATGGTTGCAGTAAGTACCTTACGGATACTTGCAATGGAGACCATATTGAAATTCGCACTTTAAAACGGCCCGCGGCAGGTACTGCCAGACTGAAGACGCACGCTTAAGAATGATCATGGGCAAGTAGATCATCACGTGAGTGAGTGATCCATTCTATTTTGGGTAAATGTGTCCTCGAGGTGGCCCGAAAGGGAAATATCGGTGAGCAAATCCCGCAAGATCAGCCAAGTCATTCAAAAAATTTGTCTTATTATGACTCAAAACGTGATCAAGGATGCTTGCATCCGTGGAACTATTGCCGCCGTTCCCTTTGAAATATGGCGGTAATGTGATCAATACTGAACGAAAGCCTAAACGAAGACTCTGAAATCCCCGGTTTCGGGCCAAATGTGTTAAGCGGAATTAACGATTGAAAATGAAAAACCCCGGCACGCGCATGCCGGGGTTTGCCTGGATATCGGCGCTTGATCGGAATTCAGGCGAGGGCCCCGGCATCCAGCGCGTGGATGATACCGCGCAGTTCGGCCAGGCCGCGCAGGCGGCCGATGGCGGGATAACCCGGCGTGACCTCCTTCGTCAGGTCGTCCAGCATGCGGTGGCCGTGATCTGAGCGGAAGATGATGCTGCCGGACCGGTCGCGTTTGCGGTCTTCGGCCAGCAATTCCTTCAGCACGGCGACCATGTCCACATCGCCTTCCAGATGCGCTGCCTCATGGAAGCTGCGGCCGTCGCCTTCCCGGGTGGTGGCGCGCAGGTGGGAGAAGTGGATGCGCGAGGCAAAGCGGTGGGCAATTGCAGGCAGATCATTGTCGGCCCGAACGCCAAGGCTTCCCGTGCAGAAGCACATGCCGTTGGCTGGGGAAGGAACGGCGTCGAACAGGGCAGCGTAGTCGGCCTCCGTCGAGGCAATGCGCGGCAGGCCGAAAAGCGGACGGGGCGGATCATCCGGATGCAGTGTCAGCTTGACGCCGAGATCGTCAGCCACGGGCGTGACAGCTTCGAGGAATTCGATCAGATGCTGGCGCAGTTTGCCGGCGTCGATGCCGGAATAGGCTTCGAGCTTGTCGCGGAAGGCGGGGATGGTCAGCGGCTCGGTTGTGAGCCGGGCAGCGCGCTGGCGATATTGCGGGTGAGGTCGGCGATTTCCTGTCCGCTCATCCCGGCGTAGAGCGCCGCCGCGATAGCGCGGTCCTCCTGCGAATAGGCCGCTTCCGCATTCGTGCGCTGCAGGATGTGCAGGTCGAACACGGCAAAGGTGTTGTGGTCGAAGCGCATCGCGGTCGAACCGGTCGGCGTGACATAATCGAGGTCGGTGCGGCACCAGTCGACAACGGGCATGAAATTGTAGCAGATGACACGGATGTCATTGGCTGCGAGCGCTTCCATGCTGGCAATCCAGGCGGCGATTTCGTGCTTCGCCGCGCCGCCGAGGCGTTTGACCGCATCGGGAATCGGAATGCTCTCGACCACCGACCAGGTCAGGGGAATACGCCCGGCGGGGGTGGTTTCGATGAGCGACTTGCGTTCATGCACCTGTTTTTCGGTCCAGGCCTGACCGATCGGTACCTCGTGCAGCGCCGATACGATATCGGTCGCCCCGGCCTGGCGCACATTATCCAGCGTAACACCGGCTTTTGGCCCAAACCATCTCCATGCCTGACGCATTCAGTCCTCCGTCATTTTCTTTTAATCGCCGGGCTCAGACGAATGAGCCCGGATGGCTTTTTCTCAGTTCATCAATATCGGGAATGACGGCATTCAGATGCTGCTTCATTGCCGCGCAGGCGGCCGGTACGTCATGCATTTCGATGGCATTGCGGATGATCCTGTGCTCGGCAAGCACGTTCTCCATGCGGCCGAGGGCTGGCAGCGTCATGCGGCGGGCACGGTCGATCTGCACTTTCACCGGCTTCAGATAGTGCCAGATGCCGGGATGGCCGGCGATACCGGCAATCGCCTCGTGAAAGGCCTCGTCGGCTTCGTGGAAGGCACTCATGTTCTGCCGGTCGGCAAAAAACTGCTGGCGCGCCAGAATCTCGTCCAGCCATTCCACATCCTTGGCGGTGGCAACCGCCGCAGCCCGCTCGACGGTCGCGCCTTCCAGCGCCTGCCGGATGACCACGGCCTCCGGGATCAGCGCAACCGGGATGCGGGCAACAAAGGTGCCTGACTGCGGAAAGACATCGACGAGCCCGTCTTCCACCAGCCGGATCAGCGCTTCGCGAACCGGGGTGCGGCTGACGCCAAAGCGTTCCGTCAAAACTTTTTCGTTGAGGGCGGTGCCGGGGGTCATCTGCATGGAAACGATGGCAGCATGCAGTTCGCGGTAAATCGCCGTGGCTGTCGTCATGCGTCCGGCTGGGGCGCCGCGTGTGCCGGATTTGGCGAAACGCGTCGCATTGTCTCGTGCTGAGGCGATAGGTTCAGCCGGTGTCGCCACGGCCAAACTTTTTTCTCCCCGGTTCTGTGCTGCCATTCCAGCGCTCCATTTCCTGTGTCGCGGATGAATCCACCGTCATGAATGGTAGAATTCCGCGCGAAATCATAGTGCCAAAGCCGCGAATGAAACGATTTCAGGGCACATCGATCCAGTTGACATACTAATATATTATTATTTACTCTTCGCCAAGATCGCAAAAGCCGAATGTTCACAAGACACCCAAGGCGGCTCGCGCGGTGCGAAAAGCGCCTCGACAGGGGCAATTTCACGGCTTCGGCTCCGGTACACGCAGCGTGTGGTGTATCGGCCGGTGCGGAAGATGACAGCAAGGACCGACGATGCCTCTCCACCCAGATCGACTTTTCCCCATCGAAGCCGATGCCCGTTCCATCGCGCGGCGGCTTTTTTCGGACGTCGAGCGCCTGCCCATCATCTCGCCGCATGGCCACACGGACCCGCTGTGGTACGCCCATGACGAGGCCTTTCCCGACCCGGCCAGTCTCTTCGTCAAGCCCGACCATTATATTTTCCGCATGCTGTATTCTCAAGGTGTCAAGCTTGAGGACCTGGGTGTGCCACGTCACGATGACGGGCCTGTCGAAACCGACGGCCGCACGATCTGGCGGCTGTTTGCCAAACACTGGTACCTGTTTCGCGGCACGCCGTCGCGCCTGTGGTTCGAGCATGCCATGGAAACGGTTTTCGGCATCACGGAGCGGTTGAACGAAGGCAATGCCGACCTGCTCTATGACCGTATTGCCGACAAGCTCGGCGATCCCGCGATGCGCCCGCGCGCACTCTACAAGCAGTTCGGCATCGAGGTCATCTCGACGACCGATGCGGCGACGGATGACCTCGCGGCCCACGATATCATCCGAAAGTCGGGCTGGGACGGGCGTGTCATTCCCGCCTACCGGCCCGATGCGGTGATCGATGCGTCGCGGGCGGATTTCCGCACGAATGTGGAAAGGCTCATAGCGCTTGCTGGCACGTCGCTGAACTACAAGGGGTATCTCGAGGCGCACCGCAACCGGCGTGCCTATTTCAAGGCGCGCGGCGCCACCTCAAGCGATCACGGCCATCCCAGCGCGCGCACCGCCGATCTGCCCGTCACTGACGCCGCGGCGCTGTTCGAGCGGGTCCTGCGGCCCGATGTTTCCGATGCGGATGCCGATCTGTTCCGCGCCCAGATGCTGACCGAAATGGCGCGCATGAGCATTGATGACGGGCTGGTCATGCAGCTGCATCCGGGCTCCTTCCGCAACCACAATGCCAGGGTTTTCGCCGGTTTCGGTCCTGACAAGGGGGCGGATATTCCGCGCTCGACCGGCTATGTCGAAGAGCTCAAGCCACTGCTCGACGCGTTCGGCAACAATCCGCAACTGACCCTCATTCTCTTCACGCTGGATGAGACCAGCTACAGCCGTGAACTGGCGCCGCTTGCCGGGCACTATCCCGCCCTGCGGCTCGGACCGGCATGGTGGTTCCATGACAGCCCGGAAGGCATGCGCCGTTTCCGCGAACTGACCACCGAGACGGCCGGGTTCTACAACACCGTCGGGTTCAACGATGACACGCGGGCCTATCTCTCCATTCCCGCCCGGCACGACATGGCCCGCCGGGTGGATTGCGCTTATCTGGCACGGCTGGTCGCCGATCACCGGCTGGACGAGGATGAGGCGCACACGATTGCCCACGACCTGAGCTACCGGCTGGCCAAACAAGCCTACCGTCTTTGAAACAGAACAGACGAGATCGCCCAATGGCTCACGCCGACCAGACCTATCTTTCCCCCGCCAGCCTGCCGCAGCTTGCCGGCGGCGTTGCAACTCCGGCCTATGATCGCAGCGCGGTTGAAACCGGCATTGTGCATCTGGGCATCGGTGCCTTTCACCGCGCCCATCAGGCCGTCTATACGGACAGCGTGCTTGCATCGGGGGATACCCGGTGGGGCATTCTGGGTGCATCGCTGCGCAGCGCCGATACGCGCGACGCACTGCAGCCCCAGGGCGGGCTCTATACGGTGGCCGTGCGCGATGGCGGCGGCAGCAGCTATCGTGTGATCGGCAGCATCGGGGATGTGCTGGTCGCGCCGGAAAATCCGCAGGCCCTGCTGGACGCCATGAGCAGTCCGGCGGTGCGGATCGTCTCGCTGACGATCACGGAAAAGGGCTATTGCTACTCCCCCGCCTCCGCCTCGCTCGATGAAAATCATCCGGATATCGTCCATGACCTTGCCCATCCCGCGACGCCGCGCTCGGCCATCGGCTTTATCGTCGAGGCCCTGGCCCGGCGCCGCGCCAGCGGCACCGCACCCTTCACGCTTCTGTCCTGCGACAACCTTCCGGCCAACGGGCAGACGCTGAAGCGGGTGGTCACGCGCTTCGCCGCATTGCGGGATGCGGAACTGGGTGCCTTCATCGGGGATAGCGTGGCCTTTCCCTCGACGATGGTCGACCGGATCGTGCCCGCCACGACCGATGCGGACCGCGATGCTGTCGCCCGGGACACCGGGCTTGCCGACCGCTGGCCGATCATGACGGAACCGTTCAGCCAATGGGTGGTGGAGGATCATTTTCCATCCGGGCGCCCGGCCTGGGAAAAGGCGGGTGTCACCTTCGTTACCGATGTCGACGCGTTCGAACTGATGAAACTGCGCCTGCTCAATGGCAGCCATTCGACGCTGGCCTATCTCGGCTATCTCGCCGGCCATGAAACCGTGTCCGACGCCATGGCGGGAGAAGGTTTTGCCGCGCTGATCGAACAAATGATGGATGAGGAGATCACCCCGACGCTGCCGGGGCTGCCCGGCTTCGACCTTGACGCCTACAAGAAGCAGCTGCGCGAGCGCTTCCGCAATCCGGCGCTGCGGCACCGGACATGGCAGATCGCCATGGACGGGTCGCAAAAGCTGCCGCAGCGGCTGCTCAACACCATTCGCGTGCGGCTGCGGGAGAATGCCCCCTTTGACCGGCTGGCGCTGGGTGTTGCCGGCTGGATGCGCTATGCGACCGGAACCGATGAACGGGGCAATCCGATCGATGTGCGCGACCCGCTGGCCGGCGAATTCAAGGCCCGTACCGCCGGCAAGACATCGGTACCCGCTCTTTTGCAGGCCTATCTCGGCATGGAGCAGATTTTCGGCAGCGATCTGCCCGAAAGCACGGCGTTTTGCCAAGCCGTCGGCAGGGCTTTGACGGAATTGATGGATGAGGGCGCAGCCCGGACGGTGGCCGGGTTTTGCGGCGGGGCGAAAGCGCTTGCTATCTGAAACTGATAGATTAATATATCAAGTGACAAAATGAGTGGCTGGAGGATGGCCACCGATCGCTAAACCGGGAACAATTGGGAGGAAGACAATGATCCGCATCACGCGCAGGCAAGCCATTGGCGGTTTGGCCGTTCTGGCAACGCTACCGGCAACACGTCTCTTTGCACAGGGGAAGCTGGCATTGCCGACATCCCCGGTGACGCTCAATGTTGCCGACGTCGCGGGCAATCTCGCCCTGACGCAGAAGGCCATCGAGAACTATGCGGCTGCCAAGCCCAACCTCGTTTCCAAGATCACCTTCACCAAGGCGCCTGCGCCGGAACTTCCGGGGAAGCTGAAGGCGCAGCAGGCGGCCAACCGGCTCGATATCGATCTGGTGCTGACCGGAACCGACGCCCTGTCCGCCGGACTGGAGCAGGATCTGTGGGTCAAGCTGCTGCCGGATCATTCCGCGTCGCTGCCCGATCTGAAGGCCATCTACCAGGAGCCGGCGCACCGCATGCTGGCGCTGGGCAAGGATCACGGCGTCGTCGTGACCTATTATCCCTCCGGGCCGCTGCTTGAATACATGCCGGACCGGGTGAAGAAGGTCCCAACGACCGTCGAGGAGCTTCTGGCCTGGGCCAAGGAAAATCCGAACAAGTTCCTCTATGCCCGTCCGGCCAATTCCGGTCCGGGACGGACTTTCCTGATGGGGCTGCCCTATCTGCTCGGTGACAGCAATCCGCATGATCCGGTCAAGGGCTGGGACAAGACCTGGGCCTATCTGAAGGAGCTGCACAAATATATCGAGTATTACCCGACCGGCACCGGCGCGCTGATGAAGGAACTCGGCGAAGGCACGCGTGACATGACGGTCTCCACCACCGGCTGGGACATCAATCCGCGCGTGCTCGGCGTGGTGCCGAAGGAAGCTGCCGTCGCACCGCTGAAGGGTTTCCATTGGGTTGCCGATGCGCATTACATGTGCGTGCCGAAGGGCATTGCCGAGGAAAAGCTCGCCGTGCTGCTCGACCTCATGAGCTTCCTGCTCACGCCGGAACAGCAGGCCTATACTTACGATCAGGGTTATTTCTACCCGGGTCCCGCAGTCAAGGATGTGCCGCTTTCCATGGCGCCGAAGGAAAGCCAGGATGCCTTGGCCGAATTCGGCCGCAAGGAATATGCCGACTGGATTGCCAACAACCCGATCGAGGTTCCGCTCGATCCCGCCGCCATGGTTGTCGCCTTCCGCCGCTGGGACGAAGAAGTCGCCGGCAAGAAGTCCTGATCGATCCATACAATAGCGCCATCCGGGGGAACCCGGATGGCGCGCAATTATGAGGTATCCAATGCTGCTGGCGTCATCGCCATTCCAGGAAATCCGTCTTGACCGCATGAGCCGCGCCTTCGGTTCGCACAATGCGTTGAAGGACGTGTCGCTTTCCATCCGCAAGGGCGAGTTCATCGCTTTGCTCGGCCCTTCCGGCTGTGGCAAATCCACAGCGCTCAATTGCATCGCCGGTCTGCTCGCCACGACGGGCGGCGGCATATTCATCGATGACAAGCGCATCGACACGCTGAAGCCCGAGGATCGCGGTTTCGGTATGGTGTTCCAGAACTATGCGCTGTTTCCGCACATGACGGTGCGCCAGAACATCGGCTTCGGCCTGAAGATGCGCAATGTCGCCAAGGCTGAAGCCGACAAGCGGGTCGAGGAAGCGCTCAATCTGGTGCGCCTGCAGGGTCAGGGGCATAAACTGCCGGGCCAGCTCTCCGGCGGCCAGCAACAGCGCGTGGCCATCGCCCGCGCCATCGTCATCGAGCCGCCGCTGGTGCTGATGGATGAGCCCCTGTCCAATCTGGATGCCAAACTGCGGCTGGAGATGCGTGCCGAAATCCGCCGCATCCACAATCAGCTCGGGGCAACGACGATCTATGTCACCCACGATCAGGACGAGGCCCTGTCGCTGGCCGACCGTATCGTTGTCCTGCGCGATGGCGAAATCCGGCAGGTGGGGGCGCCGAGCGATCTCTATGAACGGCCGGATCATCTCGATGTCGCCGAGTTCATGGGCTACCGCAACCGGCTGACTGGAAAGGTTGTCTCTGTCGACGGCGCGCGCGTCAGCGTTTCCGTGGGCAAAGCCACGCTCAGCGGCACTGCGCGCGACAGTCTGAAAATCGGCGACGCGGCTGTCGTCGCTGCTCGCGCCGACGATGTGGAAGCAGGCCAGCGCTCGGAACACACGGTGGAAGCTGTGGTCGAGACCATCGAATATCGCGGCCGCGAATTCGTCGGCACGGCCCGCACCGCCGAAGGGCTGGAACTGGTGTTCCATGCGCCGCAAACGGCAGCGCTCGGCAGTTCCATCTGGCTCGCAATCGATCCGGCGCGCGCGCTGGCCTTCGCCGCGTGAGGCCCGGCATGGCTGTCTCCGCTCCCCCCGTCTATAACCGGTTGTCGCTGCGCCAGCGCCTCGCCCTGCGCGGCATTGACGGCGTGACGATCCTCGTTCTCCCGGCCGTGCTGTTCCTGCTGGCCGTGTTTGTCTATCCCTTCATTTACGGGCTGGTCCTGTCCTTCACGCCGAAGGAAGGCGGGATCTTTGCCAACTACCAGAAGTTCTTCTCCGATCCCTTCCTCTACGACACCATCCTGACCACGCTCTGGCTCGCCGTTCCCGTGACGGTCATCAGCATCGCCCTGGCGCTGCCCATTGCCTTCCGCGTGCGCCTGATGACCCGCCAGCGGCTGCTGACGACCATTCTGGTTCTTCCCGTGACGCTTGGCACGGTGCTCGTTGCCGAGGGGCTTCTCAACTATCTGGGGCCGCAGGGCTGGTTCAGCCGGACGCTGATGCTGCTGGGGATGATCGACCGGCCCTTGAAGCTAACCAACAATTACTGGGGTGTGTTTTCCTCGCTGATCATCACCGGCTTTCCCTTCACCTTTCTCCTGACCCTGTCCTACGTCACCGGCATCGATCCGGCGCTGGAACAGGCAGCGGCGACGCACGGCGCAAAGAGCTGGCAGCGCTTCCGTTTTGTCCTGCTGCCGCTGCTCATACCGGGATTGGCCATCGCCTTCTGCCTGTCCTTCGTGCAGGCCTTTGCCGTGTTCCCGTCGGCGGTTCTGCTCGGCGCTCCGGCTGGCCCGACCCGCGTCATCTCCATCGCCGCCTATCAGGCGGCCTTCGAGCAGTATGATTATTCCATGGCCTCGGCCATCGCCATGATCATGGCAACCGTACAGCTCACCATCGTCGTGGCGATCCTTGCCATTCGCAATCTCTTCTATCGCGGCTCGACCGCCGGCGGAAAGGGCTGACCATGATCCGCGATACAACCATTGGCGCCAAGCTTTGGATCACCGCTGTCTGGATGGTGGTCGGCTTCTTCATCGTCAACCTGCTGGCGATGATCGCAACCGTGATCATCTCCTCCTTCGGAACCCGCTGGCTCGGCACCTGGCTGCCGGCCGGCTGGACGACGAAATGGTATTTTACCGCCTGGGCCGAATTCCAGCTCAGTGACGTCCTGATCGTGACGTTCCAGATCGTCTTCACGGTCGTCGCCCTCTCCGGCCTGCTCGGGGTCACGGCGGCCTATGCGCTGGCGCGGCGCGAATTTCCGGGCAAGAAGCTCATCATGCTGCTGTTCCTCCTGCCGCTGCTGGTGCCGCCGATCACCTTCGGCATTCCGCTGGCCACGGTTCTCTATCAGGCGGGGGTCGGCGGTACGTTCTGGGGCGTGGTTCTCGCCAATCTGGTGCCGACGGTTCCCTTCGTCATCCTGGTGATGATTCCGTTCATCGAGCAGATCGATCCCAAGGTGGAGGCGGCGGCCCGCGTCTTCGGCGCCGGCACGTTCCGTCTGTTCCTGCACGTGCTCATGCCGATGCTGCTGCCGGGTATTCTCGCCTCGCTCCTGCTGGTTCTCGTGCGCACGGTGGCGATGTTCGAGCTGACCTTCCTCACCGCCGGCCCGACAAGCCAGACGCTGGTGGTTGCGCTGTACTATTCGGTCTTCGCATCCGGCGTGCGCGCCGTGCAGTCCATCGATGCCATGGCGGTGGTCTATATGGTGACGACGCTCGTCTGGCTACTCATCGCGCTGCGCTTCGTCAATCCGACGCAGATCGTCGCCCGGGCCAAGCAGCAGCAATCGGCGGCCTGATCATGGTCTGAATATGAAAACGGGAGCCATTGGCTCCCGTTTCGGATTACATCGTCGCGCCGATCTGCCATGGCACGAATTCCGCATCGCCATAGCCAAGCAGTTCGGACTTGCTGCGCTCGCCCGAGGCCACCCGCAGCACCTGCTCGAAGATTTCGCGGCCCTTGTCCTCGATCGACACGCCGTCGAGCACATCGCCGCAATTGATGTCCATGTCCTCGATCATCTGGGTATACATCGGGGTGTTGGTGGCAAGCTTGATCGACGGCGTCGGCTTGCAGCCATAGGCCGAACCGCGCCCGGTGGTGAAGCAGAGGATGTTGGCGCCGCCCGCCACCTGTCCCGTGGCGGAGACGGGATCGTAGCCGGGCGTATCCATGAACACGAGGCCGCGCGCCGTCACCGGCTCCGCATAGCCATAGACCGCCTCCAGCGGGGTGGTGCCCGACTTGGCGACGGCGCCCAGCGATTTTTCCAGAATGGTGGTCAATCCGCCCGCCTTGTTGCCGGGGGAGGGATTGTTGTTCATCTCCATCCTGTTGCGGGCGGTGTAATCCTCCCACCAGGCAATGATGGATTGCAGCCGCGCCACCGCTTCCGGGTTGGAGGCGCGTTCGATCAAAAGATGCTCGGCCCCGTAAATTTCCGGCGTTTCCGACAGGATGGCGGTGCCGCCCTGCTTGACCAGAAGGTCGACCGCCGCGCCCAGCGCCGGATTGGCGGTGATGCCGGAATAGCCGTCCGACCCGCCGCACTGCAGCGCCAGCATCAGTTCCGAAGCGGGGATGGTCTCGCGCTTCACATTGGCCGCGGTCGGCAGCATGTCGCGCACCGCGGCAATGCCCGCTTCCATGGTCTTGCGCGTACCGCCCACTTCCTGAATGGTCAGGCTGCGGAACGTATCGCTTTCAACGATGTTGTAGGCTTCCTTCCAGCGGCCGATCTGGAATCCCTCGCAGCCAAGGCCGACCATCAACACGGCGGCGATGTTCGGGTTGGTGGCATAGCCCCACTGGGTGCGCTTGAGCACCTCATAGCCTTCGCCCTTGACGTCGAGCGCGCAGCCGCCGCCATGCACCAGCGGAATGATCCCGTCGATCATCGGATAGTCGTCAAGCAGCCCGGAGCGCTGCACCGCTTCGGCGATGAAGCGGGCGACCGATGCCGAGCAGTTGACCGAGGTCAGAACGCCGATGTAGTTGCGGGTGCCCGCGCGGCCATTGGCCCGGCGGAATCCCTGGAATGTCGCCTGCTGTTCAACCGGCAGAATGCCGCCCGCATGGGTTTCGTGGCTGCTGTCCGGCTGGCGGGCAAAGCTGCTGAAATCGAGATTGTGTTCGTGCACCCATTCGCCCGGGGCAATGGGTTTCGATGCCGAGCCGATGATCTGGCCGAATTTGCGCACCGGCTCCCCAAGCGCGATGGGTTTTGACGCCAGCTTGTGGCCGCGCGGCACGCGGTCTTTGACGGTCACGTCCTCCACGTGCTGTCCGGCCTGAAAGGCGTCCACCGCCACCACCACATTGTCGGAGGTGTGCAGGCGCAGATGGCGTGGGGATGTAAGCGTGTCCATGAAAGTCTCCTGAGTGGACTGATATATTAATTCGCCGGACGAGAGGTTGCAATGTGTCAAGGTGACCACAAAGCACGCGATTTTCAGAAACCGACGCCGCCGATACCCGTCACGCCGCGCAGATAGAGGGCAAGCATGATCAAGGCGAGCGTGACGCCGATGCCGGTCCAGTCGATGTGCTTCGTGCGGATGCTGTTGACGATGCTGTAGATCAGGAACAGGACGAGAATGAGCAGTGCGAGAATGATGACAAGCCGGATCATGCGTTGATACTCCGCTGAAACCTTTGAGGCCAGTGTACCGCATGCCGGCGATCTTGCGAAAACAGATTTGCAGGGAATACAGCGTGCGCCTGCGGGCGCCGGAATGCCGTCACGCAGGCTGCTGCTGGGTCGTGCAGTGGATGCCACCACCGCCGGCGGCGATCGCATCGATGTTGAGCTGCACGATCTCGCGCCCCGGCAGGACATCCCGCAACGCGTCACGGCAGAAACCGTCAGCCTTTGCATCGCCGAATTCAGGAGCGATGACAGCGCCGTTGCACAGGTAGAAGTTGATATAGCCCGCTGCGAATTCCTTGTTCTCGAACCGCGGCCGCACGCTGCCGGGGCCGGGGATGACGACCACCTGCAATTTCTGCCCGGAGCTGTCGGTCGCTTCCTTGAGCAGTTCAAGATGCCGCTTGGTCACCGCGTGATCATAGGACGTCGGATCAGTGTCGAGGCCGGCAACAACGACGCCCGGACTGACGAAACGGGCGTAAAAATCCGTATGGCCATCGGTGATGTCCTTGCCCTTGATACCCGGCAGCCAGATGATCTTCTTCAGTCCGAGAAGGCGTCCCAGCTCCTCCTCACACTGTTCCCTGCGCACGCCGGGATTGCGGTTCTTGTTCAAAACGCAGCTCTCGGTGATGATTGCCGTGCCCTTGCCATCGACCTCGATGCCGCCGCCTTCCAGTATCAGCCTGGTGCGCAGTGTCTCCACCTTCGTCTTGCCGGTGACAAATTCCGCAACTTCCGCGTCGCCGCCGTGTTCCTGCTTGTTGCCCCAGCCGTTGAAGTTGAAGTCAACCCCGGCCAGCTGGCCGGCGCTGTTCTTGACGAACACCGGTCCGGTGTCGCGCATCCACAGATCGTCGATTTCGTGCACGAACAATGTCACCGCGTCGCCGCACAGGCGCTCGGCCGTCTCCCGGTCTTCCGCCCGCACAAGCATGTTCACCGGTTCGTGCGCGGAGATCGCCTTGGCGATCGCCGCAAGGTTGTTCTGCGCGCCGCGCTGGAGTTTCTTGCCCCATACGTCTTCACTGGGCCCAAACGCCATCCACGTCGCCCTATGCGGATCGCCCTCGTCGGGCATGTGCCAGGTGTTGTCGGCGGCAAATGCCATGGTTGCGCCCCTGCCGATCATTCCGGTGAATCCGATAGCGACGGCCGCTTTCAATAGGTTGCGACGGACTGCCATGTTTATCCCCTTCGGTTCCATTCACACTGTCAGACCGCGTCTATCGGAGCCATGTGTGGCCTTTTGGTGATGCGGATGAGGGCGGTTGCCGAAGCATCATGAACGCGGGTGAACGATAGACAAGAAAAAACCCCGGAAAACCGGGGCTTTTCTGATCATCCATGGACGTTGGTGTACGTCGGGAGAATGGAAATGGTGCCCAGAAGAGGACTCGAACCTCCACGCCTTGCGGCACACGGACCTGAACCGTGCGCGTCTACCAATTCCGCCATCTGGGCAGCGGGGTCTCATGTAAGGGGCGGGCGGAACTCTGTCAATCCATTTGTCGGGTATTTATCGACCTATTCTCATTCCGTTGCGCTTGTTGCGGCAAAGACCGGCAAATAAGGGTGAAAAGACCAGCACAAACAACAAACCCGCACCGGTGTTGCGGCGCGGGTTCATGCGAATCACAGGGAAACAGCGGCCGATCAGGCGGTCAGGATTTCCTTGGATGCGACCGTCGAATCAGCGTTGAGCTTGTAGATGATCGGAACGCCCGTCGCCAGCTCCTGCGCGATGATCTCTTCGCTGGTCAGGCCTTCCAGCGCCATGATGAGGGCGCGCAGCGAATTGCCGTGCGCTGCCACCAGAACCGTCTCGCCGCGCAGCACATGCGGCTGCACGTCGTGCAGGTAGTAGGGCCAGACGCGGGCGCCCGTATCGCGCAGGCTCTCGCCGCCGGGCGGCGGCACGTCGTAGGAGCGGCGCCAGATATGCACCTGGTCCTCGCCCCACTTGGCGCGCGCATCGTCCTTGTTGAGGCCGGAAAGGTCGCCATAGTCGCGTTCGTTCAGCGCCTGGTCGCGGATCGTCTCGAGCGCCGGCTGGCCAACCTCGTCAAGGATGTGCTGCAGGGTCACCTGGGCGCGCGACAGCACCGATGTGTAGGCGATGTCGAAATGCAGGCCCTTCGCCTTCAGCCGCTGGCCTGCGGCCTTGGCTTCGCTGTGGCCAAGCTCGGTCAGGCCCGGATCGCGCCAGCCGGTAAACAGATTCTTCAAATTCCATTCGCTCTGGCCATGACGGACAAGGACGAGGGTTCCGGACATTGCAATACTCCTGTTGAACGGGAAAAGTCAGGTGTTGAGGCCAAGCACGTCGAGCATGGAATAGAGGCCCGGCTTGCGGCCCTTGCCCCAGAGCGCCGCCTTGACGGCGCCGCGGGCAAAAATCGTGCGGTCTTCCGCGTGGTGGGACAGGGTGATCCGCTCGCCCGGTCCGGCCAGGATGACCGAATGATCGCCGACGACGGAACCGCCGCGCAGCGAGGCAAAGCCGATCGTGCCGTCTTCGCGCGGTCCGGTATGCCCGTCCCGCACGCGCACGCTGTGATCGGCGAGCGAAACATTGCGGCCTGCGACGGCCGCCTCGCCCAAAAGCAATGCCGTGCCGGACGGGGCATCGACCTTGTGCTTGTGGTGCATTTCCAGAATTTCGATGTCGAAATCATCCGCGCCCAGCGCCCTGGCGGCCTGCTTGACCAGCACGCCGAGGAGATTGACGCCGAGGCTCATATTGCCCGATTTGATCACGGCCGCATGCCGCGCCGCAGCACGGATCTTGGCATCGTCCTCCGGCGAACAGCCTGTTGTGCCGATCACGTGGACGATGCGCGCCTGGGCTGCGAGTTCGGCAAAGGCGACCGTCGCGGCCGGAGCGGTGAAATCAAGCACGCCTTCAACCCCGACAAAGACCGACAGGGCGTCGTCGGTGACGGGGATGCCGAGATGGCCGACCCCGGCGAGTTCGCCCGCATCGAGACCGATATGCGGTGAACCGGGGCGCTCGATCGCACCGGCAAGCACGGCCCCGTCGATGGCC
>OIEQ01000590.1_pt1 | contig 18423 bp, 23 predicted proteins | sample 1581841 | NCBI WGS metagenome assembly OIEQ01 (sample SAMN03281020, study PRJEB24777) | human gut metagenome | isolation source: fecal sample PR170 from 1 month old male Malay infant, vaginal delivered... | place: Singapore | collected 2005-12-29
AAACGGACCAGTGAAGCTTACCATAGCGCGGACATCTGAATTGAGCCACAGGCGGACATTACTATTGAGCCATTACATGGATGGTGCGGGTAACAGTCATTATGTTAAATCGGGTCGTTTTTTAACAAATTATCTCCGAGGTCGTATGTCCCGTAAGAAACGCCAGAACGGCGCACAACAGCCCGTTAGGACCGCTGACGGGTACAACAACTTCACAGCCAAGCTCGGCACTAACACTCAGAACATCCAGACCGGCGGCACGTACGTGCCTGGCTATATCACGCGCAACCGCGTGATGCTGGAATTTGCCTACCGTTCATCATTTCTGGTGGGCGCCGGTGTTGACTCTATGGCTGATGACATGACCCGAAAGGGGATCAGCATCAGCTCAAAACTGGAGCCCGGCCAGAAGGGAAAGGTAGAAACCTTTTGGGATGACTTCGCTATCTGGGATGGGGTGAACGATGTTCTGAAGTGGTCACGGCTTTACGGCGGCGCGATTTTGGTCATGCTGATTGATGGTCAGGATATGTCCACTCAATTAAATATCGACCGCATCAAAGAGGGGCAGTTTAAAGGTGTGATGGCGCTGGATCGCTGGATGGTAAACCCTTCCTACAACAACCTGGTGACTGACTACGGGCCGGAGTTTGGTAAACCGAAATTCTACAAAGTGGTGGTAAACCAGCAGGGTATTCCCCCCTGGAGAATCCATCACAGCCGCATCATTCGCATGGAGGGTGACTCGTTGCCATTCCAGCAGGCACAGACGGAAAACGGCTGGGGTATGTCGGTTGTCGAGCGCATCTTTGAACGCATTCAGGCATTCGATACGGCGACAGTTGGCACCACGCAGCTGATTCACAAGGCCCACCTGCGTACCTACAGTATCGAAAAATTACGCACGATACTGGCTACCGGTGGAGATCTGGAAAAGGGGTTGATGCGTCATCTGGACATGATCCGAGAGTTTCAGACCATCGAAGGGATGACCCTCATGGATACCTCGGATAAGTTCGAGACGCACAGCTACTCATTCGCTGGTGTGGCTGATGTCCTGCTTCGCTTCGCTGAGCAAGTCTCGGGCGCTACGGGTATCCCTTTGGTCCGCCTGTTCGGTCAGTCGCCTGCAGGATTCAATACCGGCGATGGCGACCTGGAGAACTACTACAGCCGCGTTAACTCACTGCAGGAGCGCCGGCTACGTCGACACGTGCGCAGGCTACTCGATGTCAGCTGGCGTTCACTGTTCGGTAAACCGCTGCCGGACGACTTTACCTTTGAGTTTAACAAGCTCTGGGAGATGTCCGACACCGACCGCTCAACGATGGCTAACAACGTCGCTACGGCGCTCACTGCGCTGGTAGACCGTCAGATTATGCCGGTACATGCGGCTATGAATGACCTTCGGAATATCTCCGACGTGATCGGCATTGGCGGTTCAATCACTGACAAGGATATTGAAGATGCGAAAGCCCAGTGGGAGGAGGCTGAATCTGAAACCGAACCTCCGCCGCCGATCGGAGGTCCAGTATCAGAAAAGCCTACTGGCGATAGTCGACCAGATAAACCAAATCGTCACGGGCTCCTACGATGGTTCACAGGCAAGCGCTGAGAGCATTGCTAAATCGCTTGTTGACTACTCCGGGGTGATCGACGACTGGGCCGAAATGGTCGGTCGAAAGATGTTTGCCCAGGTGGAGCGAGAAGAGTGGAATCAGTGGCGCTCTGTTTCGGAAGAAATATCCGCTGGTCTGCGTGACGTGATTGGTAACACTCCTGTCGGCATGGTGGCGCAAGACATCGTTTACCGACAGATTCGCTATATGAAGTCTCTGCCATTAGAGGCGGCCGGACGTGTCAGGGAGATTCAGGAGCGTGCGATACAGGCCGTTATCAACGGTGAACGCCCGGATCAGCTGTACGAGATGATCATGCAGTCCGGAGATGTAGCAGCCAGCAGGGCGCGAATGATTGCCCGTACGGAGATTGGCCGCGCTACTGGAGCCTTGACGCAGGCGAGAGCGCTGGCGGTTGGTTCCGAGGGCTACTGGTGGCGTATTGAAGGTGCCGGCACCCGACCATCGCATCGCAAGATGAAAGATGTCGTTGACCCTGTATATGGGCGAGGATTTGTGCGCTGGGATAACCCGCCAACGCTCGACGGCATGACCGGACACGCCGGGTGCCTGCCTAACTGCAAGTGTTGGTCGGAAGTGCAAATACCTGACCCTGTAAAATAACAGGCCGCCAATGAGCGGCCTTTTTTGTTGCCCGAAGAGGTGAGAATGAAAAAGGTCCATATCGAATCAAAGCGAGCCGGCGACCGCAAAGTTATCGAAATATCGATGGGCGGCATCACCGCGCGTTACCGCGCCATTGGCGAGCTCTCAGAGTTAAAAGCCACAGGTCGCGGTAACGTCCGCCAGGTTAAGGCGCTGCTACGTGAGTTCATTCGAAACTCCGACCCCGCGCTCATTTAGCGAGGCACCATGAAATATTACTTTACCGCCCGACTGGGGGAAACTCGCTACCTGCAGGCCGATGGTTCGCTGTTGTGCAAAGACGTTCCGATCGCCAGGACCGGCACACAAATCTATCTGCCTGAAGAGGTGGACCTTCAACCTGATCCGCTTACCGGTACCGTGACGGTATGGCGCACAGAGGACGAGGTTTTCTCCCCGGAGACAATGGCCAGTTTTGAAGGCGTTGCCGTCACTCTGGAACATCCGGAGGGGGCGAACGGTGAAATCGTCTTTGTTAACCCCTCCAACTACTCCGAGCTGGCCCACGGACATATTCAGAACGTTCGCCGCGGTACCGGAGATAAATCGGACCTGCTTATAGCTGATGTGCTGGTTAAGCGGCAGGAGGCTATCGACGCTATTCAGGCTGGTTATACAGACGTCAGTTGCGGCTACGACGCCAAATACAAACAGCTCTCCCCGGGCAAGGGGAAGCAATACCAAATCACCGGAAACCATCTCGCCGTCGGCATTGATCGGGGGCGGGCTGGCGGCCGCTGTGCAATCGGGGATTCTGTCCCATCAACGTTAAGAAAGGAAAAGCCAATAATGTCATGGTTAAAAAACTTGGCTAAGGCCATTAAGACGAAAGATGAGGACGCATTAGCGAAGCTCATCGACGAAGCGCCGGACATGCCGTCTGATGGCATGGGCTCAATCCCCGGACCGACGATCAACATCAACGTGCCGTCACAGGCTACCGCGCTGCCGAACGAAAACCGGACCACCACGGACGAAACGCCTGGCGACAACCCGGATAAAGAGAAAACCGGCGACGAAGGCGTGCCCGAGTGGGCGCAGGCGCTGATTGCCCGTATCGACGCACTGGAAGGAAAAACTACCGATGCGGACCCTGATCCGGACGACACCCCGACCGGCGACGAAGACGCGGAAGAAGATAAGAAGGTGACAGGCGATGCGGCGTTTAAGCGCAACACCCTCGCTGATGCTGAAATCATCGCTCCCGGCTTCCAGCCTACCGGCGATAAAGATCTCAAGCGCCAGGTTCTGAACCACGCTATGCGTACCGGCGACAGCCTGAAAGCGTTTGGCGTGGAGGACTTCAGCAAGGTTCCGAAAGCTACCGTGGACGCGGTATTCAGTGCGGCTGTCGAGCTGAAGAAGGCGCAAAACCATATCACCCCGCTTAATGTCACCACGCGCACGCGTGACAGCATGGGCGGCAACCCCACTCCGGCCGATCTGAACAAGATTAACGCCGAATTCTGGAAACGAAATTAAGGGTAAAAACATGGCTGGAAATGCTTATCTGTTCCGTATGCCGCTTGGCATCAGCGGGGCGGTCACTCGCCTGCGCGACCTGACTACTGAGCCTGCAACGCTTGATCCGGCGAAGGTGTTTACGAAGTATGGCCTGGCCGGAAAGTATGACGGCGAAAAACTGGTACCGCTGGAAGATGGCGATACCGTCGATCTGGTCGCGGGCTTCCTGGTACGTCCGTATCCGACGCACTCACCTGAAGACCGTGAATTCCTTGGCGTCACTGTCGGCACTGGTGCGGATGTACTGAAGCGCGGTTACTTCTCGACTGCTGTACCGTCCGCCCAGGCATCCGCCGCAGTGAAAAACGGTAAGGTTTACGTCCGCGTTGCCGGTGCCACTGACGCAAGCCCTCTGGGCTCTCTGGTGCTGACTCCTGACGCCACCGCCACTAACACTCCGGAACTGACCATTGCGAAAGTGATGGGCCCTGGCGATAACGCCGCGGGTACGGGTCTGGGTCACGTCGAAATCGCTTACAACATCTAAGGAAGCGCTGAATGTTTACTATTGATAAAGCCACCAAAGACGCGGCTGGCGTATTCATGGTTGGCGAACTCGAACGCCTTGACCAGACGTTAAACCTGCCGCAGGTTTCGTATAAATGGTCACGTGATATGCCGCTGCGTAGCGACGTATCGATCGCCGATGAGATCTCCTCTTTCACCAATACGGATTTTGCTGCTGCGGGTGGCGTTAACCCGAACGGGAAAAACTGGATCGGCAAAAACTCTACCGCCATTCCAGGCGTTAACCTGTTGATTGAGCGTACCGCTCAGCCGCTGGAACTCTGGGGCATGGAACTTGGCTGGACACTGCCGGAGCTGGCATCCGCTATGCGTGCTGGTCGCCCGGTTGACGCCCAGAAATACGACGCTATGCAGATGAAGTGGAATATGGACGTCGACGAGCAGGTTTATATCGGCGATGCCGATAAAGGTATGCCTGGCATGCTGAACCTGCCTTCCATTACGCCGGTTGCCGCTGCTGCTGCCTGGACTGCCACCACGGACCCGGATGTTATCGTTCAGGACATTAACCTGGTGCTCAGCTCCGCATGGGTATCCTCTGGTTATGCCATGTGCCCGCGTAAAATCGGTCTGGCGCCGGAGCTGTTCGGCCTGCTGGCGAGTAAGAAGGTCTCCTCCGCCGGCAACATCTCTGTTCTGGAATACGTGAAGATCAACACTATCGCGTTCCAGGAGAACGGAGAACCGCTGGAGATCGTCTCCATGAAATGGGCGTCTGGTCGTGGTGCTGGTGGTGCGCATCGCATCGTGGCGTACACCCAGGAAGAGAAGTACATCCGCTTCCCGCTGGTGCCGCTGCTGAGCACTCCTCTTGAGTATCGCGGGATCTACCAACTGACTACCTACTATGGCCGTCTTGGTCAGGTAGAAACCCCGTACGCGAACACCATCGCTTACCTCGACGTTCCGGCGTCCTGATCCAGAGGCGGGGAAACCCGCCTGCTTCAAGGAGCAAACATGCGTTATCTCGTATCTAAAAAGGCCAGCCTCCGGTTTGCTGACGGCACGTCTGTAGAGCTGACTCCGGGGATTCAGGAATACCCTGATGATGTGGCGGCTCACTGGGCGTTCTCGCATTACGCCAGCCCCATTGACGCTGCTGAACAGCCCGATACTAAGGGGAAAGGCAATGCCAAAAAACAGCAGGCTTCCGACTAAAGAACAATTCCGCACCGACTTCCCCGAATTCTACGACACCACTCGCTATCCCGACCCCGCAGTGACTTTTTATCTGGGGCAGGCTGACGTCATCCTCAATCAGGACGTGCTGGGCGACCAGTTCGTTTATCTGGCTGAGCTTTTCGTTGCGCACTACACCGAGCTGCGCGGGCGGGCTATTGCGATGGCGGCTGTCGGCGGCGGGGTGAACACGGCTGGTGGGGGAGTGCTGACGTCGAAGTCGGTCGATAAGGTCAGCGCCAGTTACGACGTCTCGGGCATTATTAATCCCGATGCGGGGTTCTGGAACAACACCGGCTACGGCCGCGAGTTCTTCTGGTGGTGGTCGATGTTCGGCGCCGGCGGCAGGCAACTGCTATGAAGTCCGGGTTAACGGTTCGCGAGGACAATTATGCCGGTGTTCTGGATGCGCTGAAACAGCTGTCAGACACTGATGTGCTGGTTGGTATCCCGGCAGGTCCTCCGCGCGATGATGCGCCGCTGAGCAACGCTGAGCTGGGGTATCTCCAGTCCACCGGGGCAACCGTAGAGATAGACGGGGAGACCGTTACTCTGCCACCAAGGCCATTTCTGGACATGGGTATTGAGGATTCACGGGATAAAACGACCGAGCGTTTAAAGCTGGCCGCTCAGTCTGCGCTTGAAGGTAAGGCAGATGTGGCGTCGATGCATCTTGAAGCCGCAGGCCAGATTGCGCGTGATGCCTCAAAGGCTGTCATTGAGGCAGGCGATCGTCTGACCCCACTATCTGAAAAGACCATCAAGAAGCGCAGAGAAATGAAACCGCCTATCCCTGGCGACAAGCCGTTGCGTGCCCGCGGATTCCTTTTCAGGGCGATTCAGTATGTCGTGAGGAAAAAATAATGCCGTTTCTCGATGTGACTGATGTTCTGCTTGATCCGGACTTTGTCGACCTGTCTCTGGTGTGTTATCGACAGGTGCAGACGGTGGACGAAGATAATTTTCCGACCAATACCGCGCAGGCTATTCCGTTCTCTGGTGTCGTAACCGTCGACCGCTCGCTTGAGGCTAAGCGTATGGCCGCCGGACAGAACATCAACGGGGCCATTCTCATCGTGACGCAGTTCAGGCTTACTCAGGGGCAACCCGGATTAGATGCCGATATCGTAACCTACCGCGGGCGAGATTATCGTGTGACGTTTGTCGACCCGTATACAGCTTACGGTGCCGGGTTCGTTCAGGCGCATTGCGAGCTGCTGGAATTTGACGGGGGAACGCCGATTGAGTAACGACAGCACAACGGCGGGATATCTGACCCCCGTCGGTGATTCACCGCCCTACGATGAGGATCTGGAACGGCTAATCAGCCGCTGGATACGGGGTGTGACAGGGCTGGCTGCCACGCTGGTTTACCCACGCTGGACTGACCCGCAAAAGCAGATACCCAAAAACGGCACCACCTGGTGCGCGTTCGGTATCACCGGCATTCAGGAGGACTTCAACCCGGCGTACGTGCAGGGCGAAGAGAACACCGAACAGTGGTCTCATGAGACCGTGAGCCTGATCTTGTGCTTCTATGGCCCGCAGGGGCTGGCAATGGCCACGCGCTTTCGTGACGGTCTGCTGGTCTCGCAGAACAATGACGAGCTCAACCGCTCAGGCCTGACATTTCTGCAGCATGGGCGGATCCTCAATCTGCCCGAACTCATCAATAACCAGTGGGTGCGCCGGTACGATATCAGCGTTGACCTGCGCCGCAAAATCATCCGCCAGTACGGCATTCAATCGCTGGTCGACGCGCCAGTGCAATTTTTTGGAGATTAAAACATGGCACAGGGCTTACCTGTTTCCAATGTCGTTAACGTTGACGTCATCATGTCACCGGTAGCGGCAACGGGGCGAAACTTCGGTGCGCTCCTCATTCTGGGAACCTCTACCGTTATTCCGGTTACCGAGCGCATTCGCCAGTATTCGGCCATTGAAGATATCGGCGATGATTTTGGCGTTGACTCCCCGGAATACGAAGCAGCGACCATCTTCTTTTCACAATCACCAAAACCGACGCTGGTCTATATCGGCCGCTGGGCGAAGACGCTGGCGGAAGGTGAAGATGGCACAGTTGAAACGCTGCTGCAGGCGGTTAATGCCTCTCTGCAATATACCAACTGGTACGGGCTGGCGATTGCCGATAGCGCCGATCTGGTTGAGGCTGACGTGATTTCGGTTGCTGCGGCGATCGAGGCATCCAGCCTGAGTCGCATTCTGGCCGTTACCACTGATGATGTGAATGTGCTGGTCTCGGGGAATACCGACAACATCGGCTATAAGCTGAAAGCCGCCGGCTACAGCCGTACGTTCTGGCAGTACAGCTCCAGCAGCAAATACGCCGCTATCTCGGCATTTGGCCGTGCGTTTACGGTGAATTTCACCGGCAACAACACCACGATCACCCTGAAATTCAAAACCGAGCCTGGCGTGACGTACGAAACGCTCACGACCGCGCAGGCGTCCGCTATTGATGCCATTAACGGTAACGTCTACGTCTACTACGCCAACGATACAGCGATTATCCAGCAGGGTGTCATGGCGAACGGTGATTTCTTTGATGAGCGCCACGGGCTGGACTGGCTGCAGAACTACGTTCAGACCAACCTTTACAACCTGCTGTACACCTCGAATACCAAAATTCCGCAAACCGACGCGGGCGTAACCCGGTTAATGACCAACGTCGAAGCCTCACTGGATCAGGCGGTAAATAACGGCCTTATTGCTCCGGGTGTCTGGAACGGTGGCCCGATTGGCCAGATTGAATCCGGGGATACCCTGACCAAGGGTTACTACGTCTACGCCGACGCGGTAGCTAACCAGGCTCAATCCGACAGGGAAGCGCGTAAGTCGCCGGTAATTCAGGCGGCGATCAAGCTGGCTGGCGCTATTCATTATGGCGACGTGCAGATCAATGTGGTGCGATAAGGAGCGACCATGAGCGGAACCTATAGTTTTATTGACGTCTCGGCATCCCTGACGGGCCCAACCGGCAGTATCGATCTGGGCTGCGGCTCGGCGAACTCCGAAGAAGGTATTACGGTTGCGATGACCGAGGCAAAAAACACCATGACCGTCGGCGCCGATGGTGAGGTGATGCACAGCCTGCACGCCGGTAAGAGCGGCACCATCACGGTAACCCTGCTGAAAACGTCCCCAGTGAACAAAAAGCTATCCCTGATGTATAACGCGCAGAGCCAGTCCTCAGCGACCTGGGGTAATAACGTAATCGTCATCCGAAACAAGGTGTCAGGCGATATCACCACCGCGCGCAGCTGCGCATTCCAGAAACAGCCGGATCACGCTAACGCCAAAGTCGGCAATACGGTGTCGTGGGTATTTGACGCCGGTAAAGTTGACCAACTGCTGGGGGAGTTCTAACTAATGGAATTTGAAATCAAAGGCGTCAACTACCGTACCGCCAAACTCGACGTTTTCCAGCAACTGAAGGTCAGCCGTAAGCTTCTTCCGGTGCTGGCAGGTCTGGTCAGTGAGTTTTCCACGCTGAAAGCGCAGGCCGCCGCCGGTAACTCCGGCGCCGTGCTGGAAAGCGTGCTGCCGAAAATTGCCGATACGCTGGCAGCGCTGCCGGACGACGACGTTAACGCGGTGATTTATCCGTGCCTGAGCGTCGTCTCACGCCAGCACGAAAAGGGCTGGGCGAAAGTCTTCGATCAGGGCGTCCTGATGTTCGACGATATCGACCTGTTTACGATGCTGCAGCTGGTGGCGCGGGTGGTCGCCGACAGCCTGGGAAATTTTTTGAAAGAACTCCCCGCCAGCGAAACGGTGGACCCGTCACCGCAGGCTTAACGCTGGAATCCTTACCGGAAGGTGAAAGCTTTCTGGCAAGGCCAGTCACCAAAGGGTTATGCCGATACGAATCCCTCAAAGATGGGTCACTCGACCTGGCTGACATTGCCAGAATGAATGACTGGCTGGATCTTGAAGCCGATAACGAATACCGAATAGCGAAATGGAGAGAGGACAATGAACGCTGATACGCTCAAGGACTTTCTGATCTCGCTTGGGTTCAAAGTCGATGAGGCTGGCGCCAGAAAATTCGATGCAGTCGTTACCGGCGCGACACTCAAGGCGATCGAGCTCGGCACCAAAGTAGAGCTGGCCGCTGCGTCTGTGGTGGCCTTTACCGCGAAAGTCGCCAGCGGTCTCGATAACTTGTACTGGGCCTCTCAGCGCACTGGCGCAACGGTGCAGGGCATCAAGCAGATCGGCTTTGCCGTCAGCCAGATGGGCGGCAGTGTGGATGCCGCCCGCGGCTCTCTCGAAAGCCTGGCTCAGTTCATCCGTACCAGCCCCGGGGCCGAGGGTTTCCTGAATCGCCTTGGCGTTCAGACCCGCGATGCCAGCGGCAACATGCGGGATATGGCGACGATCTTTACCGGCGTCGGCCAGCGTCTTAGCAGCATGCCGTATTACCGCGCGAACCAGTACGCTCAAATGCTGGGTCTGGATGAAAACACCCTGATGGCAATGCGTCGCGGTATCGGCGAGTACATGGGCCAGTACAACGCCATGAAAAAGGCCATCGGGTTTAACCCGGATCAGGCAGCAGCTGCATCCAACCGGTTTATGACTTCGCTCCGCTCTCTCAGTGAAGCGGCCAGCATGGCGCGCGACAAAATCGGCTCTAATCTGGCTGATGGTCTGGCTGGTTCGCTGGACCGGCTACGGAGCCAGATTCTGGATAACTTCCCGAAAATCGAAGGGGCAATCACCGCGACGGTTAAGGGCATCCTCTGGGCTGGTGAAATGGTTGGTAGGGTTATTTACCGTCTGATCCAGTTAGGTGAGGGTATCAGCAATTGGTGGGATTCTCTCGATAAACAGTCTCAGGAGCTGATAGAACTACTCAGTGCGCTTACCGCTGCATGGTGGCTGCTGAACCGCGCTATGCTCGCGTCTCCGATTACGTGGGTGCTCGGTCTTGCCGCTGCCATCGCTTTGCTATGGGAGGATTACAAAACCTTCAGAGAAGGTGGTAAAAGCCTTATCGATTGGGAGAAATGGAAGCCTGAAGTAGACGCAGCACTGAAGATGGTCGGTGACCTGAAACAGACTGTCCTCGATCTCGGAAAAGCGCTGGCAAAGTTGCTCAATATTGACCCTAAATCCTGGTCTTTGAAATGGGATTTCAGCAATTTCATTACCCAGATGGGTGAGTTTGGCAAGATGCTGAGTATGATCGGCGACCTGCTTAACGCTATCAAGGACGGTCGCTGGTCGGATGCTGCAAGCATTGGCGGGGCTCTTCTCAAACAAGGCAGTAACCAGCCTGATGCGCTGCCCGGCGTTTCTGACAGTGCCAATAGCGCTGCTGACTGGATAAAGGATAAGACAGGATTTGACCCGCGCAGCATAGGCCGTTTCTTCCGTGGCGAGGGTAATACGCTTGCAGATCGCAACAATAACCCCGGCAATATTCGCCCCGTAGGCGGTGGTGGCTTTCGTGCGTTTGGTTCTGCGCTGGAAGGCTGGGAAGCCATGAAAAACCAGCTCATGCGGTACTTTACTGGTAAAACGACCGGGCGCCGCCTGCAGACTATCATGGATATCGTCAGCACCTGGGCACCTGCGGCCGATAACAACGATCCTGCCAAATATGCCCGTGACGTTGCTGGCTGGATGGGTGTATCGCCGACAGCAGCATTAAACCTGTCCGACCCCAATACGATGGCTATGCTCATGCAGTCTATGGCCCGCAAAGAGGGATATTCGAACTGGAATAGCCCACTTGCCCATCAGGCTGCTGGAGCGCAGGTGAATCAGCAAAACACCTACAACATCTATGGCGGTAATGCTCAGGAAATTGGGCAGGAAGTCAGTCGCCGCCAGCTTGATGCTAATGCCAGGGTGCTGAGAAATAACCAAACTGGAGCAGGATGATGGATATTCTTTCTACTCTCTTTCAGCAGCAGAGCAGGCGGATCGGGCTGATAGTCCCCAGTGTTGTTATTTCGGAAAAGCACGATGACTCGCTTGAAATAACCGAGCATCCCGTAGAGGTCGGCGCAGCAATTTCCGACCATGCATTTCGACGTCCTTCGGAAGTGGTAATGCAGGTCGGTTTCGCTGGTGGCGGTTCCTTGCTTGACTTTGTAGATACGTCTTCTCTTGGGCTGAGCGTAGGTATTGGCCCGAAGGAGACGTATCAGGAACTGTTAAATCTGCAGAGCAGCAGGGTGCCTTTAGATGTGGTGACCGGTAAGCGGATTTACACCAATATGCTGATCCGTGCGCTTGAGGTCACTACCGACAGGACGTCGGAAAATATTCTCTCTGCCGTGCTGACGCTCCGGGAAGTGATTATCACAAGCACAACCACCACGCAGGTGGCTCCAAAGTCCAATATGAAGTTAGGGGCGAACACCTCAGCCGTGCAAAACTCCGGGGTGAAAACGCCAGTGCAAAAAAATGAATCAATATTGAGCCGGTTAAGTGGCTTTGTAGCGGGAGGGTAAATGACGATCAGCGAAATCCCTCTTTCCCCGGAAAACCAGCGATTCTCCATATCTGTGGCAGGTCAAAGTCTGCAAATGGCTGTGACCTGGCGTGCTGCTTTCTGGTGTCTGGATATTATGGATAGCAGCGGTGCGGACCTGATAAAGGGGATCCCGCTTATCACCGGCGCCAACCTAATGGCGCAGTATCGCTATCTCGGGCTTGGCTTTTCGCTTTATGTTGGCTGTGACAACCAGTCCAGCGAAAATCCCACTGAGGCCGATCTGGGGATTTACAGCCATCTTTATGCGGTAACGGAGTAAAAATGTCTCAGAACTGGATGCGGCACTTCAAATTGCAGTTAGTCGATTCGAAGGGGAACGCTACTGATTTTGGTAGCTTCAAGGTCACTTTTACTATCGACTGGTTTAACCTCAGCAGCGAAACGCGAGTAGGTACTTTCAAAATCTATAACCTTTCAGCTGATACCGTAAACCGGATCGTCGGTGAGGAATTCTCCCGGATTAGGGTTATCGCTGGTTACGATGGCATTGCAGCTGACGTTCCCGCCAGTCAGGTAGGCGTCGCCAGGACAGTAAACCCCGATGAAGTCGGGCAGATGGACGGTCGAAATTATGGGCTGATTTTCGACGGGGAAATCCGGTACACCATCACAGGGAAAGATAACCCCGTTGATAGCTTTGTCCTCATTCAGGCGGCTGATTCTGACCGGGCATTCGCTACCTCGATCACTGCGCAGACGCTGGCGGCTGGCTATACGGTCTCTGACGTCAATGCCGTGCTCATGAAGGACTTCAACGCTAACGGGGCCACGGAAGGGAATACCCCTGCAATGCCTGCAACGGTATTTCCTCGCGGCAGGGTGCTTTTTGGTATGACCCGGCATCTGATGGATAACGTCGCCGAGCAATGCAAGGCTGACTGGATGTTTGTCGACGGCAAGCGGGAAATGGTGGCGAAAAATGAGGTTGTTCACGAAGCCATTAAGCTGAACAGCGCCACCGGCCTTGTGGGTATGCCTCAGCAGACCATTGGTAGTGGCGTTAACGTCCGCTGCCTGATTAACCCTAACATCCGCGTTAATGGCCTGATCGAGCTGAATCAGGCTTCTGTATTCCGTACCGTACTGGGGAATAACGATATCGCCATGACCCAAGGGCGTATCACTGACCAGAACAGCAACGGAAACATCACCATTGAAGGCACGACTGCGCAGCCTGCCAGTATTGCGACTGACGGCGTTTATATTGTCCGTGGCATTATGTACACTGGCGATACAAGGGGCCAGGCGTGGTACATGGATATGATGTGTGAGGCGCGTGGTGCGGCGGATCTAGTCTCCTCATCTGCACGGGAGAGAGGGCTCTAATGAAACAGTTTTGCTTGGCATTAGCTGTGATGGTATCCATGCCGACGATGGCTGCAATCCAGTGTGGCAATTACATAATGACCGGCGAAGGTATGACCGTGATCAATGGTGAGACTGTCACATCACAGAAAGTAAAATTCTTGGGGAAGGATGGCGATTACGCAAACATAAAAATGGACATGGGTCTTATGCCTGCTCGCGATGGTAATAATTACGGCTTTGAATTCGTGAAGCGTAACGGAAAGGCGTTCCTTAATGTCCAGCTTCTGCAAAACAGCATGGATGCGCCGAAGATTATCGGATCCTTCCCCTGCGTCAAGGTGAAGTGATTATGGAATTTTTCGCAATTATCCTCTTCTTTTTGGCAATAGCCATTGTTACTAGATGGGATAACCATAAGAAAGCTAAAAAGCGGAAAGAAGAAGATAACTTTATCCATAGTATTGATTATTCTTATCGTCGTCCTGAGGTTAAATCTAAGCCTAAAAATGGTCGTAGAAGAAGCAAGGAGGAAATGCTTGCTGATGGAATCGCATATCAAAAATTGATGGGTGATGATTTTAGAAAGTCAGCAAAAGCTACGCAAATCCAGGCGGAAAGAGTCGGATCTAAGAAATATATTTGGCGTGGTTCTGATTGCTGCCCAAATTGCGATAAGCAGAATGGGAAAACATTCTCTTGGGCAAGACCTCCAAAAACAGGTCACCCAGGAGAAGGAAAATTATGTCCTAACGGTTACTGCCGCTGTTGGGCTGAGGTGATAATTCCGAAACCGTAAGGCATTACAAAATTCTATAAAAAGCCCACCCATGTGGGTTTTTTATTGCCTGGAGTAAGGTAATGGCAATATCCGATAAAACCCGCAGTGGGGCGCTTGCTGAGGTTTTGGCGTCAGAGAGAAGGACGCTCAACGAACAACTTCGCGTTGCAATGCCCGGCATCATCCAGTCTTTTGACCCTGACGCAGTGACCGCCGTGGTGCAGCCGGCGATCCGCTACATCGAGCGCGATAACGACGGCAACAAATTAACGAATGATTATCCACTGCTGGTAGATGTTCCTGTCGTTTTCCCTCGCGGCGGAGGCTGCACACTGACTTTTCCTGTTAAGGCTGGTGATGAATGCCTTGTTATCTTTGCGGACCGCTGTATTGATTTCTGGTGGCAAAGCGGAGGTATTCAGGAGCCAGTAGACGAGCGCATGCATGATTTATCCGATGCCTTCTGCATTGTTGGTCCGCAGTCTCAGGCGAAGAAAATCGGCGGTATCAGCACCAGTGCGGTAGAGCTGCGCAGTGATGACGGGGAAACAAAGTTGAGCCTCAATCCTGCCAGTGGAGCTATCAACGGCACGGCGCCGGGAGGTTTTAACCTGAACGGGCTTAAAATTCTTTCGGACGGCCGCCTGCAGCTGGTGGATGGCTCAATCGTTGATAAGCATACGCATGGTGGCGTTGAGTCTGGTGGCAGCAGTACAGCACCACTCGGAGGATGATATGCGATACCGTCGAGAAGATGATGACGGGGATTACACCTTCGGTCAGGGTGATGATGCCTGGCTGGTTAACTCCCCTGAGGCCGTCGCGCAGGCCATTAAAACGCGCTTCCTGCTTTGGTACGGGCAATGGTTCCTCGATACCACAGAAGGTACGCCCTGGATTCAGTCCGTTCTGGGTAAGCAAAAACCAGATACCTACAACCTTGCTATCCGCAAGCGGATCCTCGAAACGCAGGGGGTTAGCTCAATCACTGCATTTAACACCACCGTTGACGGTACCACGCGCCGTGTAACGTTCACAGCAACGGTGGAAACCATCTACGGGACAACCACAGTAACTTCGGAGGCGTAATGTCTTTGGACCTCGACACACTCGGCTTATCGGCAACGGTAACCGCTGAGGGGATAAGTGCGCCCGACTATCAGACCGTTCTGGACACCATCACCGGCTATTTTCAGCAGATTTATGGCAGTGATGCTTATCTCGACCCGGACAGCAAAGACGGCCAGCTGGTGGCGCTGGTGGCTCTGGCCATTCACGATGCGAACAACACGGCCATTTCTGTTTACCGGTCATTTTCTCCGTCGACGGCGCTGGGTGATGCGTTGACGAGCAACGTCAAAATTAACGGCATTACCCGGCGTGCAGCGACAAATTCAACCGTCGATCTGCTGCTGACCGGCACCGTCGGTACGACAATCACCAACGGCTCGGTACGCGACACAAACAGCGTGGTCTGGAATCTGCCTGCAACGGTGGTCATTGGCTCCGACGGGACAGTGGTAGCTACGGCCACCTGTGCAAACTCGGGAGCGGTCGCCGCGGTAGCGGGGTCGGTAAACGGCATCAACACACCTACGCGCGGATGGGCTTCGGTAACTAACCCGCTGGCGGCTACAGTAGGCGTAGCAGCGGAAACAGATGCTGAATTGCGTGTCCGGCAATCACAGAGCGTTGCTTTACCGTCTCTGACGCCGTTTGAGGCGGTAGATGGTGCGATAGCAAATATCAGCGGCGTAACCCGTCACAAGCTGTATGAGAACGATACAGATAACACTGATGCAAATGGCCTGCCGCCGCACTCAATCGCGGCTATTGTCGAAGGTGGTGATGCGACGGTCATTGCAAACAGTATTCGTGGTGTTAAAGGGCAGGGCGTAACACCATACGGTAGTACGGTGATTGTTGTGCCTGATAAGTACGGAAACCCTCACCCGGTAGGTTTTTCAAGGCCGGTCGATGTGCCCATTTACGTGAAAATCACTATCGAGCCCCTTACGGGTTACACATCCCAGGTCGGCGAAGAGATAAAGGCGGCTGTATCTGCCTACATTAACTCTCTGGCAATCGGCGCCAGCGTTCTTCTCAGTCGCGTTTACTCACCGGCTAACCTCGGCGTCGTTAGTGGAGGCAATGCCAGGTATTACGACATTACCGAGTTGCTGATCGGGACGTCCGCCGGTGGCGTAGCCGCGGCAAACGTGGATATTGCCTTTGACCAGTCGGCATCCTGCGCCGTCAGCAATATTAATCTGGTGGTCTCATGAGCAGATACACTGACCGCATAACAAACTACCACGCCGGTAAACCAAAGTTCTTTGCCCACGTCGACCTGTCCACCAGGCCACTGAGTGATGTTTCTACTGCTACGTCAGGGTTAATCACCGCTTTTGATGTTGATACCGCAGTCGGCGACCAGTTGGATATCCTCGGCAAGTGGATCGGCGTATCCCGAGCGGTAGCGGCACCCATTACTGGAGTTTTCCTGCAGTGGGATAAAGAGCGTGTCGGTTGGGATCAGGGGATCTGGCTGGGCCCTTACCAGTCCACTGACGCGCTGACGTATCTCAGCGATGATGTCTATCGCGTCGTGCTCAAGGCCCGCATAGGGATAAACAACTGGAACGGCCAGAACGGCACGCTGCCGGATATTCTGGAAACGGCGCTTGAAGGCACGGGTATAAAAATGATTATCCTGGATAATCAGGACATGTCTATATCCGTTTTAATCGTCGTGGATGATGAATATATCATTCCCAATATTGACCGGTTGATATTTGACTCTGCAATTAACCACGGCCCGTTCATACCCCTTCCTGAAGGATATGAACCATCCCGCTACGATATAAACCCGATAGATAAACTTCCCGCTGAATTTGTTTTTGTCATTCGCGCTGGGCTACTCACTGTAAAGGCCGCCGGGGTGCGAATCAGGGAAACCATTACACCGTCCAACGGATATAAATTTTTTGGATTCGATGCCGATAACGATTACATCGCGGGTTTTGATGCCGGCGCATGGGGAGAAACATTCTGATGGCTGAAAATAATTTTAAGCCGTTTGCCGTTGATGCAGGTGCAAACGTGTCCTCGCAAACAGACTGGGAAAATTTGGTAGCTCTGTCCATCGGGTTTACTGCGGGGATAGCCCGCTCTGAGCAGATCAACAAAGCGCTGCGACAGGGTACCGTAATGGCTAGCGTTCTGGGGCAGATAATTCTGGAGCAAACCGCCGAGGATGTCCTCGATAACGGGGACACAGCTGCGCTAAAGGCACAGCTATTAACGGCCCTTACCTCATTACAAATTGATTCCGTATACCCGGTGGGCGCGGTGTTGTTCTTCGCTCAGAACAAAAACCCCAACACACTTTTCCCTGGGACGGTATGGAATTACATCGGAGAAAACAAAACAATTCGACTTGGACTTCGGAATGGATCGGATGTTCTGGGTACAGGGGGAGCGGATACGGTTTCTCTGGCCAAAGCAAACTTACCTGCACAGGCATTGAGTATTACCGGAACTGCTGCTTCAGTCGATCTGGGCACAAAAACTACCGACAGCCAGGGAGCACACTCACACGGATGGGGTAGCTCAATGCAGAAACAAGGTGGTTCAGATCAGGCGGTGGGCTCTAATGGCGGTACTAATTTTGGCACTACATCAACGAGTGGGGCACATACCCATAGCGTTGCCTTGGGTTCTCACAGCCACAGTGTTTCCGGTAATACCGAGAACATGGGTAGTGGTACCGCATTAAATATTACCAACGCCTATGTAAAACTGATGGGCTGGTACCGTTCCGCCTGATTAATCCGGAGTATATCAATAATGGCTTTATATAAAACGGGTAACCCGGTCCCGTCTATAGACATGCGCGACGTTTTTGATAATTCGCAGAATTTAGATTTTTCTCTTAATGACATAACATCATCTATTTGGACAGATCGTCTTGGTCGCCCACGCATGTCATGGTTTGGTATTGAGTCTGCATTCGAGTTAAGGCTTGCAGAACAGGAATCTAAATTTAATATAGATCAACTGATCCGCAGCAATGATTTTGATAAATTTCTTGAGAACAAGAACTCAATCTTTATTTCCCAGTTTAATCAGCAGGCCCAGGAATTTGATACGCAACTGACTAGTCAGGAATCTCGATACGAAGCTGTTCTTCAGCAGGCTGGTAAAACTGTACTTGGCCGCTACGAGGATGGCCCATGGACGCTGACCAGTTATAACCAGCTTGTTTCGTATGGCGGTACGCTCTGGAA
>OIEQ01000597.1_pt1 | contig 18113 bp, 15 predicted proteins | sample 1581841 | NCBI WGS metagenome assembly OIEQ01 (sample SAMN03281020, study PRJEB24777) | human gut metagenome | isolation source: fecal sample PR170 from 1 month old male Malay infant, vaginal delivered... | place: Singapore | collected 2005-12-29
CGTTCAGTAAGAGCTTTCCAACCGTCCCAGTCGTTTTCGTCCATACCATCTTCGATAGTGATGATTGGGTATTTGTTTACCAATTCTTCAAGGTAGTCGATTTGTTCAGCAGCAGTGCGGACAGCAGCTCCTTCACCTTCGAATTTAGTGTAATCGTAAACTTTGCGTTCTTTATCGTAGAATTCTGATGATGCACAGTCAAATCCGATAAATACGTCTTTACCTGGAACATAACCAGCAGCTTCGATAGCAGCGATGATAGTTTCTACACCATCTTCAGTTCCGTCGAAACGAGGAGCAAATCCACCTTCGTCACCAACGGCTGTTTCAAGACCACGACCTTTAAGGATTTTCTTAAGTGCGTGGAAGATTTCAGCACCCCAACGGAGAGCTTCTTTGAATGTAGGTGCACCAGCAGGTACGATCATGAATTCTTGGAAAGCGATTGGAGCATCTGAGTGAGATCCACCATTGATGATGTTCATCATTGGAGTTGGAAGAACTTTAGTGTTGAATCCACCAAGGTAGCTGTAAAGTGGGATTTCAAGGTAGTCAGCAGCAGCACGAGCTACAGCGATAGACACACCAAGGATTGCGTTTGCTCCCAATTTACCTTTGTTAGGAGTACCGTCAAGAGCGATCATAGCACGGTCGATAGCTTGTTGATCACGTACATCATAGCCGATGATTGCTTCAGCAATAATGTTGTTTACGTTGTCAACAGCCTTTTGAGTTCCAAGACCACCGTAACGAGATTTGTCACCGTCACGAAGTTCAACTGCTTCGTGTTCACCAGTAGAAGCTCCTGATGGAACCATACCACGTCCATGAGCACCTGATTCAGTATATACTTCTACTTCAAGTGTTGGGTTACCGCGTGAGTCTAGGACTTCGCGAGCGTAAACATCAGTAATAATTGACATTTCTTACTCTCCTTATTGAGTTATATTTTTTACTCCTCTATCATATCGTAATTAGGCTATTTTTTCAAGAAAAAACAAGGAAATCTACGAAAATTGAGAAGTTTTTAACAAGAAAACGGTTCCACTATCTTATTTTCTGCCATTTCCCCTCCTTATTTAATTTTTTAGCATTCTTCTACTCTTCTGCTACGCTTTATGCTATACTAAACTTATGACAGATATTAATAAAACGATTTTAGAAAAAGCTGCTGGTCCTACTCGATTCAATCCGGATGAGCAGCGTCGATTTTTGGAGACTTATGAGGAGCGGGTGATTGCTTCATGCACCTTGGAGGAGGCAAGGGACAAGATATACCTGGAGCAGTATTCGACAATCCTCACTGATATTTCAGATCGCTTTCATCCTGTTTTGGTCAAGATCTCCCCAGCTTTGGATGAAAACAGCCAGCTACAATATTTGAAAAAAACCAAGGATCTTGGACTTGTGGCAAGCATCGTTTCGAATGACTGTCGTCATTCTCCCTTTGGTCTCATCATCCATACTGACCACCCATCTGGAATTTCACCAACAGACATGAATCTCCAGTATCCAAATTTATTTGAAAAGAAAGAAGAGACTGCCAGTCCAGAAAAGAAATCATTTTGGAAACGTCTCTTTAGCTAAAGAAAAACCAATGGAAGGGAACATCTCCTTTCCATTGGTTTTTTAGTTTGCTTTTATTTTTAAAAGGTTCCCAATATTTCGAGCACAGGAAATCAGATTCCTTTCAGCATGAGCGAGTGCATCTGCTACCTCACAAGGACCAGGTACGATAGAGAAGGCAGCTTCAATGTGATGACTAGGAAAAGCAGGCAAATCCTCCGCTAAGCTACCACAAATAGCTATCACTGGGATCTTCTCTGGTGTTCGTTTGGCCACCCCGACAGGTGCCTTCCCAGAAAGGGATTGGAGATCCATCCTACCTTCCCCAACCACGACCAGATCAGCTTTTTGTACTTTGTGATTAAAGTCAATCAAATCGAGACTTTTTTCAATTCCTGAGGAAATCTGTCCTCCTGCAAAAGCGACCAAGCCAGCAGCCATGCCACCTCCAGCTCCGGCGCTAGGCATAGACAAAATTCGTGCATCAGCTAGCTGGTAAAAATCCTGCATAGCCTGATCAACAGCTGGAAACAGAAGCGGATTCAATCCCTTTTGCCCACCAAAGATATAGGTCGCTCCTTGACTGCCACAGAGAGGATTGGTTACATCCGTTAAGACTTGGAGCTCGATGTCTTCTAAAGCTTTTGGAACCGCACTGGTATCTATTCTAGCCACACGACCGAGTGAAGCCCCGACAGGACGAAGCAGATGGCCTTGTTCATCATAGAAGGCTATCCCAAGTCCGGCTGCCATCCCAATCCCACCATCATTCGTTGCAGAACCGCCAATTCCCACACAGATTGTTTTAACTCCTTGGTCAACCAATTGCAAAATAAGTTCACCAATTCCTCGTGTTTCCAGTTCAAGAGGATTTCGTTTTTCAGCTGGAATCGAACCTAAACCGACAAGAGAAGCCATCTCAAAAAAGGCCATCTCATCTTTTTGGTAGTAAGACATTGAAACAGGCTGTCCAAATGGTCCGGTTACTTGCGTTTGGTACTCAGTTACATCTAGAACTCCAGCTAGGGTTTCCATGGTGCCTTCGCCACCATCCCCTATAGGAAGGAGGTCAAAAGTTACATCTGGTAGAGCCTCTTGAAATCCTTTTTTCAAGGCTTCTGCTACTTGTTTGGCAGATAAGGATTCTTTAAATGAATCCGGTGCTAGTAGGATATGCATGCTGTTTCCTTTCTATGCTGGTCTAGAATTTCAAGAACAAGGCTTAAATCCCTCTTCTCGATACAATATGGGGCTCGCTCAGCGACGATTGGCTTGGCCATAAAGGCAATCCCGATACCGGCTGTTTCAATCATCGGAAGGTCATTGGCACCATCACCCATCGCAATCGTCTGACTTCGTGGGACATGATTTTCTTTCGCCCATGTCATGAGAGACTCTTTTTTCCTTTCAGGAGTTAGAATTTCACTAAGGACTTTCCCTGTCAAATGGCCATCAGAAGACTCTAAACGATTTGCTAGGACTAGATCAATTCCTAAAGACCTCGCGATGGGGTCGATGACTTCATGAAATCCCCCGGAAACAAGACCAACCTTGTAACCTCTTTGATGCAGTTCCGTGATCAAGGTTTCAGCACCCGGCGTGACTTCCATCTGTTCCAAAATTTTCGGAAAGATAGAGGTCTCTAATCCCTTCAATAAAGCAACACGCGCCTCTAAAGATGCTGAAAAATCCAGCTCCCCTTTCATCGCTTGTGCTGTAATCTCTGCCACTTTTTCTCCCACGCCAGCTTCTTGAGCTAGTAGATCAATTCCTTCTTGTCTTATCAAGGTTCCATCTACATCCATAACGAGGAGACCTGTTACTTCTTTCATCGCTTTCCTTTCTTATTTCTCCCTTACTATACAAAAATAGGGTTTAAATTTCAAGTTTCAATGATGATTTGAAGATAAAAAAATGACCTCCTAAAAGGTCATTTTTCTGTTATTAGAAGCGAATTTGCTCGCGGGTTTTTTCATAGGAAGTAACAAAGCGATCAGTTACGCCAGCTTCTACCATTTCCAAAGCATCTGAGATAACTTTGAAGGAAGCAGCATAGTCATATTCTCTTTCGAAAATATAAAGGGACTCATCAAAGGCTGCCTGTACATGATCATCAAATGAACGGTAACGGTTCGAGTATTGCAACAATTGTTCTGTTAATGTCGCATTTTGAACAATTCGATACGCCGCTTCTTCCAATTCATTCATATCATTGGTCAAGATTTCCAACAAACGATTGGTTGATTCGATGTTGATTTTATCCCCTTCCAACTCATCCATCAAAGCTTCTGTATTGTTACTTGCAGTGAAGAAAATTTCTAAGAATTCTTGAGGAATTCCTGGCAAGTTTCGTTTGTCCATATAGCGTTTAATGGCATGCAAACGGTTGGCATAGATGTTGACTTTTTGGCGAGCATTGGCATCGTCTTTTTCAATTTTTGAAAGGGAATCACTTAAGCCAATTTGCTCATCTTCGATTTCTTTCAAACGAGCTTCGATAGCTTCTAACTCTTCTTCTACGATAGAATAGGCCTTTTGTGTTTCAGATGAATCTTTCAAGGCATCTTCTACCACATTTTCTTGTGAAGATAGCTCAGCTTCCAACTCTTTTAACTGTTGGCTGAAGCTTTCATTCAAGACGAATGTTTTACCGAGACGTTCCACTTCTGCCGCAAGCTTGCTATTGTTATCTTTAGCATGTTTCAAATAGCCAGGCAGTTGTTTCACTAACTTCTTCACAACTTTTTGTGATTCAATTTCACGGGTAAAGATGTGATACAAAGCATCGATTTCTTCTTGAATTTGTTCATTTTCGTAAATGGCATTGTCCAATTCAAGGGCAGATACATTTGCCATATTGTTCTTCAAGGAAGCATGCAACTGTTGGAAACGAGATTCAATATCTGTTTCAGTGAAGTGGTAACCAGATTCCAAAAGCTTGCGGTAGCCACTTTCCAAATCCTCTAATTGGTCTGGAAGTTTTGCTTGAAGGGCAGTGACAATTTCTGGCACTCGCTCAACAATTTGTTTTAAGGCTACAATATGATTTTCAGCTGTATCAAGGATTTCAGCCGCTTCAACAGGGTCACCTGAAGAATTCAAGGTTACAAATTGTGAGAACTCAGATTGAATATTTCCAATTTGTTTTTCAATTTCAGGAAGCGCACTGCCATAACGATCTGGGTCTGAAGTGACTTCTTTTTGAAGTTCCTCAAACATATCCAAGGCATGAACCACACGTCCGCTATTCTTTTGTTCCTGCTCTTCCAGATCAGAAAGGGCTTTGCGAATCGCCTTGATATCTTCGTCGATCAATTGGATCTGACTTTCGATATTATCAATGGCTTGTTTAGCCTTCATGAAACGGAAAGAATTGTTATAGCCTTCCGCTTCAAACAGATTGTTTTCAATATCAGCAAATGAATTTAAGGATAAATCTACCCATTTTTGATTCCATTCACGAAATGCAATTTGACTTTGACCAATCAAATGCATGTTTTTTACGGCCTCTACTTCATCGTTGACCGGAAGGTTGTATAACTTTTCTTTTCGTTCTTCCAGTGCTGCCAGTAAGGCTTCATTTCGTTTTCTCAAAATGACTGCAACCACATATCCTACAATCAAGATAAGGGCGACAATAAAGATGAGAACAATTAGTCCACTAGACATATAAAAACTCCTTCATCGTATTACTTGAACGTAATCCTAGTAATTATACCATAAAATATCCATTAATGGGAAGCGTTCGGTGAATTTTATACATCGAGTGTACTATATTCAGCGTTTTCTTCGATAAATTCACGACGTGGTTCCACGCGGTCACCCATCAACATATCAAAGATCTTATCTGCTTCCGCAGCATCGTCTACTGATACTCGTGCCATCAAGCGATGTTCTGGATTCATGGTTGTTTCCCATAATTGGTGATCATCCATTTCTCCAAGACCTTTATAGCGTTGGATGGTTGGTTTTGAGCGACCTTCTGAATAACGTTCCAAAGCTGCAGCTAATTCGGCTTCTTGGTTGGCACCAGGTTGGATATATTCTTTGATTTCACTACCGACTTTGACCCCATAGATTGGTGGTTGCGCAATATAAACATATCCCGCCTCCAAGACTGGTTTCATATAGCGATAGATCAAGGTCAATAGAAGGGTTCGGATATGAGCGCCATCGACATCGGCATCGGTCATGATCACTAATTTTTGATAACGCGCTTTTGTAACATCAAATTCGGCACCAAATCCAGTTCCCATAGCAGTAAATAAACTACGGATCTCTTCATTGGCTAGAATTTTGTCCATACTTGCTTTTTCAACGTTCAAGATCTTACCACGGATTGGGAGAATCGCTTGGAATTCCCGATTTCGACCAGATTTTGCAGATCCTCCAGCTGAATCCCCTTCGACGATAAAGAGTTCTGTTTCTTGTGGATTGTTTGAAGAACAATCTGCCAATTTACCAGGTAGGTTGGAAATCTCAAGCCCTGATTTCTTACGGGTCACCTCACGCGCTCGCTTAGCAGCTACGCGAGCTTTCGCCGCTAAAATCCCTTTTTCGACGATTTTCTTAGCAATTTGCGGATTTTCCAAAAGGAAATCAGAAAAGGCATCACTAAAGAGTCGATTGGTAATTTTAACAACTTCTGAATTTCCAAGTTTGGTCTTGGTTTGTCCTTCAAACTGTGGATTTGGATGTTTAACCGAGATCACTGCTGTTAAGCCTTCTCGAACATCTTCCCCAGTTAGATTGTCTTCGTTTTCTTTTAAGAGTTTATTTTTCTTAGCGTAATCATTGATCACACGAGTGAGAGCTGTACGGAAGCCCTGTTCATGCGTTCCACCTTCATGGGTATGAATGTTATTCGCAAAACTCATGACCGTCTCATGGTAGCCTGTGGTATATTGCATAGCTACTTCAACTGTAATATCATCCATTTCACCATCTGTGTAGATTGGTTTTTCAAAGATGACATCCTTGTTTTCATTGATGTATTCGACGTAACTAGAGATCCCACCTTCGTAGTGGTAATGCTTTTCTTGCTCTAAGCCTTCTCGCTTATCTGTCAAAGAAATACGCAAGCCACGATTCAAAAAGGCTAATTCTTGAATCCGTTTATTTAATTTGTCAAAATCATACTCGGTGGTTTCCGTGAAGATTTCTGGGTCTGGAATAAAGTGGACGGTTGTCCCTGTCCGATCTGTCTCCCCGATGACTTTCAAATCATCCACAACGTGTCCACGTCGATACTCTTGGTAATAGATACTGCCATTTTTATAGACGCGAACATCGAGGGATGTGGAGAGGGCATTCACGACGGATGACCCTACCCCGTGAAGACCACCAGAAACCTTGTAGCCGCCTCCGCCAAATTTTCCTCCCGCGTGAAGCACGGTAAAGACAGTTTCAACGGCAGGTCGACCCGTCTTTTCTTGGATATCCACTGGGATCCCACGACCATCATCGACAACCGTGATCGAATTATCTGCTTCAATGAAAACTTCAATATGGCTAGCAAAACCAGCTAAGGCTTCGTCGATCGAGTTATCCACGATTTCCCAGACCAGATGATGAAGACCTTCTTTTGAGGTCGATCCAATATACATCCCCGGACGCATCCGAACGGCTTCTAGTCCTTCCAAGACCTGAATCTGACTGGCATCATATTCTTGTGCTTGATTTTCTTGCTGTTTATCCTCTGTCATAATTTCCCTTTTCTATTCAAATATAAACTGGTGTAAGTGTGGCATGGAATCAAATAAATAGGTCGAAAGCCCTGCAGCCTTCCCAGCTTCTATATCGATCGGACGATCTCCAATGACCAGACCGTCTTGAATGCCATATTTTCCCTTCAAATAAAGCATAGAGGCTGGGTCTGGTTTTCGAGGAAAGCCCTCGTCTGCTGTCACAATCTCCGTAAAGTAGGGTGCAATGCCTGTCTGTTCAATAAGGGTCAAAACTTGGCGATCCCGATGAGATACCAAAAAATGGCGTCCTCCATGTGCTTGGATCTCTTCCAGTAACTCTTTTGCTCCCTCAAATAAGACCGGCTCTTGCAAGCCCAAGGCTTCTTTTTTCTTGTATTCCGTACGAAAATTGGAAATATGAGGTGCAAAGGTTTGAATTGCATCCTGTGTTGAGATTTTTAATGCTGCATAAACAGAATCATGATCGGCTTGGATGTGAAAGTCCTTCAATGTCGCTACAAAGGCATTTGTGGACGTTTCGTAATTATCCAATAGCGTCCCACCAAGATCCCATATAAAATCATGATAATTCATAGTCAATATTATACCACAAATGGACAAAAAAAATAAGCTAAAACCCTCATTTAGGGGGGATTTTAGCCATTTTTTACGGTCATTTCATTTTAAATCATAGAGAAGTCATTTTCCGTCATAGAATGTAAACTTTCACCAGAAAATATGGTGTCCAAAAGAGCAATTTTAAGCATCTCCAAAGACATCTTGATAGAGCATTCCTTGACGAAGGCTTTGGGCATCTCCTCCAAACTGCTCTACCAAGGCATAGGCTAAGGCAAGCGCAGTTGAAGGACCACGACTGGTCAAGAGATTACCGTCTTTCACCACTGTTTCTTTCTGATAGTGTCCATCTTGAATCTCTTCTTCAAAACCATCGTAACAGGTATAGTTTTTATCTTTTAAGAGGCCGGCACGCGCCAAGACAATTGGTGCTGCACAAATCGCAGAAATGATTTTTCCCTTCCTACTTTCTTCTTGAAGAGCTGCAATCAATTCCGGATTATCCCGCAAATTCGCGGCTCCTGGCATCCCACCTGGTAAGAAGATTCCATCATAATCTGACAGATCCCCATTCCAGAGGCGGTCGACTTCCACTGTGATCTGGTGAGAACCTGTGACCGTTTCTTCCATGCCAACGAGGTCACAGTCGATCCCAGCACGTCTCAAAACATCGACAATGGTCAAGGCTTCAATTTCTTCAAAACCGTTTGCTAAAATCGTTGCTACTTTTTTCATTTTCATTCCTTCTTTCTACTATTGCGCCTTTTTAAGGACTACTTTTTTACGGATTGGAACCTCTTCTTCGGGCTCTTTCTTTTTGCTACTATGATTATATATTGAGAGGACCAGACCAATACCAATCAGATTACTAATAATAGACGATCCACCTTGTGAGATAAAGGGGAGGGGAATTCCCGTCAAAGGGAGAAGACCCGTTACCGCTCCGACATTTTCAAAAATATGAAAGACCAGCATCATGATAAATCCAATGGAAATATAGGTATAAAACTGGTTATTAGACTGAAGGGTGATTTTTAAAATGCGGTAAATCAGGGACACATATAAGATCAACAGCACCAGAGCTCCAACAAAGCCAAAGTCCTCTGCTACTACCGTAAAAATCATATCGCTTTCCCGTACGGGAACCAATAAATTGGAGACATTAAAGCCTTGACCAAAGAGGCCACCACTTGCAATGGCTAGCTGTCCTTGTGCCTGCTGGTAGGTGGTGGTTTGTGCATAGTCAAAAGGATTTAACCAGGCTAAAATACGGTTCATCTGATAGGTTGGCATCCCTACTTGCTGGTGCAGAAAAGCTCGCCCCCCTTCTGAAAGAAAGAGGAAGAGAAAGCCTGCTAGCCCACCTGCCAGAAGCAAGATGACCGGCAAGATAATTTTCCAGGAAACTCCTGAAACGAGCACTAAGCCCGCAAAGATGGCCAAGAATACTAAGGCCGTTCCCAAGTCCTGCTGGAGAGCCAATAAGGCAAAGACCGGAATCGTATAGATGGTCAACTCTAGAATCAAAAACCAATCTTGTCGTAATAATCGCTCACGCCCCTTATTTCTTTGTAAAAATCGGACAATAGAGCGTGACAGCATCAGGATGAAAGGGATCTTCATAAATTCTGAAGGCTGAAATAAGGTGATGTTCCCATAAGCCACCCAGTTTTTAGCTCCTGTTGAAGCTACCAAGTTGGGATTATAAAAAACAAGGGGAAGAACCATCAAGGCCAGACCAAGCAGGTAAAGAAAGGGAGTGATTTTCCAAAGAAATTTCGTGCTAAAAATCGTCACAATCAGGCAAATGATACATCCCACACCAATCCAGGCTAATTGCTGCCCCAAAAAAGGCCACACCATTTGGGGATAATCATGAGAAACTGCCACATAAACGGATAAGATCCCTATTATAAGTAGGGTGAAGACAATTCCAATGATCGAATAATCCAGGTGGATCGTCCAAAAATGATGTTTCTTCATTCACGTTCCTTTCTGTGAGAATCATCAAATTAATTAATAGAACAACATCTGTAGAATCAAGCTAGATCCTGCCACACAGAACCAAGCAATCAAACCTACCAGAAGGGGGGCTGCTCCTGCCGCACGGAACTGTTTCCAAGAAACCTTGCTTCCGATTCCAACCAAGGCCATGGCCATAAAGAGGTGAGAAAGGTCATTTAGGTAAGGTAGGACCACTTTAGGTACCAGGCCAATAGAAGAAAGAATGGAAGCCACAATAAACCAGATAATAAACCAAGGAATAATTTTCTTTAACATTCCTTTGTTTCTTCCTTGTTGTTTACTCCGATACCATTTTAAACCGATCAAGCCCAAACAAACTGGTACAATCATCAGGGCGCGTGTTAACTTAACAATTGTAGCCATTTGCCCCGCTGCTTTACTGTAAGAAAATGCTGCTGCTACAACAGATGACGTATCGTTAATGGCTGTTCCTGACCAGAGGCCAAATTGGAAATTAGACATATGCCATAAATGCCCTAATACTGGAAAGATAAAGACAGCCAAAATGTTGAAGAAGAAAATAGTTGACATAGATAGGGCAATTTCCTCTTCGTCTGCTTCAATGATCGGCGCTGCTGCTGCAATAGCAGATCCACCACAAATAGCTGTACCAAACCCAATTAAGGTCCGTAGATGAGATTTCAGGTGGAAGACTCTCCCAAAAATAATAGCTGCAAGAAAGGCAACGGTTATCGTTGGCAGACTAATCTTTAAAGAAGACAAACCTGTAGAGGCAACTGTCGCAATGGGCAAGCTAAATCCCATGAAGATAATCGAATACTGCAACAATTTCTTACCGGACCAGTTCAAGCCTGGTCGTGAATTCTCCGGCAAATCCACAAATTCATTAAGGACAATTCCTAAAATTAAGGCAAAAACACTGGAGCCAATAATGGGAAAGAAAGTTCCCAACAACATAGCACAAAGTGCCAGTACAAATGCAATTGCAAGTCCAAATCCTTTATTTTTCATTTTCTCAATTCCTTTCAAAAAAGTCAGCTGCTTGCTCAACAAGCCGCTCTCTCACTGTCGTGTGAAGGGGCAACACTTGTTGCAAACCATCCAAAATTTGTTTTCCATATCGCTTGGTTACCACCCGCTGATCTAATAAAAGCACCAAAGATTCCTGATCTTGAAAACGGCTGGTTCTCCCAATAGCCTGTTTTAGCCTTAAAATCGCGACTGGAAGACTATAGTCGTAAAAGGGATTTTTCCCCTGTTCTCTGAGTTTTGTATTCAGCTTTTGAACCATATAATCTTTAGGATTGTCAAAAGGAAGGCGCGTGATGATTTGAATCACTTCTTTTTGTTGGGAGAAATCGACTCCCTCCCAGAAGCTTCCTGTTCCCAATAAAATGGAGCTTTCTCCTCGGTCAAATCGTCGCTTAATATTGGCTGCATCCCCATTTCGATACTGGGCCAAGTGAGGAAACTTCAATGCGTTTGACGTCTCCAGTAACAATTCTTTTGAAGTAAACAAAAGAAAAATTGGCTTTCGTAAAGGAAGGAGTTCACCGACGAGCTGACAAATCTCCCCTGCGTATTCCACTGAAGATAAAGAAACGACATCTGGAAAATCTATCGGCACCAATAATTCCTGGTGTTGTTTGACTGTTATTGGCACCCGGTAGATCTGCTGCTCTTTGTATCCCAAAAGGGCAGGTAAATGCACCTTTTTGCTGATCGCGATCGTCGCTGATACAAAGAGCACGGGCACTTCTTCAGGAACAAACTCCTTAAAGGATAGCAAGTCCTCAACTCCTCCGTGGAGACGAAGAATCTGGTGGCTTTCGACCACTTCCTTGTCCATCCAAAAGGTTTGGTAGCGCTCATCAAACAATTCCCTTAGATTCTCTAATGATTCGTTTTTTAATTCTGAGACATCCTGTCGAATTTTTGCCACTGTTTGATCTGATAAGATCGCTGTTTTTCCTTGTACAACTTCCTTAGAGCAGGCATTTAATTCAAATTGAATACTTTCCAGCAAACGCCGTTGCAGAAGATCTTTTTCCTCTTCGATGGCGTGTTGCAAGCTTAGAAGAAGAGATTGCAAGGTTTCTTCTCTCTGTGAAAACTGCTCCAAAGCAAAGAAGAGTTTTTGCGCTTCATCCACAACCAGAACAGATTCTTGAAGTAGACTCTTATCATCTTCTAGACGAGTTAACAGATAGGCATGATTGGTCAGAATTACCCGGCTGGTTTTCACTTTTTCCTGGCCGAGGCGCCAAAAATCTTCTTGATAAAAAAGCGAACGTTTCGACAATTGGCCATCGTGGCAAATGTCAGCTACAAAATGAAGATGACGATAGAGTTGACCAATTTCACTGAGCTCTCCCGTTTCCGTCATCGTCAGCCAAACCAACAGTTGCATTTTAAAGCGTCGGATCATCCCATTATCTGACTCACTCTGTAAGGCCTCATAAAATTTATCGAGTTGGATGTAATCCTTGGGACTTTTCAGGCTATGAAAGGGAATTTGGAAAAGATCTTGGATAGTCTTTCCTTCCTTCTTCATAATTTGATCCTGAAGAATTTTAGTCGGAACACTGACAAGAATGCGCTTGGATGTTTTCGCCAAAAGCGTTAATAGATAGGCATAGGTCTTCCCAATACCCGTTGGCGCTTCAATAAAACTCGGAAGTGGCTGTTGCAAACTGTCCTCGATATAGGCAACAAATTCTCTCTGCTCCGGATAAGCCTCCATTCCCAACAGCTGCATATTGAGTTCAAACTGTTCAGACAAATGACGACTTTCTAAAAACTGCTGTGGCTTTCGCAGATAGAGACCATGAACCTCTACTAAATGAGCTGGTAAAAAAAGGCTACTGTCTTCAAGCGCATCTTCTATTAAGAGTCGTGATTCATAAATCAAACAATCTGCCATCGAAAGAAGTTTTTCGATCAATCCCCTTGGTAAACTAGCAATTTTCTCTCTCAATTTCAACAGCAGCTGGGCTGTTGCCATAGCATCCGCTAAAGCGGAGTGAGCATGGTGTAACTCAATTTCCAGTTCAGCTGCAAGCGCTCCTAAATTGTAGCGTTCTAAAGTCGGATAGAAAATTTGAGACAATTCAACCGTATCAATCCGAGGAGTCGTTAGCTCAAATCCTTCCCAAAAGAGGGCTTCTGCTAATAAATTCGCATCAAATTTGACATTATGGGCCACAAAGACGGCATCTTCTATTAATTCAAAAATTTCTTTTGCCACTTGTGCAAACTCTGGTGCTTTTTTCAAGCGAGCATCTGTCAGGCCAGTCAATTGTTTGATATGCTCATCCAATCGTTCATGGGGATTCACATCCGTCTCATAGGATTGCATAATCCTCCCATCTTCGATGATGACAATCCCAACCTGAATGATCTTAGCATTGCTTCCAGCACTGGTCGCTTCCAGATCCACAATGGCATATTTCCGTTTCTGTCTTGTCATAATACTTAAAATTATATCACGTTTGAGCAAGCTCTGCAGATTTTTTTCTCCTTTCAGGCTGACTTCAATCCTGTTATTTTCCTTACAATTTGATACACTATTCTAGAAAGGAGTCCTTATGAAAATCTATCGTACTGTTAATCCTATAGCTTATGAAAACACCTACTACCTTGAAAATGATCACTCCCTCATTCTTGTCGATCCAGGTAGCGACTGGGCGACTATTCAAAAACAATTGGATCGCATCGGAAAACCAATCGTAGCAATTCTTTTAACCCATACGCATTATGATCACATTATGAGTCTTGAAAAGGTTCGTCAGACCTATCATTTCCCACCTGTTTATGTCCATCCAGCAGAAGCCAGTTGGTTGTCTTCTCCTGTCGATAATTTATCTGGTTTGGATCGTCATGCGGATTTAGAAGATGTTGTATGCAAGGAGGCCGACTTCCTTTATGACATTCGCTCCGATTACCAAATAGCTGATTTCCACTTTTATGTTCTGGAGACACCAGGCCACTCTGCAGGAGGGGTTTCCATCGTCTTTCCTCAGGATCACCTGGTTCTATCTGGTGATGCCCTTTTTCGCGAAACCATTGGACGGACCGATCTTCCAACAGGGAACGCGGCACAGTTGCTTAGCAGTATTAGAGAAGAACTCTTTTCCCTTCCATCTTCCTATACCGTCTATCCTGGTCATGGCCCTGAAACTTCTATTGGTCACGAGAAGATGTTCAATCCCTTCTTTAGACAATCTTAAAGAATCATGTATCCTCCTTCCTGTCCTAATAAAAGGATACAAAAAAAGCAAGTGCGAACTTGCTTTTTTATTATATCTTAAGAAAACGTCTCATGGAGATTGAAGAACCAATCGCCCCAATCAAAATTCCTAATCCAAAGAGGCCACCGACCATGATCGGTACCAAGAGATGAGGGCTATAGAGATACAAGTTTTGATCTGCCAAGTTATTGTTCATAGATGTATAGACAACATTATAAACATAAAAGACCAAAGCTGAAGGAACCAAGGCTCCCAAGAGACCGATCCAAGCACCTTCTAAAAGGAATGGTGCACGAATATAACCATTTTTTGCTCCTACCAGTCGCATAATCTTAATCTCACGACTACGTGAAATGATGGTAATCCGAATGGTATTTGAAATCAAGAAGACTGCGATGAAGATCAATAAAGCTACACCAATCAAGCCCCAGTTTCGGATGAAGGTTCCAAGAGCGAACAAACGTTGGGTATCGACCCCACCATCTTTTACCTCAGAAACTCCTTCAATTTTTTTGGCATCAGCCGAAACTTGCTTTACATATTTAGGAGCCGTTGTCTCTACATAATAAGCATCATAGAGAGGATTGGCATCTCCATCAAAAATCTTCCAGTTGTTCCCAGCCGTTTTGATCAGTTTATCATACTGTTCTTCCTTGCTAGAAAAATCAACCTTGTCGACATGCTTCATGGTTGTCAGAGCATCGTAGACCTTATGGTAGTTTTCATTGGTCACGGTTTGACCGTCTTTTTCAATCTGCTCGCTCTGATCTTGAATATCCTTGCGCATGTATACTACAACCCGCACACTGTTTTGAATATCATCTGAAAGCTTAATGGTATTGGCAATAACTGAAGCGAAAATAGCAACCAAGCTAAGGGTAATCATAACCGAGCTGACCGCTGCAATCGTCATCCAACCATTTCGTTTCAAGCTTTTAAGCGATTCGATTAAGTGTCGGAAAAATCTTCTAATCATCGTATCCGTACTCTCCTTCCGCTTCATCACGCACTACACGACCATTTTCAATCGCGATGACACGGTGACGTAAAGTATTTACAATCTGGCTATTGTGGGTCGCCATCAATACTGTGGTCCCTTGCAGATTAATCCGCTCCAAAAGATTCATGATTTCCCATGAATTATCTGGGTCCAAGTTCCCCGTTGGCTCATCCGCAATCAAGACTTTCGGATTGTTGACGATCGCACGAGCAATCGCAATCCGTTGTTGCTCCCCACCGGACAATTCATTTGGGAATGAGCGGACCTTGTGTTTCAATCCGACAAGATCCAAAACTTCCATAACACGCTTTTTAATATTGCGACGGCGCTCACCGATAACTTGCATTGCGTAGGCAATATTTTCATAAACGGTTTTCTTTGGAAGCAATTTATAATCTTGGAAGACCACTCCCACATTGCGTCGCAACATAGGAATATCGCGTTTTTTGATTTTATCCAAATCAAAATCAGCTACTTTCAAACTTCCTTTATCGTGTTTGACTTCACGGTATAAAAGTCGAATAAAGGTCGACTTCCCTGCACCAGAAGGTCCTACGATGTAGGCAAATTCTCCTGGTTCAATTTGGACAGAGACCCCGCGAAGGGCCGTCGTCCCGTTGTCATACTTTTTGACAACATCTTTCATTTCAATCATTGACATGTAATGAAATTCCTTTCATTCTTTTCTGGTTGATTCCCTCGAGGTTATTGGAGACGCCATTTAAGGTAGGCATCGATAAAGCCATCGATATCTCCATCCATCACCTTGTCCACCTGCGCTACTTCGTAGTTGGTCCGGTGATCCTTAACCATGGTATAAGGGGTAAAAACATAGGAGCGGATTTGACTTCCCCAGGTGATTTCTTTTTTATCCCCTTTTAGAGAATCCACTTCTGCTGCTTTTTTCTCTTGCTCTAATTGATAGAGTTTAGCTTGCAACATCTTCATAGCACGATCACGGTTCCCGTATTGGGTCCGATCCACGGTGGATGCCACTACAATCCCTGTCGGAATGTGGGTCAAGCGCACCCCTGTAGAAACCTTGTTGACGTTTTGTCCACCAGCTCCACCAGAGCGGAAGGTGTCCATCTTGATATCATCATCACGAACTTCGACTTCAATGGTATCGTCTAATTCGGGCATGACCTCAACAGATGTAAAGGAGGTATGACGACGTTTAGCGGAGTCAAATGGAGAGATCCGAACCAAACGGTGTACCCCCATTTCAGATTTCAGAAGACCGTATGCATGTGGCCCTTCAAAGGATAGGGTCACAGACTTGATTCCAGCCTCATCTCCAGCCTGATAGTCCAAGACTTCAACTTTAAAGCCGTGAGCATTTCCAAAACGAGTATACATCCGAAGAAGCATGTCGCCCCAGTCCTGAGCTTCTGTTCCTCCTGAACCTGGGTGGATTTCTAAGATGGCATTATTATTGTCATAGGGTTCAGACAATAGCAAGGTCATCTCATAGCTGGTCATACGTTTATCCAGCTCCTCCAACTTCTCGATCAATTCTTCCTTGACCGAATCATCTTCTGCCAAAAAGTCCAGTAAGATTTCTGACTCATCAAAGAGATCCACCATTTGATGGAAATTTTCATAGGTCTGCTTGAGTTCATTTAATTCTTGAGATGTCTTTTGCGCAGCAATGTTATCATCCCAAAAATCAGGTTCTGTCATTTTATTTTCTAAAATGGCAATTTCTTCTTCCAATGCCTCTAAGTCAAAGAGACCCCCTGAAAGAAGCTAATTTTTCACGATTTGCGTCAATTTTTTGACGAATTTCTGAAATGTCCATAAGTACCTCTTTCTATGTATCTAGTCTATTATATCATAACCTTCACTATTTGCCCACCTTCCAATATTGGATCTGCTGGTTGACAACTGCCAAGCCAGCTGATTTTCAGCATTTTTTCTATTCATTTGTAACCTAATTGTTAGAAAAAAAGATGCTCTTATGCTAGACTGGTAGCATGACAACAGTAGCTTTTATGTCCGATTTACATATTGATTCAAACAACTTCGGCAAAGAAGAATTAGAGACTCTGATCACTCTTTTCAAGGACAAAAAAATTCAACATCTCCATATTGCAGGAGATATTGCCAACGGCTTTGAAAAGACGTCACAGGAATTTTTAGACCAACTTCAATGTCACCTTCCAGTGACCTTTAGCCTAGGAAATCATGATATGCTGGGCCTATCAGAAGAAGCCATGAGACCTTTTGAATTTCAAAAGATTCCCTTCTCCAATCATACGCTTCTTGCTTTTTCGGGCTGGTATGACTACAGCTTTGTTCCTACCGTCTCTCCCCAAAAACATCTCCAAACCAAGAATCTATTTTGGTTTGACAGACGCCTCCAACGAATGGGATCCGATCCAGCCATTACCCAACGTCTGTTGCAAGAGCTGGAACAAGAGCTCATGCGTATAGATCAACCCTTGATTATTGCTATGCACTTTGTGCCTCATAGTCAATTTCTCCTGCGCTACCCTTATTTTGAACGCTTCAATGCTTTTCTAGGGAGCCAAGCCTTTCATGAGCTTTTTCGGCAATTCCCTGTCAAAGATGTCATATTTGGACACAGCCACCACCGAATTTCAGATAGGACAATCGACACCATCACCTATCATGCCAGACCTTTAGGCTATGTCCGAGAATGGGAGCTTTGCAAACAATTTTTCGAAGCTTTTCCTGAATATGATTTTCCAAAACGATACGATCCCTACAAACGCTATCGCAGAATCAAAGACCTCCCCGAATTTAAAGCATACAAGAAAAAACAGCTCGCTCATGAATTTTCTCAAGCCATGACCATCCTTGAACTATAAAAAAATTGGTCCCTTCGGAACCAATTTAGAATGTAGACAAACTATTTTAAAGTAAAATAAGTTAAGCGATTCTGCAAAAAAATAAATAAGTTCCAATTTTTAAATCGATCGAGAAAATACCGAAACTTTCCGCTGTGAGAAAAGTGCCTGAAACAATAACGTTTCAGGCACTCGGAATTATTGAGACCTTAGGCTCAATAATTAGTCATGGAAC
>OIEQ01000603.1_pt1 | contig 17894 bp, 19 predicted proteins | sample 1581841 | NCBI WGS metagenome assembly OIEQ01 (sample SAMN03281020, study PRJEB24777) | human gut metagenome | isolation source: fecal sample PR170 from 1 month old male Malay infant, vaginal delivered... | place: Singapore | collected 2005-12-29
TTTCGGCGGTCAGGGCGACAATGGCCCCGGCGACACCCGGCATGTTCTTGACAACGCGTTCGGCAGCGGCACGCAGCGGCTCCAGTTCCAGCGCGCGCGCCGCCGGAACAGTGATGGAGAAAAACACCTTGTTGTCGGCAATGAAAATATCCGAGACAAGTCCCAGATCGACAATGTTGCTGTTGAAATCAGGCCCGGTCACCGTCTTCAGCTGATCGAGAACCTGATCTTTGCTCACGCCTGCCATGCTTGCTGTCCCTTTTGTTTCTTACCGCTTCACATAGTGCAGTTGAGCAGAAACGCCAATGGGGCAAAGCGTACCTTCGCGCGCGAACCGCCGCGTTGAACGAGGCGGTCTGCAGAGCAATCCGCGCAAGCAGATCAGACTTTCCATACGCCTGGCACCTGCCGGGTCGCGATGTTGAGACGGTTCCAGACATTGACGTTGGCGATGGCCAGCACCAGATTGCCGAGCCGCTTTTCATCGAAATGTCTGGCGGCTTCATTCCAGACGTCATCCGGCACCGGATCGGCCCGATCCGCAACACGGGTCACCGCTTCGGTCAGGGCCAGGGCGGCGCGCTCCGCCTCGGAGAAGTACGGCGTATCGCGCCACACGGACACGGCGAAGAGCCGTTCATCGGTTTCACCCGCCTTGCGGGCAAGGCGCGGATGCATGTCGACGCAGACACTGCAGCCGTTGATCTGGCTGGCGCGCAGATGCACGAGTTCAAGCAGGCCTTTCGGGAACTCGCTGTCACCGGTGGACGCAGCCAGTGCCTGCAGGGCTTTCATTGCTTCAGGGTTGATCATTGCCGGGTTGCTCATACGTGCTTGCATCATTTTTTCCTCTCGTTTGACTGACGCCCGAAACCAGATATCCGGGCTTTTGCTCTTGACGGTTTCCCGGACCCGATTTCTTGTCACATCGGCCGGATTTCGTTCGTCATTGCTTTGACGGAACAGGGCGAGGAAACGTGACAGATGAACGAGAAAAAATTTCTGACCGAGCAATTCGAGGCCAATCGCACCCATCTGCGGCGGGTAGCCTACCGGATGCTCGGCTCGATGACCGAAGCCGATGACGCCGTACAGGAGGCCTGGCTGCGCTTCAGCCGCGCGCATACGGACGACGTCGGCAACTTGGCTGGTTGGCTGACAACTGTCGTCTCACGCGTATGCCTCGATATGCTGCGCTCGCGCACATCACGGCGCGAGGACCAACTGACTCCGCAAACACCAGAGCCCGTGGCAGGCCGCGAGTCAGGCGGCGATCCCGAACATGACATTGTAATGGCAGATTCGGTGGGGGCGGCTCTGCTCGTGGTGCTCGAACGGCTGGCCCCGGCGGAGCGGCTGGCTTTCGTGTTGCACGACATGTTCGGCATATCGTTCGACGAGATTGCGCCGATTGTCGATCGCACGCCGGAGGCGGCAAGACAGTTGGCCAGCCGGGCACGCCGCCGGGTGCAGGGAACGGATACCATTCCGGCACGCAGCCTTGCCCGTCAGCGCGAGATCGTGAATGCCTTTCTGGCGGCTTCCCGCGGTGGCGATTTCAACGCGCTTCTGGCCGTGCTCGATCCGGATGTGGTGTTCCGTGCGGACAAAGCAGCGGTGCAATTGGGCGCAATGGCGGAAATTCGCGGTGCGGAAGCCGTGGCCAATACGTTCAAAGGACGCGCACAGGGTGCAGTACCGGCGCTTGTCGATGGCGTGCTTGGTCTCGTGGTCAAGGTTCAAGGCAGGTTGCATGTGGTCCTGAACCTGACGATTGCAGGGGACAGGATCACTGCCATTGAAGCTGTTGCCGAATCTTCCCGCCTCAACGCGTTTGATCTGGTGGTGCTCAGGAAAGGCAAGGGCCAAAAAGAATGAGACCAGATAACGGTCTCATTCTGTTTTGGAGGAAAAACTTCAGGAACCAATGAGAAGCCGCAGCTTCTTCAGGGCCACATCGGTGGTTTCCTTGTAGTCGATGGTGCTCTTCAGGCGGGCATCCCGGTCGAGCAGCATCACCGATGCCGTGTGATCCATGGTGTAGTCGCCATTTTCCGTCGGCACCTTGCGGGCATAGATCTTCCAGCCCTTGATGACCTTCTCCACTTCCTTGGGATCGCCGGTGATGCCGGTGATCCGGTCGGTGAAGGCGGCCGTGTAGCCCTTCATCACCTCGGGCGTGTCCCGTTCGGGATCCACCGAGATGAAAAAGACACGCAAATCCTTGCCTTCATCGCCCAATGCCTTGAGCCAGCCCGCCATCTCGAACAGCGTTGTCGGGCAAACCTCGGGACAATGGGTGAAACCGAAGAACAGCACCGTCGGATGTCCCTGGAATGCCGCTTCGGTGATCGGCGCGCCATTCTGGTCGATCAGCGAAAACGGCACACCAAGCTTCACCGGCTCTATCTCGTTGCCCTTGCGGGCGCTGTAATAGGTGAAGGCGAGGAAGATCATCAGAACGGCGATGACCGACCACAGTGCAATGCGGACGCGGCGGACGTTCATCACTGGCCATGCTCCATGGAGGTTGCGCCGGCAGCTTCCACGTGCAGTTTGAGCTCAACCTTGCCGGCCTTCTCGAATTCGAGGGTTACCGGGACGTCTTCGCCCTTCTTCAAGGGCTGCTTGATCTCCAGCAGCATCAGGTGCATGCCGCCCGGCTCGAGGTCGACGGTTCCGCCCGCGGGAATTTGCACACCGTCCGCAAGCTTGCGCATCTTCATCACTTCGCCGTCCATCTTCATTTCATGGACTTCGACGCGCGCCGCAACAGGGCTGGAGCCGCCCAGCAGGCGGTCCGCTTCCTTGGCCTCGTTGGTGATCGAGATATAGCCGCCGCCAACCTTGGCACCCGGCAATGTGGCGCGGGTGAAGGCATCGGTGAACACGAGATTGCCGACTTTGACCGCGTCCGTGGCTTCATGCTTCTGCATTTTGGCAGCACCTTCCTTGGCCATGGCCGAATGATCATGGGCCAATGCAGGTACGGCGAAGGTTGTTGCCAGCAAGAGGGCAGCAAATTTGAGAGTGGATTTCATGGACGTTCTCCAGTTCCGTTGTTTATGAGAATACGCGTTTGAGCGGGGAAGGAACACGCTGGATCAACTGATCGAGAACCAGCATGGCGAGAATGGCAAAACCTGTGAGCGGGAAGAGCACGCCGAAGCCGAGGATGACCAGGGTCAACGCGGCAAAGACGCTTTTTTGCGATGGCATGGGTGGCACCCCCAGACGCCCCGAGGGACGACGCTTCCACCACATGACCACGGCCGAGACAGCGGCGAGAATGATGGCAAAGCACGTGACCAACATGACGATCTGGTTCAGGAGGCCCCAATACTGTCCCATATGGACACCGATGCCGAACTCGATGGCCTTGGCACCCGCGCCATAATCGGCAAACTTCAGATCGACCAATGGTTTGCCGCTGTACTGATCGAAATGGATCGTCCGCTGCATGGCGATATCGTCCGGGAAAATCGCCGCGGTATAGACGCCTTCAGGCCCGGACGGCAGCGATACCTCGAAGCCCGGTGTGATGCCTTCTGCCCTGGCGGACGCCACGATCCGGTCAAGGCCGACGCTTTTCATCACCCCATCGGCTGTCGATGCCGGAACCGGGGCGTTTTCGATGGTCCAGCCCGCCTCGGTCAGCACATCCTTTGTCGGGATTTTCGACACCGGAACGTCGTTCCACAGCTGCGTGGGGTATCCGAGGCCCTTATCCGCCAGGGTGGCATTGAGCTTGTCACCCCAATAGGCCGACCAGGGCATGCCCGTGATGGCAAGGAAGAAGATCAGAGCCCCGGCAACAGCACCGGTCACCGCATGCAGGTCGCGCCAGAAGATGCGCTTGTCGGGCGTGCCGCGAACCGTGATGACGCCGCCCTTCTGCTTGCGCGGCCACCACAGATAAAAGCCGGTGACGACAAGGATCAGCGCGAGGCCGCCAACGGCCTCGACCACTCGGTCAAGCGCCAGCCCGAAATAGACGAGGCTGTGAATCTTGCGCACGACCCAATTGAATTCCTGCTTCTCGGCAACCTTGCCGAGCACCGAGCCGGTATAGGGATCGACGAAAACAAGGACCTTCCCGGCATCCGTACCGAGGATAACCCGGGCGGACTGGGTCGGCGTGGAGGGGTCGCGATAGCGCAGGATGGTTGCGCCGGGGACCGCAGCCTCTGCGTTCTTGATCAGCAGCGACGGCGCAAGCACCTCGCTGCGCGGCGTGACGACATTGCGGTAGGCAAACACCGTGTTGTCGATTTCATCCTTGAAGAGATAGAGCCCGCCGGTGATGGCGAGATTGAGCATGAAGGGGATGACCAGAAGGCCGGCGAAAAAATGCCAGCGCCAGATGGCGCGGTAGAGGGATTGACTGATGTCCTTGGGCTTCTGCGAAGCCATGCTTGAGACGCTCATGCGTGTTCCAATCGTCTGACAGCAACAATGGTTGGCCTTTGAAAGACCAATGGGCGCGCCCAAAACGGCGCAACCTTTCCGACCGGTGGCGGACCAGCGTTCGAAAAGTTTGTGTCAGACGAGAGGGGGAGCCTGAGGCGGTGCTGCCGGAGGATAGAGGCTGCGGGCAATCAGCACCGCTTCGCGCTTGATGGCGAGCGATACCGCCGGTTCTACACGCTGACCGCCGGTGTGAGGCGGAACAGGGAGAATGAACGATGCGGAAATACGGCAGGCTTCGCAGCCCGTGCCGTGCCATGCGCTCTTGTGCGGATCCTGGTCACCACTACCGGGAAGGCAGAGCACGGGAACAGTGCCGTCGGGCAGCGTATAGGCGGCAAGATCAATCTGATTATTGGATGCCGCAATGACCGGCTGATGGGCAAAGGCGACGAAGACAAGCGCCAGCGCGCACAGCATGCGCACCGCCAGTTGCCAATCGTATCCGTATCTGCGCATCACATCCCCGTTTTGCGGTTCCGGCTAACCAGATAACGCAGCTTGCGCGGGAAATCTATGCGGCAAAGCGACAAATGCTGGATCGCCTAGGCAGGTAGACGATTGATCTCTATCAGCCAAGCGTTCACAGGCACGTCTTTGAACGTCGCTGTTTCGGAGCCGCCGAGATGCAATACATCATCCAAACCGAGTGTTTCGCCTGATGTGAGCTTCGCATCACTGCGCAGAACCACGAATGTTTGCGCCGCATTCCCCTTGATTGACGCATCAACCACCTTGCGAACCCGCGCTGTAAATTTTCCGCGACGGACCATGACGTTGAGGTCCGTAACCTCGCGCAGCACCACCGCGCTTGTCGGGGTATCGCCGGGAAAGGCAATCGCCGGAGACAATGGACCGAGCGTTTCAGGCGGCCGGCCATCCACGCCCAGCACCATTTCGCCTTCCAGCACGGCTAGCACGCGGTCGACGCCCGGAAAGGCCGAGAACGGGCCGGAATCCGGAACGTTTGCCATGCTGATGCGCCAGTCAAAGCTGTCGACCGATGCGCCTTCGGGAAAAACGGCAATCTCGGTGGTGACACCCTTGCCGTTTTTCCAAGGCATCTGCCGGTGCCCGGCCGAACGCAGGATGCGCATCAGCCGAGAATACCCGGCAGGTTGAGGCCCTTCTCCCGGGCGCAATCGATGGCGATCTCGTAGCCCGCATCCGCATGGCGCATGACGCCGGTGGCCGGATCGTTCCACAGAACCCGTTCGATGCGGCGCTTGGCATCATCCGTACCGTCGGCGCAGATCACCATGCCCGCATGCTGCGAGAAGCCCATGCCGACACCACCGCCATGATGCAGCGACACCCATGTGGCGCCCGATGCCGTGTTGAGCAGGGCATTGAGCAGCGGCCAGTCGGAAACCGCATCCGAACCGTCCTTCATCGCTTCGGTCTCGCGGTTCGGCGAGGCGACGGAACCGGAATCGAGGTGATCGCGCCCGATGACCACAGGTGCCTTGAGTTCGCCGTTGCGCACCATCTCATTGAAGGCAAGACCAAGGCGATGCCGATCACCCAGGCCGACCCAGCAGATGCGGGCGGGAAGGCCCTGGAACGCGATACGCTCGCGCGCCATGTCGAGCCAGTTGTGCAGATGGGTATTGCCGGGGGTGAGTTCCTTCACCTTGGCATCGGTCTTGTAGATATCCTCCGGGTCGCCCGACAGCGCCGCCCAGCGGAACGGACCGATACCGCGGCAGAACAGCGGACGGATATAGGCGGGAACGAAGCCGGGGAAAGCGAAGGCATTTTCCAGTCCTTCGTCCTTGGCGACCTGACGGATATTGTTGCCATAGTCGAGCGTCGGGACGCCGGCGTTCCAGAAAGCAATCATCGCCTCCACATGCTCGCGCATGGAGGCACGGGCAGCCTTTTCGACGCCCTTGGGGTCGCTTTCGCGCTTGGCCTTCCATTCGGCGATCGACCAGCCCTTGGGCAGGTAGCCATTGATCGGATCATGCGCCGAGGTCTGGTCGGTGACGATATCGGGGCGCACGCCGCGGCGCACCAGTTCCGGCAGGATTTCCGCTGCATTGCCGAGGAGACCGACGGACTTGGCTTCACCGGCCTTGGTCCAGCGGTCGATCATTGCAAGCGCCTCATCCAGCGTTTCGGCCTTGGCATCGACATAACGGGTACGCAGGCGGAAATCGATCGAATCCGGATTGCACTCGATGGCGAGGCAGCAGGCACCGGCCATGACGGCGGCCAGCGGCTGCGCGCCGCCCATGCCGCCAAGGCCGCCGGTGAGAATCCACTTGCCCTTGAGATTGCCGCCGTAATGCTGGCGGCCCGCCTCGACGAAGGTCTCGTAGGTGCCCTGCACGATGCCCTGCGTGCCGATATAGATCCACGAACCGGCGGTCATCTGGCCGTACATGGCCAGGCCCTTCTTATCCAGTTCGTTGAAATGATCCCATGTCGCCCAATGAGGAACGAGGTTGGAATTGGCGATGAGGACGCGCGGCGCATCCGCATGGGTGCGGAACACGCCGACCGGCTTGCCGGACTGCACCAGCAGGGTCTCGTCCTCGTTCAAGGTCTTCAGGGTCGCGACGATCTTGTCGAAATCGTCCCATGTACGGGTGGCGCGGCCGATGCCGCCATAGACCACCAGTTCATTGGGATTTTCGGCCACATCCGGATCAAGATTGTTCATCAGCATGCGCAGGGGCGCTTCTGTCATCCAGGATTTGGTATTGAGTTCCGGTCCGCGGGGGCTGCGGATTTCACGGATATTGTGACGTGGATTGTTCATTTTAAGCTCCCGAGCTTGAAGGCGGTTTGTTCGAGATTTTCGAGAATGTCCTTGAGATGCTTGCGCAGGCGCTCGGCCTTCGTCTCGTCATAGGCAAAGGGAGGCGCTTCGGTCTGCAGATGGGTGGATTGCGCCAGCTCCATCTGGATGGCATGCACACCCTTTTCCGGCTTGCCGTAGTGGCGCGTGGTCCAGCCGCCCTTGAAGCGTCCGTTCATCACGCCGTCGTAACCCGGTGCGGCAAAGGCAAACCGGCCGGTGGCTGCCGCCACCTCCGGGGCACAGCTCGCGCCCTGATTGGTGCCGATGTTGAAATCCGGCAGCTTGCCCTGAAACAGAAACGGGATGTGCGAGCGGATGGAGTGGCAATCATAGAGAATGGCGAGGCCGTGAATGTCCTGCACGCGCTTGATCTCCGCCGCCAGGGCGGCGTGATAGGGCTTGTGGAAATGCTCAAGCCGTTTTTGCGTATCGGCGGCAGCGGGTTTTTCGCCGTCACGCCAGATCGCCCTGCCGTCGAAATCCGTTTCCGGGATGAGGCCAGTGGTGTTCTGTCCGGGATAGAGGCTGACGCCTTCCGGATCGCGGTTGGCATCGATCACATAACGGTGGAAGGTGGCACGAACGGTCGTCGCTTCCGGCAGAAGCCCGTCATAAAGCGTATGGATATGCCAGTCCGTATCGGCCAGCAGCTGACCGTTCTCGTTCAGCCGTGCCCAGATATCGGCCGGAATCTCGGTGCCGGTGTGCGGCAGGCCAAGAATGACCGGGGACGCCCCCTGCTTGACGTCAACAACACTCATAGGCCGGTATCCAGTGCTGGGAGGATGTCGGGGGAGATGGCGGCATTGAGCGTCCCGGAACCAATGAGATCGGACACGGCCTTCAGGTCCGGCGCCATGTAGCGGTCCTCGTCCAGCGTCGGCACGACGGAACGGATCGCGGCATGCGCGCGGGTGAGTTCCGGGCTGGTCTGCAGCGGGCTGCGCAGGTCGATGCCCTGCGCGGCGGTCAATGCCTCGATACCGATGATGGAGAACAGATTGTCCGTCATCTGCAACAGGCGGCGCGCGCCGTGGCAGGCCATGGACACGTGGTCTTCCTGATTGGCCGAGGTCGGCGTGGAATCAACGGACGCCGGATGCGACATCTGCTTGTTTTCCGACATGAGCGCTGCCGAGGTGACCTCGGCGATCATCAGGCCGGAATTCAAACCCGGTTTGCGGGCAAGGAAAGCGGGCAGGCCGTAGCTCAATGCCGGATCGACCAGTAGTGCGATGCGGCGCTGGGCGATCGAGCCGATTTCGCAGATGGCAAGCGCAATCTGATCGGCGGCGAAAGCAACGGGTTCCGCATGGAAGTTGCCGCCCGATACCACCGAGCCATCGCTGAGAACCAGCGGATTGTCGGTGACCGCATTGGCTTCGATTTCCAGCGTCCGCGCCGCCATACGCAGCAGATCGAGGCAGGCGCCGTCGACCTGGGGCTGGCAGCGGATGCAGTAGGGGTCCTGAACGCGTTCGTCGCCTTCGATATGGCTTTCGCGGATCGGCGAATTTTCGAGCAGGCGGCGAAGCGCGGCGCCCGTATCGATCTGGCCGCGATGGCCGCGCAGGGTGTGAATATCGGGGTGGAACGGCGCGGAGGAACCCATCGCCGCATCGGTGGACAGGGCCCCCGTGATCAGTGCCGACTGTGCAGAGCGATGCGCCCGGAACAGGCCCGCGAGCGCCAGCGCCGTTGAAACCTGCGTGCCGTTGATGAGCGCAAGCCCTTCCTTGGCGGCAAGTACCACCGGCTTCAGGCCTGCCTTGGCAAGCCCCTCTCCGGCCGGCATCTGCTTGCCACCGAACACCACATCGCCCTCGCCGATCATTGCCGCCGCCATATGCGCCAGCGGCGCCAGATCGCCGGAAGCGCCCACGGAGCCTTTCTCGGGAATGACAGGAATGACGCCTTTGGCCAGCATCGCTTCGATAAGGCTGATCAGTTCCGGGCGCACGCCCGAAGCACCGCGGCCGAGCGAGATCAGCTTCAGGGCCATGATCAGGCGGACAATGTTTTCCGGCAGCGCATTGCCGACACCGCAGCAATGCGACAGGATCAGATTGCGCTGGAGCGTCCCCACATCGGCGGCGTCGATGCGGATCGAAGCAAGCTTGCCGAAGCCGGTGTTGATGCCATAGACCGGCGCGCTGCCGGCTGCGATTTCGGCGATGCGCGCAGCTGCGGCTGCAATCCCCTTATGAAACGATGCATCGAGCCGGACAGGCGTGCCCTGCCAATAGATTTTTTCCAGTTCAGCCAGAGGAACGGAACCGGGGTGGAGGACGACAGTCATGGTCAAGCCTTCAAGATGAGCTGGTGGAGGGGATTGAAACCGATGCGGTAGCAGAGTTCTGCGGGCTGGGCGGCGTTCCAGATGGCGATTTCGGCGCGTTTGCCGGGAGTGATGGTGCCAATGTCATCCTGCAATCCCAGCGCATGCGCTGCCTCGCGGGTTGCACCCGCCAGCGCTTCCTCGGCGGTCAGGCGGAACAGGGTGCAGGCCATGTTCATGGTCAGGAGCAGCGATGTCAGCGGCGATGTACCGGGGTTGCAGTCCGTGGCGATGGCGATGCGGGCACCGGCGTCGCGCAGGGCTTTGACCGGTGGCGCCTGTTCTTCCCGCAATGCATAGAAGGCACCCGGCAAAAGCACCGCAACCGTGCCTGCGGCGGCCATGGCCCTGGCGCCGTCTTCGTCGAGATATTCAAGATGATCGGCAGACAGTGCACCATAGGATGCGGCAAGCTTGGCACCGCCGAGATTGGACAGCTGTTCCGCATGCAGCTTGACCGGAATGCCAAGAGCTTTCGCCCGGTCAAACACACGCGTGATCTGGGCCGGCGAGAAGGCAATACCTTCGCAAAAGCCGTCGACCGCATCGACCAGACCTTCCGCATGGGCGGCGTCGAGACCCGGCAGCACAACTTCGCTGATATAATCATCCGCGCGGCCGCGATATTCCGGCGGCACCGCATGGGCAGCGAGATAGCTGGTGCGGATGCGCACGGGACGCAGCGTGCCGAGGCGGCGCGCCACCCGCAGCATTTTCAGCTCCGCCTCGATGTTGAGGCCGTAGCCGGATTTGACTTCAACGGTGGAAATGCCCTCCGCCAGCAGGGTGTCAAGCCGCGGCAGGCTTTGCGCGACAAGTTCATCTTCCGATAGACCATTGGTCGATTTCACCGAGGAAACAATGCCGCCGCCAGCCCGGGCGATTTCCTCATAGCTGGCGCCCTCGAGGCGCATTTCAAACTCGCGGGCGCGGTTGCCGCCGAAAACCAGATGAGTGTGGCAGTCGATCAATGCCGGCGTCGCCAGCCGGCCGCCGAAATCCTGCACCTCGACAGCTTTCCAGTCATCCGGAACAGCGGTGCCAACCCAGGAAATACGATCCCCTTCAATGCCGATCGCACCCGCGTCGATCAGGCCATAGGGCGCACCGGTATTCTCCAGCGTCGCGATCCTCAATCCGGACAGAATTTTTCTCATCGGCCTTGATACCATCCCCATTAGTGCTTGCTCATGACGTTATTATGTATATACATATTATGTCAATCCGGGGATGAGAGAAGAAATGAGCGAAGCCAAAAAATCTGTTTTTGCGAGCACGGCCCTCACGGAAAAAGGCTGGGAACGCGACGTCCTCGTGCAGATCGGCGCGAGCGGGCAGATCGTGTCGGTGGACGCAAACAGCACTGCGCCCGCTGACAGTCATCGCACCGCTGTTCTTCTCCCGGCACAGGCCAATCTGCACAGCCACACATTCCAGCGGGCCATGGCCGGCCTTTCCGAAGCGCGCAGCCCGGCGGGCCGCGACAGCTTCTGGACGTGGCGCGAGATCATGTACCGCTTCCTCGATATTCTCGATCCGGATGACATCGAAGCGATCGCCGCCTTCGCATTCGTCGAAATGCTCGAATCCGGCTATTCCAGCGTGGCCGAATTTCACTATGTCCATCACCAGCCGGGCGGCACCCCCTATGCCAGCCTCGGCGAATTGTCGGAGCGCATCGCCGCTGCCGCCAGTGCGAGCGGTATCGGCCTGACATTGCTGCCGGTTGCCTATGCACAGGGCGGCGTTGACGGACGCACGCTGGCGGGCGGGCAATTGCGTTTCGGCAATGATGTCGAGCGCTTTTCCAAACTGGCGCAGGCCGCGCAAAAGGCCGCGCGGCAAACAGGTCCCGATGCGGGTTTCGGCGTCGCACCGCATTCGATCCGCGCCGTCAGCGAACGCGACCTTCTGGAGCTGGAGCGCCGGTTTGCCGCCATGCCCTTCCACATCCACATCGCCGAACAGCTGCCGGAGCTGGCAGAAGTCCAGGCGGCCTATGGCCAGCGCTCCATGAGCTGGCTGCTGGACCATCTGCCCGTCAATGAGCGCTGGTGCCTCATTCATTCGACGCACATGACACCGGAAGAGACCTTGCGCGTTGCTGCCAGCGGCGCGGTGGTCGGCCTCTGCCCGCTGACCGAGGCAAGCCTCGGCGATGGCATTTTTGATGGCGTGCGCTACCTGGGTGCGGGCGGACGGTTCGGTACGGGATCGGATTCCAACATCCGCATTTCACCATCGGAGGAACTACGGCAACTCGAATACAGCCAGCGTTTGCGCGATGTCTCTCGGGTCACGCTTTCCGTCGACGGCAAATCCAACGGCCGTACGCTCTATGACACCGCGCTTGCGGGCGGAATGCAGGCATTGGGCCGCAATGGCGGCAGTCTTGCCGTTGGACAATGGGCCGACATGGTTGCACTCGATGCCGATAATCCCGCGATCCTCGGCCTCCGGGGTGACCGGTTGCTTGACGGCTGGATTTTTGCAGGCGACAGACACGCGGTGACCGATGTGTGGTCGGCGGGCCGTCATGTGGTGCACGAGGGACGCCACCACGCGCGGGAACAAATCTTTGCAACCTACAAGACGCGGCTTGCGTCGGTTCTGGAGCGGGTGTGACGGCAACAGCGCGAAAATCCTTCCATGCCATCAAAGCGGAAATGGCCCGGCGCATCGCCGAGCGGGTCTGGGCACCCGGTGCACTGATTCCCGGAGAGGAAGTGCTGTCCATTGAATTCGGCTGCGCCCGCGCCACGGTCAACCGCGCCTTGCAGGAACTGGCGCGGGGCGGCGTCCTCGTGCGCAAGCGCAAGGCCGGAACCCGGGTAGCCCTGCACCCGATGCGGGAAGCGCGCTTTGTCATTCCCATCGTCCGGCAGGAAATCGAGACAAAGGGCGGCGCCTACCAGTTCAGGCTGCTTTCCAACCAGGTGGAAAAAGCACCGGGAGATGTTGCCCGCCGCATGGGCCTCGCCAAGGCCAAGGACATGCTGCACGTGCGCTGCCTGCACCTCTCCGACGGCAAGCCGTATCAATATGAGGATCGCTGGATCAATCTCGATGCGGTGCCTTCCATTCGCGGCGAGACATTCGAGACCATCAGCCCGAACGAATGGCTGGTGACCCACTCACCGTTCTCGCAGGCCGAGATCGTCTTTCACGCCGGCGTGGCGAGCGCACAGGAGGCTGATATTCTCCGTGTCAGCGAAAAGGACGCCGTGTTCATCGTGGAACGCGTCACCTTCGTGCCGCAGAAGCCGATCACATTCGTGCGGATGATCCACCCCGCCTCGCACCGCATGGTCACACAGCTCTAGAAGACATTCGGCTTGATGACGCAAGGAATAGACCTTCGCGCGCCCTCGGGGTGCGATGATTTGTCAGCTTGCCAGAACAATTGTCTACTAAAAAACTCATAATTTCCTAGAATCATTCTAAGCTATTGATATTTTTCATGCTTTTCGAAAATTATCATTTGACTTTGGAATAAGTCATTGCCTTTATGCACAAGCACACGAGTGCATACCTTTGATGTCTGGGCCTTGAACCCGTTCGATTGGAGGACCCTATGATAGGTCTTTTTCTGCCACGCCTGCGCGTGGTTTTCATGCTGCATGCGCAGCTTCCACGTCCCGCACCCGGCCTGAACCGGCTGACGCAGCCCGTTGCCCGCCCATGCCGCAACAATGAACAGGATGGGAGTGGGCATGTATCCACGCGCATCTGAAGCAGGGCAAGGGACAGGCTGCTATTTCGACCGGGCTCCGGAGAAGCTCGTGCTGGAAGGCTATCGCCGGTGGACTGCCGGTTTTGAAACCGGTTCGGTGATCGCCTGGGAAATGGCGTTTGGCCTGTACAGCGAAATTCTCGGCAGCCGTGCAGGCAACCGCGCCCTGTCGGAACTCTCGTTCTTCATCCGCACCTTGCGCCACTGCGCCCTGTGCCCGCTGAAGACATTTCCATTCGGCTCGCATCACGTGTGCAAGGAAGAATGCCTGACTTTGGGGCTGATCGCCGGACTTCAAAATTGCGACATGCTTGCGGCACGAACCTGCCTCAATGCCATGGCATGCCCCTCCCGCCAGGAAGAGGTTGAGAATGCAGCCATCGGTTTTGCCGAAACGCTCGCCGAGCTGGATCAGGTGCTTTTGCCGATCCCTAAATTTGCCATTGACGACATCATTTCCCGCCCGCTGCGGGCAAAATACCACTAGGACGAAGGGGAAAACCAATGATCATCAACGCACGCATGGAACGACGTCTTTCAATCGCCGCCACCGCATTGCTGACACTGGCGATCTTTGTCACGCCACTCACAGTGCGCACCTCGATCGAAGCCAGGACAGTGACCACCACGTACACCGAAGTCGCAGAGATCACGCCGGTTGACCTGCTGATCCGCAAATAAGGGCCTCCAGCCCGGTACCGGCCGCAGGCCGGTACCACTTCCTCGCCGCCATGAAAGAATCCTGCTGCGGTCAAATTCCACCACCGATCCGGAATAGACTACCATTTCTGTAGACTATGGTATTCAGGTAGAATTTTCTAATTTATCGATATAAAAGGAATTCTTTCCAACGCCCGCTCTGCGGGGCGCTCTGCTACGCTTTAGGTCACACTACACGGAGGCAGGCATGAAACATTCCCGTATATCCCTATCGCTTGCGGCTGCTTTATTCGCCGCAACAGTTTCCTTTCAATCGCTGTCTGCCGCCCATGCGGATACGACGCTGCTGAACGTCTCGTATGACCCGACCCGCGAGCTCTACAAGGACTATAACGCGGCTTTTGCGGCGAAATGGAAGGCGGATACCGGGGAAACGCTGACCATCCAGACATCGCATGGCGGGTCTGGCGCGCAGGCCCGTTCGGTGATTGACGGGCTCGACGCCGATGTGGTGACGCTGGCGCTTGAAAGCGACATCTCCGCCATCGCCAAGGCAACGAAAAAGATCAATCCTGACTGGCGCACGAAATATCCGCACAATTCCGCACCGTATACGTCAACCATCGTCTTCCTGGTCCGCAAGGGCAATCCGAAGGGCATCAAGGACTGGGGCGATCTCATCAAGGATGGGGTCGAAGTCATCACGCCTAACCCCAAGACATCCGGCGGGGCACGCTGGAATTATCTTGCGGCCTGGGCCTGGGCCAATGGCCAATACGGCGGCGACGAAGCCAAGATCAAGGACTATATCGGCAATCTGTTCCAGCATGTCCCGGTGCTTGACTCGGGCGCACGCGGGTCGACCACGACCTTTGCCCAGCGTGAGCTTGGCGACGTGCTGCTCGCCTGGGAAAACGAAGCCTATCTTGCCTCCGATGAATTCGGCGCCGACAAATTCGACATTGTCGTGCCGCCGCAATCCATCCTTGCCGAGCCGCCCGTTGCCGTTGTCGACGGCAATGTCGATGCCAAGGGCACCCGCAAGGTGGCTGAAGCCTATCTCCAGTATCTCTACTCGGCAGAAGGCCAGACCATTGCAGCGAAGCACTTTTATCGCCCTTCCGAGCCCAAGCTGGTATCGGCGGATCTCCTGAAAAAACTGCCGGAGTTGAAACTGGTGACAATCGATGATCCAATCTTCGGCGGGTGGGCAAAAGCACAGCCCTATCACTTCGGAGATGGCGGAACGTTTGACCAGATTTACAAGCCGAAAAAGTAACAGCATGATCTCCAACCTTGCCAAGGCAGGTTGGCGGTTTAAGAGGCCGAGTGTTATTCCAGGGTTCGGAATGACGCTCGGCTTCACTCTTGCCTACCTGACCCTCATCGTCCTTATTCCGCTGACTGGACTGGTCTGGCGCTCCGCCTCGCTGGGCTGGGGCGGCATGTGGCACGTCGCGACGGACGCGCGCACGTTGAACGCCTTGAAAATCAGCTTCGGCACATCGCTGATCGCCGCCCTGATCAATGTCGTGTTCGGCGTTATCGTTGCGTGGGTTCTGGTGCGCTACCGCTTTCCCGGCCGCCGGATCATCGATGCCATCGTCGATCTGCCCTTCGCCCTGCCCACCGCCGTTGCCGGCATTGCCCTGACAGCCCTCTATTCGAAGAATGGCTGGATCGGCCGCTGGCTCGATCCGCTGGGCATCAAGGTTGCCTTCACGCCTGTCGGTATCACCATCGCGCTGATCTTCATCGGATTGCCCTTTGTCGTGCGCACGGTGCAGCCGGTCATGGAAGAAATCCGCAAGGAAGTGGAGGAAGCGGCGGCCACCCTCGGCGCGACCCGCTTCCAGACCATCTCGCGCGTGCTGCTGCCCGGCCTGACCCCGGCAATCCTCACTGGCTTTGCCCTCGCCTTCGCCCGCGCGGTCGGCGAGTATGGTTCGGTGATCTTCATTGCCGGGAACCTTCCCTATATCTCGGAAATCGCACCGCTGCTGATCGTCATTCGCCTGGAAGAGTTCGACTATACCGGCGCAACGGCCATCGCCGCCATCATGCTTCTGATTTCGTTCACGATGCTCTTCGTCATCAATCTGATCCAGGCCTGGAGCCGCAGGAGGTATGGCTATGCGACATGAGTTGCCGCAACCGCCGGAAGCCGCATCCAATGTCTGGCATCCCGCAACCACCGAGAGCCGCACGGCGCGTTTCATCCTCGTCGGCGTGGCGCTGGTCTTTCTCGGCCTGTTCCTGCTTCTGCCCCTGATCGCGGTTTTCTTCGAGGCCTTCCGCAAGGGCCCCGCCGCCTACCTCGCAGCCTTCGCCGACCATGATGCGCTCGCCGCGATCCGGCTGACCCTTCTGGTGGCGGCCATTGCCGTTCCGCTCAATCTCGTCTTCGGGGTGGTGGCGGCCTGGACCATTGCCAAGTTCGAGTTCAAGGGAAAGGCATTCCTGACGACGCTGATCGACCTGCCGTTCTCGGTTTCCCCTGTAATATCGGGTCTCGTCTACGTGCTTTTGTTCAGCACGCACAGCGCACTCGGCCCCTGGCTCAAATCACAGGGAATCGAGATCCTGTTCGCCGTTCCCGGCATCGTGCTCGCAACGGTGTTCGTGACATTTCCCTTCGTTGCACGCGAACTCATCCCGCTGATGCAGGAGCAAGGCACGACCGACGAGGAAGCGGCGCTTTCCCTCGGGGCGAACGGCTGGCAGACCTTCTGGCATGTCACCCTCCCCAACATCAAATGGGGCTTGCTCTACGGTGTGCTTTTGTGCAACGCCCGGGCCATGGGGGAGTTTGGCGCGGTATCCGTCGTTTCAGGCCATATTCGCGGCCTGACCAACACGATGCCGCTGCAGGTCGAAATTCTCTATAATGAATTCAATACGGTCGCTGCTTTTGCGGTGGCTTCGCTTCTGGCGCTTCTGGCGCTGGTGACGCTCGTTCTCAAGACCCTGCTGGAGTTGAGATACGGTGCGGAACTGGCAGCCAATGGCGGACACTGAGAGGAATAAACATGGACGTTCGCGTAAGTGGTGTGCGCAAGGAATTCGATCGCTTCCCGGCGTTGCACGACGTATCGCTCGATATCAATTCGGGTGAACTGATTGCACTGCTCGGCCCCTCGGGTTCCGGCAAGACGACGCTTCTGCGCCTGATCGCCGGGCTGGAAACCCCGACCGAAGGCAAGGTGTTTTTCGGCGACGAGGATGCATCGCTCAAATCCGTGCAGGAGCGCAATGTCGGTTTCGTGTTCCAGCACTACGCCCTGTTCCGCCATATGACCGTGATCGATAATGTCGGCTTCGGGCTCAAGGTTCGCCCCTCCGCCAGCCGGCCGAGCAATGAGGAAATCCGCCGCCGTTCGTCCGAGCTGCTCGATTTCGTCCAGCTCGGCGGCCTGGAAAAGCGCTATCCCGCCCAGCTTTCCGGCGGCCAGCGCCAGCGCGTTGCCCTTGCCCGCGCCATGGCCATCGAACCGCGCGTGTTGCTGCTCGACGAACCGTTCGGCGCATTGGATGCGAAAGTGCGCAAGGAGCTGCGCCGCTGGCTGCGGGAAATTCACGACAAGACCATGCACACGACTGTTTTCGTGACCCATGACCAGGACGAAGCCCTGGAGCTCGCCGACCGCGTGGTGGTGATGAGCCAGGGCAAGATCGAGCAGATCGGAACGCCGGATCAGGTTTATGACACGCCCAATTCGCCGTTTGTCTATGGCTTCATCGGCGAATCAAGTTCGCTGACCGTGCGCATCGACAATGGCGAGGTATGGCTTGCGGACCGCACACTCGGCCTGAAAAGCGATGCACCCGACGGCAACGCCACGCTTTTTTTCCGTCCGCACGATGTCGAGCTGATCGACGGCTGCGGC
>OIEQ01000612.1_pt1 | contig 17609 bp, 15 predicted proteins | sample 1581841 | NCBI WGS metagenome assembly OIEQ01 (sample SAMN03281020, study PRJEB24777) | human gut metagenome | isolation source: fecal sample PR170 from 1 month old male Malay infant, vaginal delivered... | place: Singapore | collected 2005-12-29
TTTTGCGTATTGGCCCGCGAGCAGAGGCGGGTGCCCTGGTTGATGGTCGCGGCGCTACCGGCGGCGACGCCAAAGCGAACCATGTCTTCAAGGCTGGCGTTTTCCGCCAGACGCAAGGTCATGGCGCCCACCATGCTGTCGCCAGCCCCGACGGTGCTCTGGCTTTTCATCGGTGGCGGCACAACCTGAACGCTGCCGCTGGCGTCCACGCCTAACGCCCCCTGCGGACCCAGGGAGACCACCACCCGGCGCACTTTACCGGACTGGATCAACGACTGAGCGGCAAGGCGCACGTCATCGGGTTGGCTGAGATCGCGCTGCACGAGGGCGCTAAGCTCTTTCTGGTTCGGTTTCACCAGCTCAATATTGCCGACGTCCAGCGCGGCGGCCAGCGCATCGCCGGAACTGTCAATGATGCAGCGCAGTCCCTGCTGTTGCGCATTTTTCACCAGCTGCATCAGGTTATCGACGCTAATACCTGGCGGCAGGCTGCCGCTGACCACCAGCAGAGAGCCGGGTTCGATAGTCAGAACCTTCTCTTCCAGACGGCGGAATTCATCGTCCGTCAGTGCCGCGCCGGGCATAACGAAGCGATACTGTTCGCCGCTGGCGGCCACGTGGACGTGCAGGTTTTGCCGCGTCCAGTCGCGGGTTTCGACTGTCTCGACCGGCACCTGCTCATCGGCCAGCAGGGCGGCAAGATGCTCGCCGGTAGCGCCACCGACCGGGAAAATGGCGGTGGCTTTGCCGCCGAGAAAGGTCACGGCGCGGGCCACATTGATCCCGCCGCCGCCAGGTTCAAATACCGGCGCGCTGCAGCGAAGTTTGCCTTCCGGGTAGATCTGTGGGGTTTGCGTGGCGCTATCCAGCGAGGGGGCCAGCGTGAGCGTGTAAATTTTGGTCATTCCTTCTCCTCCTTAATACGGCGACTGTCGTTAATTTAAGCATGGCACGATGACTCGGGGAGGGAAAGTCCAGTTCCTGACAGTTTTGCAAAGATGCCTCTATTTTCATTATGAAATAAAGATTGTTTCCGGAGCTGTCTTATTCAAAAAACGAAAGAGTAAGTGATTGCTATGTTATTCGTGCTTTTTTATAATTTGCTACCTTTCTTAGGACCTGCACTCCGCGATCCTCGCGAAAGTTTCCGGGACCCTCAGGTCTCTTTTATGTTGTACGGACGCTAAATTCAATGAGCCGGCGAGATTATGCCTGTTCATCATTTGTACTGTCCTAAAAAAATGTATTTTAGAGAGTTATAATGAAGCTTTTAAAGACAGTACCCGCAGCGGTTATGCTGGCGGGGGGGCTTTTTGCGTCTGTTGGCGCAATGGCCGATGATTCTGTATTTACCGTCATGGATGACCCTTCCGCTGCCAAAAAACCGTTCGAAGGGGTGGTTAACGCAGGCTACCTGGCGCAGTCCGGCAACACCAAGAGCTCTTCGATGACGGCGGATTCCACCCTGACCTGGTATGGTAATACCACCGCCTGGTCGCTGTGGGGCAACGCCAGCAACACGTCGTCCAATGATGAGCGATCCTCAGAAAAATATGCTGTCGGCGGACGTAGCCGCTACAACCTGACCGATATGAACTATGTTTTTGGTCAGGGTAGCTGGCTAACTGACCGCTACAACGGCTATCAACAGCGCGATGTTGTGACGGCGGGCTATGGTCGTCAGATCCTCAACGGGCCGGTGCACAGTCTGCGGTTTGAATTCGGTCCTGGCGTTCGCTATGACGAATATACCGACGGGGATACTGATACCCAGCCGCTGGGTTATGCTTCGGGTACATGGGCCTGGCAGATGACCGATAACGCCAAATTTTCGCAAGGGGTATCGGTGTTCGGCGCCGAGGACACCACGGTCAACTCAGAGAGCGCGTTAAACGTGGCGATTAACGCCCATTTCGCCCTGAAGGTCGCCTACAACGTGACCTGGAACTCTGAGCCGCCTGCGTCCGCGCCGGAGCATACCGATCGCCGGACCTCGCTCTCCCTCGGGTATAAGATGTAATATTTCAGGCCGGGTTTTCCCCGGCCTGTTCGTTTTGGTTTTAGCAATTAGTGATATTATTTTTTCTGGCCGTTCGTTTTACTTTTTGTAAAAAGGAAATAGCCCTCCATTTTTTCTCCATTATTCACGAGCGCCTGACAAATATTCATTCTATTTGACACAAATAGCTAAATATTCGACGGACAAATATGTGATCTGGATCTATACTAACAAGCACTGACCGGAGGGCGACATTGCCCGGTCTGATTTCCGTAATAAGAGAATTAACATCATGAAAAACAATCGTTATACCATCGCAGCCCTGGCGCTGTGCGTGCTTTCTTTTGGCGCATCAGCCGCCACGCCCGTTCCGCCATCGGGTCATCAGGATCATACCCAGGTAGGTATCGCCAAAGCCACTGACGTTGAGGCTGGTTCGAATATTGCGCCCGGCGCCCCTACCACCGGAAAATCCATGAACGACGCCTTTAATGTGCATACGCTGATGGCCGGCGAGTGGTCTTAATATTGCAGGCTATCGTTTCGCGAGCGGTCTAATAAGCCGGGTTAAGTGGTACCGGTTTAATGGCCCGCGGTATACATTCAGCAGGTAATATCTCTACCTCTCTTTTATCATGTCCGAATAATATCGTCCGGCGCCATTGGCCAATATTACCGCGCCACATCGCTTATATTCTGCTTTTTATCCGTGGCCCTCTTGTTTTCTCCGCATTCCGCCATCATTTATGCTGTCGCGGCTTTAATCACGTACCAATGATGTGTAAACTACTCCCCGGTGTTATCAGCAGGCGGCTGCAGGGGGGAGCGATCGTTCCGGTCGTGCTCCTATTTTCGCAGAGTGAAGCGGGAACTGCGCCTTAACCTGATGATAATTATGATTATATAGTTTTGTATGTGCTCTTTCGTGCGGGGCACCACTGCAAATAAGGACATAAAATGCCTGTAATTACGCTTCCTGATGGCAGCCAACGCCATTTTGACCACGCAGTTAGTCCGATGGATGTCGCGCTGGATATCGGTCCAGGCCTGGCGAAAGCCACCATTGCCGGGCGGGTAAACGGTGAACTGGTAGACGCCTGTGACCCGATCGAATCCGATTCCACTCTCTCTATCATCACCGCGAAAGATGAAGAAGGGCTGGAGATCATTCGTCACTCCTGCGCGCACCTGTTAGGCCATGCCATCAAACAGCTATGGCCCAACACCAAAATGGCTATCGGTCCGGTTGTCGATAATGGTTTCTACTATGACGTAGACCTCGACCACACCCTGACCCAGGAAGATATCGACGCGCTCGAAAAACGTATGCATGAGCTCGCCGAGAAAAACTACGACGTTATCAAGAAGAAAGTGAGCTGGCATGAAGCGCGTGAAACCTTCGTGAAACGCGGCGAAAGCTATAAAGTTTCTATTCTTGATGAAAACATTGCCCATGATGACAAGCCTGGCCTGTATCATCATGAAGAATATATCGATATGTGCCGCGGTCCGCACGTACCGAACATGCGCTTCTGCCATCACTTTAAGCTGATGAAAACCGCCGGAGCCTACTGGCGCGGCGACAGCAACAATAAAATGTTGCAGCGTATCTACGGCACCGCGTGGGCAGATAAAAAAGCGCTGAATGCCTACCTGCAGCGTCTGGAAGAAGCCGCCAAGCGTGACCACCGTAAAATCGGTAAGCAGCTCGACCTGTATCACATGCAGGAAGAGGCGCCGGGGATGGTGTTCTGGCACAATGACGGCTGGACCATCTTCCGTGAACTGGAAACGTTTGTTCGTTCTAAACTGAAAGAGTACCAGTATCAGGAAGTAAAAGGTCCGTTCATGATGGACCGTGTGCTGTGGGAAAAAACCGGCCACTGGGACAACTACAAAGATGCGATGTTCACCACCTCTTCTGAGAACCGTGAATACTGTATCAAGCCGATGAACTGCCCGGGTCACGTGCAGATCTTCAACCAGGGGCTGAAATCCTACCGCGACCTGCCGCTGCGTATGGCGGAATTCGGTAGCTGCCACCGTAACGAACCGTCTGGCGCGCTGCATGGTCTGATGCGCGTGCGCGGCTTTACCCAGGATGATGCGCATATCTTCTGTACTGAAGATCAGGTTCGCGATGAAGTGAACGCCTGTATTCGTATGGTCTACGATATGTATAGCACCTTTGGCTTCGAGAAGATCGTCGTCAAACTGTCGACTCGCCCGGAAAAACGTATCGGTAGCGACGAGACCTGGGATCGCGCGGAAGCGGATCTGGCGGTGGCGCTGGAAGAAAATAACATCCCATTTGAATATCAACTGGGTGAAGGGGCGTTCTACGGCCCGAAAATTGAATTTACCCTGTATGACTGCCTCGATCGTGCATGGCAGTGCGGTACCGTACAGCTGGACTTCTCTCTGCCGCAGCGTTTAAGCGCCTCCTATGTGGGCGAAAACAACGAGCGTCAGGTGCCGGTCATGATTCACCGTGCGATTCTCGGTTCTCTGGAGCGCTTCATTGGCATCCTGACCGAAGAGTTCGCAGGCTTCTTCCCAACCTGGATTGCACCAGTGCAGGTAGTGGTCATGAATATTACCGATTCTCAGGCTGAATACGTTAACGAATTGACGCGTAAACTACAAAATGCGGGCATTCGCGTAAAAGCAGACTTGAGAAATGAGAAGATTGGCTTTAAAATCCGCGAGCACACTTTACGTCGTGTCCCGTATATGTTGGTCTGTGGTGATAAAGAGGTGGAAGCAGGCAAAGTTGCCGTTCGCACCCGCCGTGGTAAAGACCTGGGCAGCCTGGACGTAAGTGAAGTGATTGAGAAGCTGCAACAAGAGATTCGCAGCCGCAGTCTTCAACAACTGGAGGAATAAGGTATTAAAGGCGGAAAACGAGTTCAAACGGCACGTCCGAATCGTATCAATGGCGAGATTCGCGCCCAGGAAGTTCGCTTAACAGGTCTGGAAGGCGAGCAGCTGGGGATTGTGAGTCTGAGAGAAGCAATCGAAAAAGCTGAAGAAGCTGGAGTAGATTTAGTTGAAATCAGCCCTAACGCCGAACCGCCAGTTTGTCGTATCATGGACTACGGCAAGTTCCTTTATGAAAAGAGTAAGTCTTCTAAGGAACAGAAGAAGAAGCAGAAAGTTATCCAGGTTAAGGAAATTAAATTCCGCCCTGGTACTGATGAAGGTGACTATCAGGTAAAACTCCGCAGCCTGATTCGCTTTCTCGAAGATGGCGATAAGGCCAAGATCACGCTGCGTTTCCGCGGTCGTGAGATGGCCCACCAGCAGATCGGTATGGAAGTGCTTAACCGCGTGAAAGACGATCTGGTTGAACTGGCAGTAGTCGAATCCTTCCCAACGAAGATCGAAGGCCGCCAGATGATCATGGTGCTCGCTCCTAAGAAGAAACAGTAAGGCCTTCAAGTAGCACTGTCTGTGGAGCCTTTGGGCTTCACAGGCATTGTTCGCCTTTGTTTCGTTTATTAACAATGCGAAGTGGAAGTTATTAAAATGCCAAAAATTAAGACCGTACGCGGTGCTGCTAAGCGCTTCAAAAAAACCGGTAAAGGTGGTTTTAAGCACAAGCACGCTAACCTGCGTCACATTCTGACTAAGAAAGCTACCAAGCGTAAACGTCACCTGCGTCCAAAAGCCATGGTTTCTAAAGGCGATCTGGGCCTGGTTATCGCGTGCCTGCCGTACGCATAAGTCGTTAACGTTTAACTTTTTTAACTTAGAATAGATACAGGAGAGCACACATGGCTCGCGTAAAACGTGGTGTAATTGCACGTGCACGTCACAAGAAAATTTTGAAACAAGCTAAAGGCTACTACGGTGCGCGTTCTCGCGTATACCGCGTTGCCTTCCAGGCTGTTATCAAAGCTGGTCAGTATGCTTACCGCGACCGTCGTCAACGTAAGCGTCAGTTCCGTCAACTGTGGATTGCGCGTATCAACGCAGCAGCACGTCAGAACGGTATTTCTTACAGCAAATTCATCAATGGCCTGAAAAAAGCCTCTGTTGAAATCGACCGTAAGATCCTGGCTGACATCGCTGTATTCGACAAAGTAGCGTTCACCGCTCTGGTCGAAAAAGCGAAAGCAGCTCTGGCATAAGCCAGTTGAAAGAGGGAGCTTGTCTCCCTCTTTTCGTTTCAACACCATCAATACATTGACTTTTATCGGCGCAGGCTTTTCAATACAGCTCTGACGTTTCTTACCAGACAAGGTAATGCAAGCATGAATGCTGCTATTTTCCGCTTCTTTTTTTACTTTAGCACCTGAACTCAGGGGGCTTGCGCGTGAAAGAAGAAACGGAAAACAGCGCCAGAAAGCCTCCCCTGTGGAGGCTTTTTTCGTATATGGATTCGGAATATTAATTTCACTATAACCGGTGTCTGCACCGACATAATGAGGAAAACCATGTCACATCTCGCAGAGCTGGTTGCCAGTGCCAAGGCAGCCATTAACGAGGCATCAGATGTTGCTGCGCTGGACAACGTCCGCGTGGAATACCTGGGTAAAAAAGGGCATCTGACCCTGCAAATGACCACCCTGCGTGAGCTGCCGCCGGAAGAGCGTCCGGCAGCCGGTGCGGTCATCAACGAGGCGAAAGAGCAGGTGCAGCAGGCGCTGAACGCGCGTAAAGCTGAACTGGAAGGCGCAGCGCTGAATGCGCGTCTGGCCGCTGAGACCATTGACGTCTCGCTGCCGGGTCGCCGCATTGAAAACGGCGGCCTGCATCCGGTTACTCGCACCATCGACCGTATTGAAAGTTTCTTCGGTGAGCTCGGCTTTACCGTGGCGACGGGCCCGGAAATCGAAGACGATTACCACAACTTCGATGCGCTGAATATTCCGGGTCACCATCCGGCGCGCGCTGACCACGACACTTTCTGGTTCGATGCCACTCGCCTGCTGCGTACGCAGACCTCCGGCGTGCAGATCCGCACCATGGAAAACCAGCAGCCGCCTATCCGTATTATCGCGCCGGGCCGCGTCTATCGTAACGACTACGATCAGACCCACACCCCGATGTTCCATCAGATGGAAGGTCTGATCGTTGATAAAAATATCAGCTTCACCAACCTGAAAGGGACGCTGCACGACTTCCTGAACAACTTCTTTGAAGAAGATCTGCAGGTCCGCTTCCGTCCGTCCTACTTCCCGTTCACCGAACCGTCTGCGGAAGTTGACGTAATGGGTAAAAACGGCAAATGGCTGGAAGTGCTGGGCTGCGGGATGGTGCACCCGAACGTGCTGCGTAACGTGGGTATCGATCCGGAAGTCTACTCCGGCTTCGCCTTCGGCATGGGCATGGAGCGTCTGACCATGCTGCGCTATGGCGTCACCGATCTGCGCGCGTTCTTCGAAAACGATCTGCGTTTCCTCAAACAGTTTAAATAAGGGCAGGACAGAACAATGAAATTCAGTGAACTGTGGTTACGCGAATGGGTTAACCCGGCGATCGACAGCGAAGCGCTTTCCGATCAGATCACCATGGCGGGCCTCGAAGTAGATGGCGTTGAGCCGGTCGCCGGCAGCTTCAACGGCGTCGTTGTCGGTGAAGTGGTGGAGTGCGGTCAGCACCCGAACGCCGACAAACTGCGCGTCACCAAAGTCAACGTCGGCGGCGAACGCCTGCTGGACATCGTCTGCGGCGCGCCAAACTGCCGTCAGGGGCTAAAGGTCGCGGTAGCCACCATCGGCGCCGTGCTGCCGGGCGATTTCAAAATCAAGGCCGCGAAGCTGCGCGGCGAGCCGTCTGAGGGGATGCTGTGCTCCTTCTCCGAGCTGGGTATTTCCGACGACCATAGCGGTATCATCGAGCTGCCGGCAGATGCGCCCATCGGCACCGATATTCGCGAATACCTCAAGCTTGACGATAACACCATCGAAATCAGCGTCACGCCAAACCGCGCCGATTGCCTGGGCATCATCGGTGTGGCGCGCGATGTCGCTGTCCTGAACAAAGCGCCGCTGAACGCGCCGGAAATCACGCCGGTTGCCGCGACGATTGACGACGTGCTGCCGATTCAGGTTGACGCGCCGCAGGCTTGCCCGCGCTATCTGGGGCGCGTGGTGAAAGGTATCAACGTCAAAGCGCCGACGCCGCTGTGGATGAAAGAGAAGCTGCGCCGCTGCGGGATCCGCTCCATCGACGCGGTGGTTGACGTGACCAACTATGTGCTGCTTGAGCTGGGCCAGCCGATGCACGCCTTTGACCGCGACCGTATTGAAGGCGGGATCGTGGTGCGCATGGCGAAAGAAGGGGAAACCCTGGTCCTGCTCGATGGCTCTGAAGCAAAGCTCGACAGCGACACGCTGGTCATTGCAGACCATAACAAAGCGCTGGCGATGGGGGGGATCTTCGGCGGGGAACACTCCGGCGTTAACGACGAAACCCAAAACGTGCTGCTGGAATGCGCGTTCTTCAGCCCGCTGTCCATTACCGGCCGCGCGCGCCGTCATGGCCTGCACACCGATGCCTCTCACCGCTATGAGCGCGGCGTCGATCCGGCCCTGCAGTATAAAGCGCTGGAGCGTGCCACCCGTCTGCTGATCGACCTCTGCGGCGGTGAAGCCGGCCCGGTCATTGACGTTACCAGCAAAGAGAATCTACCAACACGCGCCACCATTACGCTGCGTCGCAGCAAGCTGGATCGCCTGATTGGCCACCATATCGACGACGCGCAGGTCACCGACATTCTGCAGCGCCTCGGCTGCGAAGTGACGGTTGGCGAGGGCGAATGGCAGGCGGTTGCGCCGAGCTGGCGTTTCGACATGGAGATCGAAGAAGATCTGGTTGAAGAAGTGGCTCGCGTTTACGGCTACAACAACATTCCTGACGAGCCGGTGCAGGCGGGTCTGATCATGGGAACCCACCGCGAAGCGGACCTGTCGCTGAAGCGCGTGAAAACGCTGCTGAACGACAAAGGCTATCAGGAAGTGATCACCTACAGCTTCGTCGACCCGAAAGTCCAGCAGCTGATCCACGCCGGGGAAGAGGCGCTGATCCTGCCAAGCCCGATCTCCAGCGAAATGTCGGCGATGCGCCTGTCGCTGTGGACCGGCCTGCTGGGCACCGTGGTCTACAACCAGAACCGTCAGCAGAGCCGGGTGCGCATCTTTGAGAGCGGCCTGCGCTTTGTGCCGGACACCAATGCGCCGCTGGGCATTCGTCAGGATGTGATGCTGGCCGGGGCGATCTGCGGCAACCGCTACGAAGAGCACTGGACACTGGCGAAAGAGACGGTCGATTTCTATGATCTGAAAGGCGATCTGGAAGCCGTTCTGGATTTAACCGGAAAATTAGCGGATATCGAATTCCGTGCTGAAGCGACCACCGCGCTGCATCCGGGACAATCCGCAGCGATTTATCTTAAAGGTGAACGCATTGGTTTCATTGGGGTTGTTCATCCTGAGCTGGAACGTAAACTGGATCTGAACGGTCGCACTCTGGTGTTCGAACTGGAGTGGAACAAGCTCGCAGACCGCGTGGTGCCTCAGGCGCGCGATATTTCCCGCTTCCCGGCGAACCGTCGCGACATCGCGGTGCTGGTCGCGGAAAACGTGGCTGCCGCCGATGTTTTAGCCGAATGTAAGAAAGTTGGCGTAAATCAGGTAGTTGGCGTAAACTTATTTGACGTGTACCGTGGTAAGGGTGTGGCGGAAGGGTATAAGAGCCTTGCGATTAGCCTGATCCTGCAGGATACCAGCCGTACACTCGAAGAAGAGGAGATTGCCGCTACCGTTGCCAGATGTGTAGAGGCATTAAAAGAGCGATTCCAGGCATCATTGAGGGATTGAACCTATGGCGCTTACAAAAGCTGAAATGTCAGAATATCTGTTTGATAAGCTTGGGCTTAGCAAGCGGGATGCCAAAGAACTGGTCGAGTTGTTTTTCGAAGAGATCCGTCGTGCTCTGGAAAACGGAGAACAGGTCAAACTCTCCGGGTTCGGCAACTTCGATTTGCGGGATAAAAACCAACGCCCGGGACGTAACCCGAAGACGGGGGAGGATATTCCCATTACAGCCCGGCGCGTGGTGACCTTCAGACCCGGTCAGAAGCTGAAAAGCCGTGTCGAAAACGCGTCGCCGAAAGACAAATAATCTGAACTAATTAAAAAGGCCGCATTGCGGCCTTTTTCTTTTCTGTCAATCTTTACGCTTTGACGGCGGTGAGCATGATCTCCACCAGGATTTCTGGTCGCGCCATCTCCGCCTGCACGGCCGCTCGCGCCGGGCTATAGCCTTCCGGCATCCATTGCACCCACACCTCATTGAATGCGGCAAAGTCACGCTCGATATTTTTCAACCAGATCTGCGCGGAGAGAATGTGCTGCTTATCGCTCCCGGCCGCGGCCAGCAGCGCGTCGATCTTCTCCAGTACTTCACGGGTTTGTAAAACGATATCGTCTTCATTGCTTTTTGGCGTCTGCCCGGAGAGGAACAGCAGATCGCCATACGCAACGCTGGCGGCAAGACGAGGTTGTGGATTATTACGAATAATTGTCATGCGGTTTGTTTCCATGTGAGACCTTCTAAAGAAATGTCTGGCATCTGATTGTCGATTAACGCGCCCAGCACCACCGCGCTGCCGGCGGCGAGAGTAAAGCCGAGGCTACCCTGGCCGAGGTTCATCCACAGGTTGGGGTATCCGGCGCGCCCCAGCATCGGCGGGCCGGCTGGCGTTGACGGGCGCATGCCGGTCCAGACTTCGGCCTCGTCCAGCCCCTCCAGTTCAGGAAAGCTGCGGGCGACGATGTTTTTCAGCGCCTGAATGCGGCTTTCGCGCAGTTCGTCGCCGTCGTAGCCGATGTCCACCATCGCCGCGATACGCAGCTGTTGGCCAAGGCGGGCATAAACGATTTTGTGCCCGTAGTCGGTGACGCTGATGTCAGGGGCAATACCTGCTTTTTCAGGATAGGGCAGGGTCAGGCTGTACCCCTTCAGGGCGCACAGCGGCACGCGAACCCCCAGATGCCCAAGCAGAGAACCACTGCCGTTACCGGCGGCGACGACATACTCATCGCCGGTGAGGGTCCCCTGACTGGTCTCCAGGCTGCTGATGCGTCCCCCGCGCTTATTGAGTCGCCGCACCTTACACTGGGTCAGCAGGCTAAAGTCGCTGCTGGCATTGAGCTTGTCGAGCAGGGCAAGGCAGAACTGATGACAATCTGCCGTTTCATCGCCTGGCGAATAGATTCCGCCCTGCAGAGAAGGACTAATATGTTTGAGCGCCGGCTCCAGCTGCAGGCAGGCTTCAGCATTCAGCGCCTGCTGATACTGAGGATCAATCCCTTTTGCTGCTTTATTAAAATCATATTCGCGACGATGGATAATTAATTTTCCGCTGCGCCGCCAGTGGAAATCGGCAAGATTATCCTCATCCCGCCACGCCTGCATGACCTGACGGCTGAGCAACGACAGGCGTAAAATATGGTCGCCATTCATTTTATTGGTCTGGTTATTACAGGCGCGCAGAAACTGCAGCAGCCAGCGCCACTGCTGGAGAGACATCCTGAGACGCATATTCAGCGGCGAATCGGCTTTGCCCATCCATTTCATTCCCTGCAGGGGAACGCCGCTGTCGGCAAGGGGGGCGACGTAGCGGTAACTTAATTGTCCGCCGTTGGCAAAACTGGTGGCGCTGCCCGGTTCGGCATTGCGCTCCAGTAATTGCACCTGATGGCCGCGCTTGATCAGTTCCCAGGCCGTGGCCAGACCGACCACGCCGCCGCCGATAATGACAATGCGTTTGTTCATAACCCGATATATCCACCGCTGATAAATTTATCGGGTTATGTCAAAGCATTTACCCCAGCGGCGCAATTGACTTTTTATGGCCAGGGTATAACCGCAGGTTAATCTCCTTGAGCTGCTGGCGCAGACGCTGGCAGAGAAAATCGACGAACTTTTGCGCCATCGGGCTCAGGGAAACGTCGGCCCGGCGTAACAGACAGAGGTTAATCGCCATCGGCGGCGTAATGGGATGGATCATCTCCGGGGCCAGGTTGTGCTGGGCGGAAAAGATATCAGTGATGCTGCAGCCCATGCCGCGCTTCACGAACTCGGTGGCCATATAGTAGGTCTGGACGTTTAGCCGGGTGGTGGAAAAGTCGCGACGGGTGGCGATGGCGGCAGAGAGCGAGTGCGGTCCCGGCGAGATCCAGCGCTGCTGGTCGATCTGGTCGATCTCCACCGCCCCCTGACGATAATGACGGTCGATGTACACCAGCGGTACTTCGGCAATCAGGGTGGTCAGGATCTCTCCCTGCTGCACCGGCTGTAGCGTCAGCGCCAAATCTATCTCGCGCAAATCCAGTTTTTTGACCAGCGTCTCGGTGTGCTCGGTAGTGAGCGTCATCACCAGGTTGCTGTTTTGCTGATAAAAGTCGGTCACCAGCTCCGGCACCAGGCTTAACCCCAGGCTTGGCAGACAGCCTAAAGTGATCTTGGCGCGCGGATCGCGAGCCAGGTTGTCGGCCAGCAGGCGCAGGTTGTCCAGGTCCTGATAAATGCTCTGCGCTTTTTCGAAAAGTGTGATCGCCTCGCTGGTCGGCAGCAGCTTGCCGCGCACCCGCTGAAACAGGGTAAAACCCAGCTTCATTTCGGCGCTTTTTAACGCTTTGCTGGCCGCGGGCTGGGAGATATTGAGCGCTTCCGCCGCCCGCGATAAAGAGCCGCAGGTCATGACGGCATAGAAGATTTCCAGATGACGCAGTTTCATGAACAGTTAACTCAGGGTTATAGCCTACCGATAAAAAGTCATTTTCTACTAACACTAAGTTAACATAGATTTAATCACCAATCAGCGCATTGGTTACATCTTGTGCTGTAGACCCCGCCCAATGGCGGCATATTACGCTCTCAGAATCGTTTCCTTTGTACCCAAACAAACCCTCAGGCCGCGGCCAATCAATAATGAAAAAGAGGGAGGATATTTTCTGAGCAGGCCCCCATACACCACCTGACCATCATGGTCGGATTGATTGGCATTAAGGAGTGTTATGAGTGACTCAACGCTCACAGGCAATGCGCCTGTCAGACAAAATATCACGCGGAAAAACGTTATTATTGGTCTGTTATTGCTGCTGTTCGTGTTGATCGCGCTGTGGTGCCACGGTCGACCAGGCAGCGAGCTTGGTCTGCTGGGATTTACGCCGCTGGTGGCGCTAGCGATATTATCGCTGATCGGCGTTGATATTGTGCTGGCGGTCATCTCCTCGATTATTATCGCCATGATAATGACCTCGACCGGCCTGCCGGAAATGGGCACGATGCTGGCGAAATCCACCGGGTCATTTATTGCCACCGTTGGGCTTATCATTATGCTCGGCGCCGGCGTGGGGGAAGTGGCCACCCGCACCGGCGCAGCGGTTGAGCTGGTAAAATTTGTCGTCCATCGCATCGGGTTGTCGAGTCAGACGCGGGTGAAATTCGGCATTGTGGCGTCATCGATTTTAATTTGCGGTTCGTTGGGCACTATGGCCGGTGGCAATGCCATTATCGTGGCAGTAATCATTCCGGTGGCGGCAGCGGTACGCTTGACGCCGCCAACGGTCGCCGCGCTGATGATGACCGCCGGTTCCGTTGGGCTGTTTACCGGGCCTTTCACCCCCAGTACCGTGACGATCCTCAGCCTCGGTGGGTTGAGCTACCCGGATTATCTGCTGTACGTTGGTCTGCCGATGAGCGCGGTCACGCTGCTGGCCGGCTGGGTAATGGCGGGACGGATCCAGAAGATGACCGAAGGCAAACTGCGCTATGACGTCGATCTCGCGGAAAAGCCGCAAGAGGATCTCAGCGCCGCGCAGCAGCGTCGGCGTAGATTAAGCGCGCTGGCCTTCGCGGCGACCATCATCGTGATGGCGATCGTTGGCGTGGTGATTAAAGCCGGCTTCAGCTTCGCGATAATCGTGATGCTGCTGGTGGCCCTGATGACCGGCCTGGTAGGCGGCCTGCGACCGACGCAGATCCTTCAGGCCCTGTATCACGGCTGCGGCCGCCTGGTGTGGATGTTTATTCTCTACTGGCTGTACAACCCGATCCTTGAGCTGATGGATGGCCTGCACGCCTATCAGGGGCTGCTGGAGTATACCCAACCGCTGCTGGAGGGGATCTCCCCGGCCTGGCTGTGCTTTAGCATCTTCGCGTTCAATATTATCGGCCATGTGCCCGGTGCGGCGGTGGCCCAGATGACCTTTACTCATAAAATCTTTGGCCCGATGCTGATGGCCGCCGGCGTGCCGCCCCAGGGGACCACCGCCGTGCTGCTGGCCTCATCCCAGGTGGACTGGTTCGGGCCGTTTCCCTCATCAGATATGTTCGGCCAGATGGGGCTGGCGCAGTCTACTCATCTGAAATATATGCTCTATAACGGCTGGGCAATCGTGGTGGCGAACATCATTCTCTTTGCGCTGCTGTTTCAGCTTCTGGTGTAAAGCGGGATGGTCGACGCGGGGGAGCCTCCTCCGCGTCGACGTTTGGTCGTGAGGTTTTCCTTTTCTCACCGCGACAGCCACCGTAAAATCAGCCTCTTGTTCCCACTGCGTAATGGAATCTATGCTGACTCTCGCCCATCTTCAACAGCGCCGTAGCCGGCGTTGGCTCTTCGGATTAACGCTGTTGCTGCTGGTCACCCTGCTGATCAGCCTGTGCGCGGGGGAGCAATGGATCCCGCCCGGCGAGTGGCTCAGCGCCAAAGGTCAGCTGTTTATCTGGCAGATCCGCCTGCCGCGAACCCTGGCGGTGCTGCTGGTGGGGGCGGCGCTGGCGCTCTCCGGGGCGATTATGCAGGCGTTGTTTGAAAATCCTCTGGCGGAGCCGGGGCTGCTGGGGGTCTCCAACGGCGCGGGCGTCGGGCTGATTGCCGCCGTCCTGCTGGGCAAAGGAGTCTTGCCCGGCTGGGCGCTCGGCCTGTGTGCCATCTTTGGCGCGCTGCTGATCACTTTTATTCTGCTGCGTTTCGCCCGCCGCCATCTGTCTACCAGCCGTCTGCTGCTGGCGGGGGTGGCGCTGGGGATCATCTGCAGCGCCCTGATGACCTGGGCAGTCTACTTCTCCACCTCTTTTGACCTGCGTCAGCTAATGTACTGGATGATGGGCGGGTTTGGCGGCGTCGACTGGCAACAGCTGTGGCTGATGATAGCCCTCCTGCCGGTGCTCTGCTGGGTCTGTCTGCAGTCGCAACCCCTGAATTTACTGGCGCTGGGCGAAGTCTCCGCTCGTCAGCTTGGGCTGCCGCTGTGGCTGTGGCGCAAATTACTGGTGGTGGCGACCGGCTGGATGGTCGGCGTTAGCGTGGCGCTGGCGGGGGCGATTGGCTTTATCGGTCTGGTGATCCCGCATATTCTGCGGCTATGCGGCTTGAGCGATCACCGGGTGTTGCTCCCGGCCTGTATGCTGGCCGGGGCAAGCGCCTTGCTGGGGGCGGATATCATTGCCCGGCTGGCGCTTTCCGCCGCAGAGCTGCCGATTGGCGTGGTGACGGCGACCCTGGGCGCGCCGGTCTTTATCTGGTTGCTGCTGCGTTCGCGGGGGGGGGGATAGCGCGGCGCCGTCGGCAGGGACGGCGCCGGTTCAGGCTTACCAGCCTTTGATCGCGTCGCCTTTGTAGACTTCCTTCGCTTTTTCCGCGACTTCGCTGGTCTGGAAGGCGGCTTTTAATTCCTGAATTTTCTTGCTGTCCTTATTATCCTCGCGGGCGACTATCGCATTCACGTATGGGGAATCCGGCCCCTCCATAAACAGACCGTCGCGGGCGGCCGACAGGCCCGCCTGGGCGGAGAAGTTGGTGTTAATGATTGACAGGCTGACGTTCGGATCGTCAAGGGTACGGGTCAGCTGCGGGGTATCCACTTCAACAATTTTCAGCTGTTTCGGATTGTCGATGATATCCAGCGTGGTGGGTAAATAGCCGACGCCCGGTTTCAGCTTGAGTAACCCCTGCGCCTGAAGCAGCAGCAGGCTGCGGCCCAGGGTGGTGGTTTCATTAGAAATGGTCACCGTCGCCCCTTCGGGCAGTTTGCTGATATTTTTGATCCGGTGAGAATAGGCGGCGATAGGGAAGACAAAGGTTTTACCGACCACCGCAAATTTATAGCCGCGTTCTTTCGACTGCGCCTCAAGGTACGGCAGGGTCTGGAAGGCGTTGGCATCGACATCTTTGTTGTTCAGCGCTTCGTTGGGCAGCACATAATCATTGAAGGAGACCACTTCGACGTCGAGGTGGTATTTATCCTTCGCCACCTGCTCCACCACTTTCCAGATGGCTTCGTCCGGCCCGGTATTGATAGCGACTTTTACTTTATTATCTTCATCCGGGGAGCAGGCGCTCAGCAGGGCGACAGAGGTGGCGATTAACGCCAGGCTAAACAACTTCTTCATCACTAAAACTCTCTTAAATTAACAAGTAACGAAACCATATTACATTCATGGAACACTGTACACGGAAATGGTCGACGTCCCAATTGAGAGGATTTCATGTTGCCGGCGGCCAGCGAAGCGCTGTTACATCATGCGACAACTCGGGGGGAATGGCAGTAGAATGGCGGGCGCTGAATCCGCTACAGTAGAAAGGGATCACCTTCACCGGAAACCGGTTTATCCATTGAGGACAGGCTATGCAACATGACATTCTGAATACCGAAGTGACGACCATTGATGGCGAGAAAACCACCCTGGCATCCTTTGCCGGCAAGGTGCTACTGATCGTCAATGTAGCCTCGAAATGCGGCCTGACGCCGCAGTATGAGCAACTCGAGGATCTGCAAAAGCAGTTTGCCGCCGAGGGCTTCAGCGTGCTGGGGTTCCCCTGCAACCAGTTCCTCGGCCAGGAGCCGGGCAGTGAAGAGGAGATTAAGACCTTCTGCAGCACTACCTACGGCGTCACCTTCCCGCTGTTTAGCAAAATTGACGTCAACGGTGAACATCGCGCGCCGCTCTATCAAAAACTGATTGCCGCCGCGCCGAAAGCGGTGGCCCCGGAAGGCAGCGGTTTTTATGAGCGGATGGCCAGCAAAGGCCGGGCGCCGCTGTATGTGGACGACATTCTGTGGAATTTCGAAAAATTCCTCATCGATCGCCAGGGCAACGTCATTCAGCGCTTCTCGCCGGATATGACGCCGGACGATCCGCACCTGGTGGCGGCGATTAAAGGAGCGCTGGCGCAATAATGTCGTTTCTGATGCAGCTACAGGATGTAGAAGCGGCGGGGCGCCTGGCCCCGTTTTCTGCGGCCTTTCGCGCCGGGGAGATTGTCCATCTGGTGGGGCCGAACGGCGCAGGGAAGAGCACGCTGCTGACCCGCATGGCGGGGCTGTCCGACGGCCCCGGCACGGTTCATTTTAACGGCCGGCTGCTTGACGAGTGGCCGGCGAGGGAGCTGGCGCGCCGTCGCGGATATCTGAGTCAACACCAGACCCCGCCGTTCGCCATGCCGGTATGGCACTACCTGGCGCTGCATATGCAGCAGCAGGGTGATAGCGCCCGTCTGAGCGATATCGCGGCCAGGCTTGGTCTGGACAATAAGCTGGGCCGTCCGGTCAATCAGCTGTCGGGCGGCGAGTGGCAGCGCGTGCGGCTGGCG
>OIEQ01000622.1_pt1 | contig 17433 bp, 9 predicted proteins | sample 1581841 | NCBI WGS metagenome assembly OIEQ01 (sample SAMN03281020, study PRJEB24777) | human gut metagenome | isolation source: fecal sample PR170 from 1 month old male Malay infant, vaginal delivered... | place: Singapore | collected 2005-12-29
TCGGCCACGGCGGCGCGGGCGATGGAGATTAGCTGGCGCTGACCCTGGGACAGGCCGGAGCCGTCGCCTTCGAGCACGGTCTGGTAGCCGTTGGGCAGCATGCGGATGAAGCCGTCGGCGTTCGTGAGCTTCGCGGCGGCGATGCATTCCTCATCGGTGGCGTCGAGGCGACCGTAGCGGATGTTGTCCATCACCGTACCGGTGAACAGGTTCACGTCCTGCAGCACCACACCCAGCGAACGACGCAGATCCGGCTTGCGGATGCCCTTGACGGAAATGCCGTCATACAGGATCATGCCGTCCTGAATGTCGTAGAAACGGTTGATCAGATTGGTGACGGTGGTTTTGCCAGCACCGGTTGCGCCCACCAATGCGATCTTCTGTCCGGGCTTGGCGAACCAGGTGATGTCGTGCAGCACCGGTTTGTCGGGGTTATAGCCGAAGTTCACGTCGGTGAAGCGCACATCGCCCTGCAGGAGGGTGAGGCGACCGTCCGGTGAGGTAATGGCGGTTTCACGGGCCTTCATGGCCACTTCGGCGGCACGCGGGCTCAAGGATTGCGCGGCCTTGAGCGAACGGGTGCCGTCATCGCCTTCCTCGCGCTTCCACGCCCAGTGACCGGTTTCATGGTCAACTTCGGTCATGGTGCGTCCATCTTCGCCGAGTTCCACGTTCACCAAGGTCACGGAACCGCCGTCGTCCTCCGGCTGCTCGTCCATAAGCGCGAAGATGCGGGATGCGCCTGCAAGCGCCATCATCACCATGTTGAACTGCATGGACACCTGGCCAAGCGGGTTCACGAAAGAGCGGGACAGCGTCAACAGCGAGATCAGCGTACCCAGGGTGAGCGGGCCAGCACCGGACAATCCGAAGTTGCCAAGTCCGCTAATCGCAGCAAATCCGCCGAAAATAGCCAGCAGAATGTACAGCAGGTAACCCATGTTGCCTACGATCGGCATGGTCACATTGCCCCACGTGTTCGCTTCGGCGGAAGCTTCGAACAGTTCTTCGTTCTTCTTGTCGAAGGTGGTTTGGGTGGCGTCTTCATGGTTGAAGACCTTGATGACCTTCTGGCCGTTGACCGCTTCCTCCACGAATGCGTTCACGTCGCCGATGGCGATCTGCTGCTTGACGAAGTAACGTCCGGAGCGGGAAACGACCTTGCGCACCACCACGAACAGGATCACGGTGAAGGCGAGCACGAAAATGGTGACGGGCACCGACAGCCACAGCATCGACACGAGCGCGGCGATTGCGGACACCGCGGACGAGAACATTTGCGGGAACGACTGGCTAATGGCCTGGCGCAACGTGTCGGTGTCGTTGGTGTAGCGGCTCATAATGTCGCCGTGTTCGTTGGTGTCGAAGTAGCGGATCGGCAGGGTCTGCTGGTGGGCGAACATGTCGTCGCGAATCTTCTTCAACGTGCCCTGCTCCACAGTGACGATAACCCACTGCCACAGCCAGCTGCAGAAAATACCAGCCACATACAGGCATGCCATAAGCGTCAACGCGCGCAGCAGCGGCATCCAATCAGGATCGGAGGCGCCGACCATGGGCAGAATGTACGTATCGACCAGCGACTGTAGGAACAGCGACGATCCGGCCTGGGCCGCGGCACCGACGAGAATGCACACCACCACGAGCGCCACACGCCACTTGTATTGGAAGACGTAGCCGAAGATACGCTTGGTGGTGCCGGGTGCGGCTTTCTGCACCGGCGGTTTGCCATGCGATTGCTGCATGCCGGCCGCGTTGTTGTTGTCTTTGGATTCCAATGCGGAAGTTTGTTCAGTCATTTTTGCCCTCCTTTCACTGCAGTTCCTCAGGCTGGGCCTGATTCTTGGTTTGCGATTCATAGATGGAGCGGTATTCGTCGCAGGTTTCCAGCAGTTCGTCATGCGTGCCGGCCGCCATGATGCGGCCATGATCCATGACGAGAATCATGTCGGATTCCTGCACGGAGGCCACACGCTGGGCGATGATGATCTTCGTGGTGTCGGGAATCTCATGATGGAATGCGGCGCGAATCAGCTGATCGGTTTTGGTGTCGACCGCGGACGTGGAATCGTCGAGAATAAGGATCTTCGGCTTTTTCAGCAGCGCACGCGCAATGCACAAACGCTGGCGCTGACCGCCGGAAACGTTGGTACCGCCCTGTTCGATGTACGTATCGTACTTGTCGGGGAATTCCTGAATGAAGCCGTCGGCCTGCGCAAGCTGGCATGCGTGACGAATCTCTTCATCAGTGGCGTTCGGATTGCCCCAACGCAGGTTTTCGGCAATGGTTCCGGAGAACAGCACGTTCTTCTGCAATACCATGGCGACCTGATCGCGCAATACTTCCAAATCGTAATCGCGCACATCCACGCCGCCGACCTTCAGCGAGCCTTCGGTCACGTCATACAAACGTGGCACAAGCTGCACCAAACTGGACTTTGCGGAACCGGTGCCGCCGACGATGCCGACGGTCATACCGGAACGGATCTTCAAATCAATATCGTCAAGCACCGGCTTTTCGGAAGTGGCGGAATAACGGAAGGTGACATGGTCGAAATCAATCTCACCATTCTTCACTTCCTTGACGGGATTAGCCGGATTCGTAACCGTGCTTTCCTCGTTCAGCACCTGGCAGATACGCTCGGCGGAAGCCTGCGAAATAATGCACATCACGAAAATCATGGACAGCATCATCATGGCCATGAGGATCTGCATGGCGTAAGTGACCAGTGCGGTCAGATCGCCGGCGGTCAATCCAAGGGCCGCATTGTTGCCGGACGCCACGATCTGCTGGGCACCCATCCAGGCGATAAGCAGCATGGACACGTACACGCACAGCATCATGAGCGGATTGTTGAAGCTCATAATGCGTTCGGCCTTGGTGAAGTCCTTGAAGATGCGCTCGGAAATGCGGTTGAACTTTTCGGTTTCGTGGTTTTCGCGATTGTAAGACTTGACCACGCGGATGCCCTGCAGGTTCTCGTCTACCACGTTGTTGAGCTTGTCGTACGTGTGGAACACGCGCTCGAACACCGGATGCACCAGTACCGCCAAGCCGCACAGGCCGATGGCGAGCACCGGAATGCAGGCGAGGAACACCAGCGAAATGGATGGGCTGATGCGGAAGGAGAAGATCCACGCCACAATCACCATGATCGGAGCGCGCACACCCATGCGGATGATCATTGAATATGCGTTCTGCAGGTTGGTCACATCAGTGGTCAGTCGCGTGATGATCGAACCGGTGGAGAAACGGTCGATATTGGTGAAGCTGTAGCCCTGCACCTTCTCAAACTGGTCGTGACGCAGGTTTTTGGCGAATCCTGCGCCCGCAATGGCCGAGAACTTTCCGGCCAAAAAGCCGGATGTCAGCGAAACCGCCGAACAAATCAGCAGAATCAAGCCGAATTTCAAAATCGCCGGCATGCTGCCACCGCTGATGCCCTCATCAATCAGCGATGCCATGACAGTCGGAATAAGGATTTCCAGCACGCTTTCCACGGCTACGAATACCGGGGAGAGCAGGCTGGCTTTTTTGTATTCGCGCAGGGATTTGCCCAGTGTGCGAATGACGTGTTGCTTTGGTTTTGACGTTGTGGACGTCGTTGCGTTTGCCGCTGTCACTCCTTGTCCTTTCTTTTTCGTACTTACTTGCTTGCGTGTGTTACCTGAGGTTGTTTGCGATCGCCATTTCCTGCGACATTCGCAGTATGCGCGAAACGTATTCATCATGAGAATCGCGATTATGCGGATTCCGCCCATCGCATGATTCTTGCGATTCTTGCGAAACCTGCGGCTTTTGCGAAACCTGCGATTCGCCAAAATCCTGTTCCTGTATTTCCAAGCTTGAATATCGGCTTTCGTCTCCGATCAAACCTGTTTTCACCAGATTCGTCTGCATGACGTCAAGCATGTGCATGAATTGGCGGATCTGGTCGTCATCAAGACCTTCCAACAGGATTCGTTCCATGTTTTTCGCATTGTCGTGCAGCACTTCGGCAATATGCCTCGATTTGTCCGTCAATACGATCTTTTTCAGACGTGCGTCACGCTTCACCGACTCGCGGGCGATCAGCCCCTTCTGCTCCATCAGTCCCAACACTCGGCATGATGTGGATCGGGTCACGCCGAAACGTTGCTCGATGTCTTGAGGGAAGATCTCCTCGTTATCATGTCTTGCCAAGTACACGATGATGTCAACGTTGCCGTTGCTGACGTCTTCCGCCTCTTCGGGACGGGTGACGCGCAAATACCGGTTGACCACGTTGTGCAGCGAGCGAATGGCCACGCTGGGAGGCTTGGTCAGGCCACTTTCCCAGACTTCGGCAAGTCGTGAACCTGACGGTTCCTTGTATTGTTCATTCGTCACTTCTGTCACACCACACATGCTAAACCGTTGCATATACAACTGTTGTACATGCAACGATTAGCGTGTCGCGCATCTCATCGTCCGCGACAAAAAAGGCCGAGGAATCAGATCCGCACCGGTTCAGCGTTAACGGATCGAATCCCTCGGCCTTAAGCCTTGAATCCTACGAAACTACTTGGTGAGTTCAGCGTACTTCTCAAGCATGTATTCGAAGATCTGCTTGCCATCGGCGCCCATCAGCACCGACATGCTGTTGATCGGCATGGAATCGAGGAACAGGCGGGTCATGTCGTTGTCGGGCACCACCGGCATGCGGCCGGCTTCGCCCTCGGCACGCAGGATTTCAAGCACCTTGGAACCGAGCGGATCCTTACGCCATTCCATGAAGTTGGACCATTCGGTGAGCGGCTGGGCCTTGCCGTCGCCGTCGAGCTCCACCACCGCGGAACCGGCAATGTCACGGCTGGACGTGCCGACCTCGATGGTGTATTCGCCGCTCTCCACGTGCCAGTCATTGAACCTCTCAGACCAGTAGGCAAAGGCGCGATCGTCGAGCTCGAAGGAGACTTCTGCGGATTCGCCAGCCTTGAGGAATACCTTCTTGAAGCCCTTAAGCTCGTGTTTCGGGCGAACTACGTCGGCCTTGCCAGGAGCCACGTACACCTGCACGGTTTCGGCGGCGTCAACGTTCGAGGTGTTCTTGACCACTGCGCTGACGGATGCGGTACAGGCACCGGTCTTGACAGCCTTCACGTCGCTCACTTCGAACGTGGCGTAGCTCAGGCCGAATCCGAACGGGTAGTCGACGGCCTTGTTGTAGGTGTCGTAATAGCGGTAGCCCACGAACACGCCTTCGCCGTAGTCGACATGCCCCTCTTCGCCCGGCCAGTTGATGGTGCTCGGATCGTCGTTGATGTCGAACGGAATGGTCTGCGCGAGCTTGCCGGACGGGCTCACCTTGCCGAACAGCACGTCAGCGAGCGCCGGACCGCCGGACTGGCCGAGCAGCCAGGATTCGAGGATGCCCTTGGCGTTCTTGGCCCACGGTGCCACGGTGACGACGGAGCCGTTGGAGAGCACGACCACAACGTTCTTGTTTTCGGCTGCGACGGCTTCGAGCAGTGCGATCTGCTTGGCCGGCATGTCGAGGGTCTCACGGTCGAAGCCTTCGGATTCGGCTGCTTCGGGGAGCCCCAGGAACATGAGCACCACGTCGGCGCCCTTGGCAGCGTCGACGGCTTCGGCTTCGAGTGCCGGATCGGCCGGTTCGAGGTCGAGGGTGAAGCCTGGGGCGAACTTGGCGTCCACGCCGCGTTCGGTGAGGGTGTCGAGGAAGCTGGTCATCTTGGTTGGGGTGATGTGCGAGGAGCCGCCGCCCTGGTAGCGCGGAGTGCGTGCGAATTCGCCGATGACCGTGACCTTGGCATCGCCGGCGATCGGAAGGATGGCATCATCGTTCTTGAGCAGCACCATGGATTCGATGGCCGCCTGATGTGCGACTTCGTCGTGAGCTTCGATGTCGAAACGATAGTTTTCGATGCTCATGGCTGCGCGCGTCTTGTTGACCAGGTCGATCATGCCTTGTGCCATGCGGTCGAGCTGTGCCGGCTGGATGCGGCCGTCGCGTGCCGCATACACGATTTGGTCGTCGGTGTAGCTTGGCGGCATTTCGAGGTTGAGGCCCGCGTTGAGGGATGCGACGCGATCATGGTCGGCGCCCCAGTCGCTCATGACGATGCCTTGGAAACCCCATTCGTCGCGCAGCACGTCGGTGAGCAGCCAGTGGTCCTGGGCGGCATGCACGCCGTTGATGCAGTTGTATGCGCACATGATGGTCCACGGCTGGGCTTCCTTGACGATGTGCTCGAACGCCGGGAAGTAGATTTCGCGCAGCGCACGCTGGGAGATGTTGGCGCTGATGCGCAGACGATCGGTTTCCTGATTGTTGGCGGCGAAATGCTTGAGCGAAGTGCCCACGCCCTTGGATTGCACGCCGGCGACGATGCCGATGGCTTCATGACCCGCCAGGTACGGGTCTTCGGACCAGTATTCGAAGCAACGGCCGCCAAGCGGGTTGCGCTTGATGTTCACGCCCGGGCCGAGGATTACGGCGACCTTCTCCTGAATGCACTCTTCGGCCATGGCTTCGCCAACCTGGTGGATGAGTTCCGGATTCCAGGAGCTGGACAGACCAGCCGCCGGCGGGAAGCAGGTGGCAGGCACGCAGTTGTTCAAATCGACTTCGCCGGTGGTGGCCGAGTTGGACTTGCGCAGGCCGTGGGGGCCATCGGTGATCATATAGCCGGGAATGCCCTTGGCTTCAACACCCTGCAGATGCCAAGCGTCGCCGCCGGAAGTCAGGGATGCCTTCTCTTCAAGCGTCAGATCATTGATGGAAGGATAGGTTTTTTCGCTCATACGTTCCTCTTTCGCATCGTTTTCTTGAGTTCGTATCGGTTAACCGATCTGCATGAGACCTCAACCCCGAAATCTCTACTAACCGGTTGGTAGGTACTTTATCAAAACCAACACCGCAACACGCCAATCTTCTTTGAAAAATCAATTAACCGACCGTAAAGTAACTGCAGTATTTACAACTTGAGAGAAATGACGATTCATAAGCATTGCAGCGCACATGAATCGCCATCAATGAAGGGCAAGAGAGGGAATCATCATGGCCAACGAAGAAGTCGACCGAAGGGCGGAGATTCTCAACGCGGCCGTCGAACTGTTTGGGACGCTCGGCTATTACGGCACTTCCCTGCAGAAAATCGCCGATCGCGTAGGACTCACCAAGGCTGGCGTACTGCATTATGTCGGCAGTAAGGAAGGACTGCTCACAGCCGCGCTGGACGAAGTCTACGATTCCGAAACGGAAGACATTCTTACCGACATGGTACGTGAGCCACGACCGTTGATCGCCGACATGTGGCGCAGAATCGTGGCGGTGAACGCACGCAGACCGCTTCAGGTGCACATGTTTTCCACGTTGAGTGCCGAAGCGATCGACCCGAACCACCCTGCACACGAGTACTTCGCCAATCGTGAGCTGCATAATGCCGATACCGCGCTCAATATCCGTTGGCGTGTGCCCGAAGGCGTTGATACGCGTCGGCTGCTTAATGCGGGATTCGCCATGATGGATGGCGTGCAGCTGCGTTGGCTGCGCACGCCCGGCCAAGATCTGAACGCCATGTGGGCGGAATGCGAAGACACCCTGTTCCCCCTGCCCATGTGGGAGGGCTACCGCTAAGCCTCTGCCCCGGCACTGCATTACTGTATGGATGCAGACGTAGAAGGAGGCATGTATGCGGATTTTGCTGGCACCGGACTCGTTCAAGGAGGCCGCTTCGGCTGAAGCAATCGCACAGGCGATGGCTCGCGGCATTAAGCGCGGCGACCCGCAGGCCGAATGCCGGCTTTTGCCGCTTTCCGACGGTGGCGAAGGATTGACGCACGCCTTGGTTCATGCCACTGGCGGCACGTTGCATGATGTTGAGACGGTTGATGCGGTCGGTCGCCCGATTATTGCGCAGTTCGGGTTTCTTGGCAATAAGCACACTTCCCGTACCGCCGTGGTCGAGTTGGCTTCGGCAAGCGGACTTGAGCAGGTCTCCCCTGCCGACCGTGATCCAATGGCTGCATCCACGTTTGGCACAGGCTTGCTGATTCGCGCTGCGATCGACGCCGGCGCGGATCGCATTGTGCTCGGCTTGGGAGGTAGCGCCACCACGGATGGCGGTACCGGATTGGCTCACGCATTTGGATTTCGTTTTCTCGATGCGCATGATTCCGACATTCCGCTTGGTGGCGGCGCTCTTGTTGATTTGGCAAGGATTGACGATTCAAGAGTTTCCGATTCCATCAAAAATGTTCCGATTGTTCTCGCTTGCGACGTCACCAATCCTTTGACCGGCCCGGAAGGTGCCGCCCATGTGTTCGCCCCGCAAAAAGGCGCGACCGCAACACAGGTCGAGCTTCTCGATCAGGGGCTTGCGAATCTCGCGCGCGCAATCATGCAATATAACGGCCGCGATATCGAGCACACTCCGGGAGCGGGCGCTGCGGGAGGTACCGGAGGTGGCATGCTTGGCCTGTTCAACGCAACAGTGAAGCCGGGAATCGAACTCGTGCTTAATCTTGCACATGGCCGTGAAGCGTGCGCTTGGGCTGACGTCGTCATCACCGGAGAAGGTTCTATCGACAGTCAAACGCCATACGGCAAAGTGCCAAGCGGCATTGCAAAATTGGCGCAATCGCAAGGAAAACCAACCATTGCCATCGGCGGAACGGTAACCCGTGACCCACACACCGTCGAAGCGCTGAACGAAACCGGCATTATCGCAACATTCGGCATTGCGCCCGGGCCAGCAGATCTTACAACGTTGATCGCCAACACGGAACGCAATGTCGAAATCACCTGTGCCGCAATCGCCAGCACATTGCGCATCACCGCAGCTACTTCACCCTGCGAATCAGCATGATGAACACCGCACCCAGCAGCACCGCGACCACAGCGATCGGGAACAGCGCCGCATAACTGCCAGTGGCAAGCACAATCGCACCGACAACCACAGGCGCAAGCACCTGACCAACGGTGTTGGCAAGATTCAGAATGCCCAGATCCTTACCAGCTTCTTCCTGACTTGGCAACACATCGACGTTCAACGCCTGATCGACGGCAATGTAAATGCCATAACCAGCACCGCCGATGCCTGCAAACAGCATCATGCCCAAAGCATTCGGCATGAAACACGGAATGGCCACACCAATCGCGATAATCACCGAACCAATCGCCACGATGACCTTGCGGCGCTGCAGACGGTCCGACAGCGGACCCGACACCATGGACGTGACGATCAGCACAACCATGGAAATCACCGACATGGTGGAAATCGTCGCCGCGGAATCCTTTACGCTCAACCCGCAGTATTTCTGCAGAATATACAGCTGATAGCCGGAAATCATGTTCCAACCCAAGATAAGCAGCAATCTGCCCATCAATGCCAAGTAAAAATCTCGGCAATTCTTGGTAGGAGGAATGAACGAACGCAGCAACTGCTTGACGTCGAGCTTTGCGGTGGCATCCGAAGACTCGACGGAAGCCACAGAAGCAGCCGAGGAGCGTTCGCGCGGCCAGATCAGCACGGTCACGATACCGGTGACTGCGAACAGTGCCGCACCGATCGCAAATCCGGTGCCCATGTTTTCAATGAATTTCGATCCGAGGAACGTTCCGGCGGATGATCCGACGATCTGCGCACCACCATAGAATGCGGAGAACGTACCACGCACGTTTTCCGGAATGCGGTCGGACAGCACTGCCACAGCCGGAGCGATCATCATGTTGACGCCGACCTGCACAATGCACCATCCGGCCACAATACCCACCAACTGCGCACTGGAGAAGGCGAGCACATAGCCGGCTGCCGTAATCAGACCACCTGCCACAATCCATGGCGTGCGCTTGCCGAAACGCGAGCGCGTGATGTCGCTTAACGCACCAAAAATCACGTTGGAGAACAGTGCGAATACGCAGCCTACGGAATTCATGGTGCCGAGAATCACTTCGGGCACGCCTATGTTCAGTTCGGTGAATCGTTGCGGCAGCAGCACGGCCGATCCGGAAGTGCCTGCGACCATCCAAATCAGCGAGAAGAGCACGAAGCCGACGCCGAATCGCCATTTTTCGGTGGATGTCAGTTTGCGGCCGCTGTCAGGTGCGATATCACTCAATACTGCGGTGCTTGGCTCGCGTGATGCGTTTGCTGTCATGATTCCCCCTTTGGAAGCATGTTCTTTTTTGAAATATTGAAATGATTTGAAATATACGATGAAGAAAGCTTTTTTCATTTTTGGTATGATCGCAGTCCTGCCGACGCCGACTTTTATTTGGCTTCAGCTTCGGCAGGACTTTCGTTCATATGATTTCACACGATTCCGTACGATTACAGCGCCATCTGCAGATGATGCGTTCCCGCAACAAGATCGACGCGCTCATGGTCGACGATATCCACGAATGCCGTGGTTCCGGCAGGTACCGCAACCGTCAGATCAAGCACATTGTCGTTGACTTCCCATTGCACTTCCGCCTTGCCATATGGGGTGATGTGAGAGGTTTCGGCATGGGTGAGATCTCCCCCGATCACCGGAGCGATACGGAACCGCTTCCAGCCGGGTTCAACGGCTTCAAGGCCGCCGATATGCGCATGCATCCATTCCGCCACCGATCCGAGCGCGTAATGGTTGAACGAGGTCATGCCGCCGGGGTTCAGCGAACCATCGGCTCGCATGGAATCCCAACGTTCCCACGTGGTGGTGGCCCCCATAACCACTTGGTAAAGCCAGCTTGGGCATTCGGTGGAGGTAAGCAGCGCGTAGGCCTCGTCGTTATGGCCGGTCATGGTCAACGCCGGAAGCACGAATGGCGTGCCGGCGAATCCGGTGCTTACCTTGCCGCCGGATTCGCGCACCAGGCAGGCGAGTTGATTGCCGGCCTTCACGCGGCGCACCGGTTCGCCGTCAAGCAGTCCGAAGGCGATGGCGAGCGCGTAGGCGCACTGGGTGTCGGATGTCATGGTGCCGTCAAGGTTGGTGAAACGCTGCAGGAATCCATCAATCACACGGTCACGCAGGGCGGCGAATCGAGTTTCATCATCGGTTTTGCCGAGAATATGCGCGATGTGCGTGCCTTGCATGCAGCTGCGTGCGTAGAACGCGGTGGCGACCAGTTCCTTTTCGGTCATGGCCTGCGTAGGATCTTCCGGAGGCGCGGTCGGATCAAGCCAATCGCCAAGCTGCCCGAGCGGATAGTCCGGCTTGCGATCCCATACGCCATCGGGCGAAAGGTACCCTGCCACTTCATCGATCCAATCACGGATCAGATCGTAGGAATCGGCGAGCACCTGCACGTCCCCGCTTTCCATGTACAGCGTCCACGGCACTTCCACCGCCGAATCGCCCCACGTGGAGATGGCTTGTGGATGCGCCCATACGCCCAACGGCACGAACGGCACGTAGAACGGCACAGTGCCCCACTTGACCTGGTCGGCACGCACGTCTTTCAGCCAGCTTTTCAGGAACCCGTATACGTCATACAAATAAGCCGCGGTAGGCACGAACAGGCAGATGTCTCCCGTCCACCCCATGCGTTCGTCGCGTTGCGGGCAGTCGGTTGGAATGGACACGAAGTTGGAACGCATCGACCATACGGCGTTCTCGTGCAAACGGTTGAGCAGCGGATTCGATGTGGTCAGTTCGCCGGTGCGTTCCATCACGGAATGGTAGACGCGGCAATCCATGTCGGCTGCGGTCAGTTCTCCTGCGAAACCTTCGATCTGTGCATAGCGGAAGCCGTGCATCGCGAATCGTGGCTCCCACCAAGCGTCGGAACCGTTGGAAGTGTACACATCGCACTGCTGGCCTCTGCGCAAGGTTCGCGTGGCGATGGATCCGTCCGGTTCCAACACTTCCACATGACGTAACGTCACGCTTTGTTCTGCTTCAAGATCGCGCATGTGCAGGCGGATGCGCTGCGAACAGTTCTGTCCGAAGTCAACCAGCCATATGCCACGACCATCTTCCGTGTTGCCGATGCGTTCGATGCTGACCGGCTCATGCGATTCATGCGCGCGCACCGGCGATGTTTCAGGATTTTCAATACGTGCCGGGTCATACATGACTTCCGCGACCGGCTGCCAGGAGCTGTCGTCGAATCCTGGTTTCGACCATCCCGGCTGTTCCAGTCGAGCGTCATATCGTTCGCCTTCGCACAGATCCGAGCAGACGATCGGTCCGAGCGTCGCCTTCCATTGGCGGTCCCATGCGTTGGAATATATGTTCTGCATGCTGCCGTCGGCATATTCGACCTCAAGTTGCGCGAATACGGCAATACGATCGCCATAGAAGTTGGTGTAACCACCATCGAAGCCGAGGCGTCCGCGGTACCATCCGTCACCGAGCCAGAATCCCAATGCGTTGGCACCGGACTGCAGTTCGTCGGTCACATCGTAGGTGAAGCATTCCACGCGCTGGTTGTAGTTGCTCCAGCCTGGTACGAGCGCGTCATTGCCGACTTTGACGCCGTTGATTTCGGCTTCCACAAGACCGAGTGCGCTTAGATATAGGCGTGCGCGTTTGGGTTGTTCCTTCAGTTCGACTTCGGTGCGCACTAATGGCAGGTGACGATGGTCAGTTTCGGATTCGCTCCACGATGGTCCGACGAAATCGGCGACATGCTCATGTTCTTCCAATAGTCCGACTTCGAAATGCAGGGTTGCGCTCGGTTTGCCCAATGGCTGGTGACTTGCCGAAACGGCCTGCATGGTGGCGAACACTTCTTCGCGTGAGGCGAGCGGCGCGAACTGCCATGGAATAAGCACGGAAGTGTCAGTGGGCAGGTAGGTGCGTTCTTCCACAGGTTGCCCGCCGGGAACACGTCGCGTCACTTTGAGCAGGATCTGCGCGTCGATTGGCAGCATGCCGGAGCACACCCATGTCATGCGTGGGGCTGCGGTGGCGATGCCGAGCGCATCTCCCGGGTAGTGTTCCACGGTGAAGCTGATGATGTCAAGATCCGAAGCCAGCGTACTGGGCACAATCTGCGGATCAGTAATGGCCATGATGACCCCTTTGTCTACAAAAATAATAGATCACTTGTTTGTGATGGTGGGAAGCCAAAGTCCGAGCCATGCCGCAAGGAGAGAGAAACGAACGGCGACGATGGCTGGGACTTTGGCTGGCAATCGCAAGGTATTGCATAACTGACTTGCGATTGGAGATATTGAGTTGTTATGTGATTGCTGTTGCTAATCAGGCTGCGATCTTGCGTGCCTGACGTTCTTCGTCGGTGCCGTACTTCTTCTGAGCACGGATCATGATGGTACCGGCGATGCCTTCGATGATTACGATGCCGAAGAAGCACCACATAGTGGTCTGAATGGTTTCAGGAAGCACCAGAGCCGGGGTGATGAGCGCGAACAGGCCACAGCACAGGCGGGAGAAGCCGTTGATGAAGCCCTGGATGGAGGCGCGAATCTCGATCGGGAAGGATTCCTGGGTCCACACCTTGTACAGTGCTTCGCCTGCCAGCGGGGATCCGAGGTTCATGAAGGCTGTCGCGCCGACGATGACCCATAGGTTCGCACCGCCCATGGCCATGGCGGCCATGGCGATCAGCGAGATCACGATGCCTGCGAAGAACGCCTTGTTACGATATTTGCCGCCTGCGATGGACGCGAACACGATGTTGAGCACGAGCGTCACGAAGTTGAGGATGATGCCCAAGCCGGTGGCCAGGGACTGGGCGGCTCCGGCCTTGGAGAACATGTAGGTCTGGAACTGGCCCCACGTGTTGGCTAGCAGGTTCCAGCCGACGTAGAAGATCACGATGGCAAGGAAGTAGGTGAGCAGCACCTTCTTGTCGGCGCCGAACAGCACCTTGGTCACGGAAACCTTGCCGTTGCCTACAACAGCCGGACGTGCGGCGTCACGAACGTCGGCAGCTTCATGGAAGCGGCGGAAGGTCGGAGAAAGCAGTCGCCACAGCCATGCGATCACAGCGAATACTGCGAGGATGGCGAACACCACACGACCACCGGTGGCACCCTGCATGGCGGAAACCAGGAACGCGCAAATGAAGGAGATGAACACACCCACCTGCCAGAACACCTGGGTGGTGGAGACGAGCTGTGCGGCGGTGGCCTCGTCTGGAGCATCATGGGAGACGATGGTCATGGAAACCGGCAGATCCGCGCCGGAAGCCAAACCTGCAATGATCAGGCCGATCAGCAGTACGGTGAAGTTCGGGGCGAACACGCAGATGGCGGCACCGATGGCGTAGAACAGGTTGATCCAGTTGAAAAACAGCACGCGGCCGATCTTGTCGGCCAAGCGGCCTCCGAACAGCGAGCCGAAGGCGATGGCGAAGGTCAGAATACCGGAAAGCAGGCCGACCTGCGTGGTATCGAGTCCAAGGCCTTCCTGCCAGACCACAATGGTTGCCGACAGACCGACGATGATGCCGGATCCCAGCATCGATCCGATGCCTGCGGCGAAGGCGAGCGGCATGCATTCGCCCAATCCTTTGCCCTTCTTGGTTGAAGTATTCATTGCTCTTTCCTTACTTTTTCATACTTGCATGCGTTTTTTCACACAAGTATGTCCTTCTTTTTTCAAATGGTTTTCACTGCATTTTCAAATTGCCGAGGCATCTCCTTTGATCTGTCCAGCATTCAGAAAACACTGCGATTCCATTGTTTTATACACCAGAACATCCTGCCGTCCTCAGCAGCACCTCCAGTGATGTTGTAGTTGAAATACTACATTCGTTTTTGAAAATTTCAAAATCGTCGCGCGTTTTTCAATATACAATTTCAAAAGAGAGCGCGTAGACTATTGATACATCAAGGAATAACCGGTTTATGTACGAACAGGAGCAATCTCATGCCAGCAGCAAAACGTGTGGGCGTTTCCGACATCGCCAAACATGCCGGCGTCTCCATCGGCACCGTATCCAACTATCTCAACTACCCCGAACGCGTATCGGACACCTTAAAAGAGAAAATCGGCGCAAGCATCAAAGAACTGGGCTACACCCCCCGCAGAAACACGCTTCTCCCCCAGCGAGAGAACGCCGGACCGCGCCTCATCGGCTATATCATGACCGATATCGAACATTCCCTGTTCACCTTCATCCATGAAGGAGCGCAGGAGGTCTGCGAAGAAAACGACCTGCAGCTTATCGCCTTGAACGCATCATCCGACGCGCAACGGCAAAACGAACTGGTGAAAACACTCATCGACATGAACGTGGCCGGAATTCTGCTCAGCACCATATCCGACTCCCCCGAAGACGTGGCCGCGGCACGAGCGGCCAACATTCCCATCATCCTGCTCGACCATACCAATCCCCGTCACGCCGATCAGGTGTGCTGCGTGCTTGAAAACAATATGGCGGCCGGGCAGATCGCAGCCGATGAACTCATTCGCATCGGATGCAGCCGCATCGCGTTCGCCGCACACTCATTCGACTATGAATCCGTACAAGATCGGCAGATGGGCGTCGAAAAAACCATTGCGCGCACGCATGGAAGCACGCAATTGGAACTCATCAATTCCAAAGGTCTGATGTTTGAAGACGGTTACCAGCTCGGCCTGGACATCATCGACACAATGAAGCGTAGCGGCCTGGACGCCATTCCAGACGGCATCATCACCGTCTCGGACGCGCTTGCCGCCGGCGTGCTGTCGGCATTCCATGACCATAACGGCCCACGGGTTCCAGAAGATGTTTGCGTCATCGGCATGGAGGGGGCACGGTTGGAGACCAAATGCCCCATGTCGCTGACCGTAGTGAACGCGCCCGCTATCGACATGGGGCGCAAGGCCATGGCGCAGATGCTCGACTACATCGACAATCCCGCCGCACACGTGCACAGCACCACGCTTATCGAGCCGACTCTAATCCGACGCGAATCCACACGCGCATAATCGCATGCGGAACACTGTTAGCACAGCCCAACTCGACGCAACACAACGGCAAGGTGGGTCTCCTTACCTGGCGAAACCCACCCTTACTACTATTCTGCAGCGTTTGAAAATTTCAAACCATCAGACTGCGGCACGGGACTTGTCTTGCAAGTCACCGAATACCGGTGTGGCCGAACCAAGCCAGTCGCGCTGTTCCTCATTGCCCATGGCATTACCTCCTACCGCCATTCATCGTCGAAGCGGCATATCATTCAGGCTCCGCATCCTCACGGAGCAACCTCACGGAATGATAGACTTTGCCCCGAGGGCAAGGTCAACACGAACAGCGAAGCCCACGACAAGGAGACAATACGTGGCCGGCGATGATGACGAGCTGCTGACGATTGGCGAAGTGGCCAAATTGGACGGCATCACCGCCAAGGCGTTGCGCTATTACGATGCGCATAACATCTTGAAACCAGCCGCAGTAGATCCGGCTACCGGCTACCGACTACCGACTACCAACTACCGATACTACACCCCGATCAAATGCTTGACGTCGATGTGATGCGTATCTGCATCGCCGCCGGCGTGCCATTGGATTCGTTGGAGAAATTCCGTTTCGAAGACGGTTCGCTTGATTGGCGAGCGTTACTTGCCGCAGCGCAGTCGCAGGTGGATGAGCGCATTCAGCAATTACGACGATTGCAGACGTCAATCACCGATTATTCCGGGGAATTGGTACGCAAGGCCTTCTCCCCCCGAAGATGGGTTGGTGCGTGCCGATTTGCTGCCGACTTGGCTGGTTGCACAACCTTGCCTCTACGGTAATGTTTGCGATATAAAACGATATTTACGCATAATGACGTCGTTGCGTACCTTGATTCGCGATGCGCAGGCACCGCATTTGCTGCGCAGAGGCATACTGTTGGATTTGGTGGAATGCAAGGCGTTCGCTTTTCAACAGTTCGCGCCAACGCAGCGCATGCTTGATATTTTCCATTCCGGCGATCGTTCGCAAGTAACCTACGATTACCACTTTCCCACTGGAACCGTTGTTATCAATCCTCCCGGAGGTCCTGCGGAAAGTCGCGTAATCGAGCGTGAATCGTTGGCGCAATGCTTTGAGGATGGCATGGCGTTGGCTGAATCGCTCGACGCTGAGGATTGGCCGCATGTCACCATGACTGAGATTTGGGGCAGTCATGCCCCAAATGGTTCGGCTTGCAGGCTACTCCTGAGCACGCTTCACCGAGAAGCGGAACATGAGCAACGCCAGAATCTCACCGCATACGGCCATGCCGAAGAACACCCACATGCTGGTGGAGAAGCCAGCCACATAAGCGTCAGCCTGCTGCATGCCGGCATTCACGTTGGCGGCCGAGAATTCGGAAATCAACGTGGATGCCACAGCCGTGCCGATGGCGCCTGCGAGCTGCTGCATGGTATTCATCACCGCGGAACCGTCGGCGTTCATGGAAGACGGCAACTGGTTCAACGCATGCGTCTGATCGGGCACCAGCACGAATCCGGAAGCGGCCATGAACAGCGCGTATGCCACGGCAATGGCTCCTTCGTGCGAGCCGCCAAGCATC
>OIEQ01000624.1_pt1 | contig 17409 bp, 17 predicted proteins | sample 1581841 | NCBI WGS metagenome assembly OIEQ01 (sample SAMN03281020, study PRJEB24777) | human gut metagenome | isolation source: fecal sample PR170 from 1 month old male Malay infant, vaginal delivered... | place: Singapore | collected 2005-12-29
GATATAAGTGAAAATACGAAACACATCATTGTTTCGCGTAAAAATATTTGTGTTTTAACAATGTTATTTAGAAAATATGTATCGAATATCAAGTGTTGTATTGATTTATTTCAATTAATGATGCATATATCGGTGTTCTTGGTTTGTGAATGCTTGGGTATAATAGTAATAATCGGGAGGTTGTAATGAATAAGTTCGAAAAGAAGACGAGCTGCATTGTAGCTGGCTCTTTCATACTTGCGGTCCTTTCGACGTCGGCGCTTGCCGGAGGTTTGTCGGTGGGCGGCGTTTCAGTCGGCGGTTCGCAGAATGGCGGTCTGGGCGTTGGTGCCAGCGCCAATCTCGGCGGCGTAAAGGCGGGTGCTGATGCATCGGTTGGCGGCTCCAAGGGTGTTGCCGCGGGCGTGGGCGCATCGGTCGGCGGTTCAAACGGAATCAATGCGGGGGCGGGCGCCAGCGTCAACAATGGCGTTAGTGCCGGACTTGGCGCCAATGTCGGCGGATCCAACGGTGTGACGGCTGGAGCTGGTGCAAATATCGGATCAGGCGGGATCGGCGCAGGAGTTGGAGCCAATGTCGGTGGAACCGGTGGCATTGGCGCCGGGGTCGGCGTTGGCATTGGTGGTGGCACCAATTCAGGCGGCACCAGCCCGGGCGGTACCAGTCCCGGCGGTGTCAATACTGGCGGGGTCACGACGGGTGGTGGTATTCTTGGCGGCGGCACCAAGCCGGGCAGCCTCAATCCCGGTGTGAACAACAAGGCGATCGCCGCCAGGCTGGCACAGCTCACGGCCCAGGACAGGATGAAGCTGAAAATCCGCTGTGCGGAAATTTCATCCAACGCGATGAGCTATGACAGCTCGCTGGTTGCCCTGTGCAAGCTGCTGCGCGGCTCATGAGAACAGGTGCATGAGACAAGAATGGCCCCGGAAGGGGCCATTTCTTTGCCGGGACCGGCGCGGCGGGTGTCTGCCGGGCAATCAGCCCGTGCATTTCCGCCGTGCGATGGAGCGGGTCATGGAATCAACCTGTCCTTGCAGGGCGCCGGCCTTCTTCTGGTTGGCGGTGCGATAATCCGGCAGAATGGGACCGAAGCCCGTGATCACGCTCGGTTCCCGGTAGCCCGCGCCATTGGTCAGGCTGCTGATCTCGGCCATCGCGCTGTTCTTTTGCGCAATCAAAGCGGGGCACTCGACCGTATCGTAGTGCAGGGACGAAATTTTCTCGCGATCAAGCTGCCCCTGTATATTGCCGCAGCCGGCCAGCAGCACAGCCACAATAATCAGCGGAAGGTGTTTCGTCGTCATGTGCCAATTTCCTCGATCACGAATAGCGGGACATGAATGGGCCAATGCCGCCGTTTTGGCAAGATGGCAGCGTGAATCAGTTCGCCGGCACTTGCGGCAGCGCAGCATTGCTCCGGGCCAGGGGAAGGTGGTGGACGGCGGCAACGTCGCTGCCGTATGATTTGTCTGTAAACTCAAATTTATCAACGTGTTGTGCTGATTTTCATAATGAATATATCAACGTCGATGCTTAAAACTGTAGTGAAATATCGATTTAATCAGAAATCTCTAGCCAATTGGTCTTGTATTGAAGTTTTGGCTTGCTGATGACGCCCGCTCGCCCTTATGATTCTGTTTCCGGGAGCACCCGGCATTGCAACGCAAGAGTGAGGAGACAGGAATGCCTGGTTTGCTGCACCCACTTCATGACGGCCACGCGCCCATCATATTGCATAGTGCCTTTCAAGACGCCCTTGATGCTTTGGAGGATTGGGAACTCGGGCACGATGAACCTCAGATCGAGGTCAACGACCGGCAGGTTCTGATCAGCGCCGTGTTCCGGCGTCTGTGGACCTGCACCGACATTCTTCCATCGAGAACGCTGGATGTCGTGGAAGACCTGCTGCCATTGCGTTCGGCGGAGTTCAAGGCCGGCACGTCAACCTATGCCGATGCTGCCCATAGTCTATGGGAACTGAGCCTGCAGAAACGCGCGGCCTCCTACGAAATGCAGCATCACAACGCCTCCTGAGACACATTGGACGCTTTTTGAATTACCCGCCGCTTTGACCCGGCGGGTAATTTTTTTCGCATGCCTTATGGATGGCGCGACGGTTTAGCCGCCATGTTTGGCCAGCCACGCCTTCATCTGTTTGATTTCGCCTTCCTGCGCGGCGATGATATCGGTCGCAAGCTTGCGGATTTCTTCATCCTTGCCGTATTTCAGCTCCACCTTGGCCATGTCGATTGCGCCCTGATGGTGCGCAACCATGCCGCGGACAAAATCCTTGTCGGCATCGCCGGAAAATTTGATGGACATGTCCTTGTGCATCTTGGTGTTTGCCTGCGCAAATGCCTTGGATGACGGGCCCTGATCGCCGGTTGGCTGCATCGCCATGGCATCATGCTTCATCATCTTATGCTCCTGCGCCAGGGCTGGTGCGGTGAAGGCGAGGGCGCAGACAAGGGCTGCGGCGGAGAGATAAGAGGTTTTCATCGAATTGATCTTTCCTTAGGTCAGACAGACAAGCACAGGCTATGACCTGTTCACCCGTGCGTTATGAAGGATAGGAAGCGATCAATAGCGGTTTGGGCGGCGGCGACAGCGGTGCGCTGGCCTGGGCAATGAGGGGCAGCTCCATGCCGTGCGGCACCAGCATCCGGGTCGAGGCCGTGGTCACGGCGGCAATGCCGATGGCGGGAATGGCGATGCAGGCGGAGCATAGCGCGGGATGGGGCAGCTTGGCCGTGTCCGTGCAATGCTTCTGGTCGCCGGCACAGGCATGGGCGTGGCCGGCCATCTGACCGGCCGATTGTGCCGCCATTTCGTCGGCCAACCGGACAGGCGCCGCAAACACGGGCACCCAGCCGACGGAAAACGCCGTGAGGAACGTCAGAAGAATGGCAAGCCTGCTCATGGCGTTTTCATAACAGGAACAATCGGGAAGACGAAATCACCTTCTGTTTATTGCGTTATTGCGCACTTCTTGCCGCGGCGAGCGCCTTTTCCAGATCGGCGATGAGGTCTTTGGTATCCTCGAGGCCAACCTGCAGGCGGATGAGCGGACCCTTGTAATGCTTGCCCGTCAGCACCCGGTCGGACAGGTTGACCTGAAGCGCGAGGCTCTCATAGCCGCCCCAGGAATATCCGAGCGCGAAAATATCAAGGGCATTGAGGAAAGCCCGGGCCTGTTTTGTCTCGCCTTCGATGACAATCGAGAACACGCCGGCAGCGCCGCTGAAATCCCGCTTCCACAGGGCATGCCCCGCGTGGCTCGCAAGCGCCGGATGCAGGACCTCGATCACGCCGGGCTGCTTTTCCAGCCATCGCGCTATTTCGAGCGCGTTTTCGCCATGGCGCTCCAGGCGCAGTGCCATCGTGCGCAAGCCGCGCAGGACATAATAGGCATCGTCGCCGCCCACGCACAGACCAATGGCCGTATAGGTATCGTCCAGCTGCCTGAAGCATTTTTCATTGGCGGAAATCGTGCCCATGAGAATATCCGAATGGCCGGACGGATATTTCGTTGCCGCGTGAATGGAGATATCGACGCCGAAATCCAGCGGCTTCAGGTAGAGCGGCGTTGCCCAGGTATTGTCCATCATGACGATGGCGCCTGCCGCGTGCGCCTTCTCGACGATTGCCGGAATATCCTGAATTTCGAACGTGTTGGAGCCGGGGGATTCGGTAAAGACAACAGCCGTGTTGGGACGGATGAGCCTTTCGATGCCGGCGCCGACCAGCGGATCGTAGTACTCGACCTCGATGCCGAGCCGCTTGAGCGTCGTATCGCAGAAATAGCGCGTGTTGCCGTAGACGCTGTCGACCATCAGCAGGTGATCGCCCGGCGACAGGAACGCCAAAAGGGGAATGGTTACCGCGGCAAGGCCGGACGGCACGAGCAGCGTGCCGAACGAGCCCTCCAGTTCGTCGATGGCCTGGCACAGCGCGTCGGTCGTGGGGGTTCCGTGCGTGCCATAGCCGTATTTCTGCTTGTGGCTGGCCATGGTTTCCGCATCGGGGAACAGTACCGTCGAGGCATGGACAATGGGCGGATTGACGAAACCGTGATAATCCCTGGGATCGTAGCCTCCATGGGCCAGGCGTGTGTTGATCCCGAATTTTGCCATTTTGTCCGACTCTCTGCCCATGGAATATCCTCTGCACTGCGATGCCAACAATTGTAACTGCTGGGAGAAGTCGATAAAGCCACGGCGTTCCTGTTGCAACAGGCGAGCACAGCGGGCGTGGAAGAATAAGGCCGCTTGGGTCGATGGGAGAAACAATGACTGATGCCAGCAATCCGCAATCCCTGTCCGGCCTGAAGCGCGCGCGCCGCTCGATCGTCAATTTCCTGCGCCGCATGCGGGCACCGGCCTATCCGAGCAGCCCGGCAGCCTGGACCGGGGGCATGTCGATGGCGGCGGTCCTGATCTTTTTCTTCATTCTGCTGCTGCATCCCTTCGACGATCCGCTGTCGCGCAACCTGTCCTCGCATCAGGGGCCGCTGAGTTCCCTGCGGCTGCTGACGGATATCGGTTTGTCGCAATGGTATCTGATCCCGGCCTTTTTCATTGCGGTTTGTCTGATCGGTATCGACTGGCGCAAGCTGCCCCATGCCAAACGCGTGCGTCTCGGCCTCATCTATGCCCAGGCAACGTTTGCATTCTGGTCCGTGGCGCTGTCGGGAATCCTCACCAATATCGCCAAGTTCTGCATCGGGCGGGCCCGGCCGAAATTCATCGACACCCTTGGGGCCAACGGCTTTTCGCCGTTTCACGCAGGGTATGATTTCGCCAGTTTCCCCTCGGGGCACTCCACCACGATGGGTGCGGTCGGCGCGGTTCTGGCGCTATGGTTTCCGCGCTGGCGCGTGCCGATCATCCTGGCGACCATGTTCATTGCCTTTACGCGCATCATCGCCAGGGCGCATTATCCGACGGATGTGGTCGCGGGCTACAGCGTGGGCTTCCTGTTCACCCTTGCGCTTGCCAGATTCCTCGCCGGGCGCCGGGCGGCTTTTCTGTTCGATGGCACTCGATTCTTCCCGGTTTTGCGTTTTCGCGAGCGCTTCTGGCGCTGATCGGGGTTTTTGACCAAGAAATAATCGAAAATTCCATTCCGAAGCAGCCATTCCGCCGTTTCTGCAAAAATATTGAGCAAAGATTATCCCTTGACCAAACACGTAGAATGGCCTTCGATACAGGGGTGAATGGGAGACATGCTGGAGCCTTAAAAGGGTGTGGGGGAACCCGCTGGCATGTAAAATTTCTCTCTTGGGAACCACGGGCAACAATTAAAAGGGTTTAGTCGTTATGAAAAATCTTGTTTTGAAGAGCGTTCTGGGGGTATCGGCGCTGCTCTTGCTGGCTTCTGCGGCCTCTGCCGGCACGCTGGATGACGTCAAGAAAAAGGGCTTTCTGCAATGTGGCGTCAACACCGGCCTGGCCGGATTTGCTTCGCCGAACGACAAGGGCGAATGGTCCGGTTTTGACGTCGACTATTGCCGCGCTGTCGCCGCCGCCATTTTTGGCGATGCAACCAAGGTGAAATTTACGCCGCTTTCCGCCAAGGACCGCCTGCCAGCGCTGCAGTCCGGTGAAATCGACGTTCTGATTCGCAACACCACATGGACGCTGAGCCGTGACTCGCAGGGCTTTGATTTCACCGGCGTCAATTATTATGACGGCCAGGGCTTCATGATCAACGCCAAGAAGCTGTCGGGCATCAATTCCGCATTGCAGCTTTCGGGCGCTTCGGTCTGCGTTCAGTCCGGGACCACGACGGAGCTCAATCTGGCCGACTATTTCAAGGCCAACAAGATGGAATACAATCCCGTCGTGTTCGAGAAGCTTGAAGAGGTCAACGCCGCCTATGATGCCGGACGTTGCGACGTGTACACCACGGACCAGTCCGGCCTGTACGCCATTCGCCTGACGCTGTCGGCACCGGACGATCACGTCGTTCTGCCGGAAATCATTTCCAAGGAGCCGCTCGGTCCCGTTGTCCGTCAGGGCGACAGCCAGTGGGCGCACGTCATCCGCTGGGTGCATTACGCCATGCTGACGGCCGAAGAGCTTGGCATCACCAAGGCCAATGTCCAGGATCTGATCAAGAGCGACAGCCCGGAAATCAAGCGCGTGCTCGGCCAGGAAGCCAACACCAAGCTTGGCACCGATCTCGGCCTGACCAATGATTGGGTTGTCAACATCGTCAAGGCCGTGGGCAATTACGGCGAAGTGTTCGAATCCAATATCGGTTCGGGCAGCAAGCTGAAGATTGCGCGCGGCATCAATGCTCAGTGGAGCAAGGGCGGCCTGCAATACGCAATGCCGATCCGCTGATTTTTTGAAGTCATCGATCTGAAATCCGGGAAGGGGGATCGTCCTCCTTTCCGGGGGAACAATTAAAAAAATAACAAAAATAAAAAATAATAAAAATAAACGGTTAAAAGAAATGAGGGGTCAATGGCATCGCAGGATATTACGCCTGCCGGTACAGGCAGCGCCAAAGTATCACTTCTGAACGATCCGAGAATTCGCGGCTATATCTATCAGCTCGTCGTTCTGGTTGTACTGGTTGCTGTGGGTTACTGGTTTGTCAACAACACTATTGCCAATCTGCAGCGCGCCAATCTGGCAACGGGTTTCGGTTTTCTCGACGGCCGCTCCGGATTTGATATCAGCTCGCATCCGTTCACCGACTACTCAAGCGACTCGACCTATATAAAGGCGCTTTATGTCGGTATTTTGAACACGATGCTGGTTGCCGTCGTCGGTATCATCACCGCGACGATCATCGGCTTCATCATCGGCGTCGGGCGGCTTTCGCACAACTGGCTTATCCGCAAACTGTGTACGGTCTATGTCGAGGTTTTCCGCAATATTCCGCCGCTGCTGGTTATTTTCTTCTGGTATTCCGGCGTTTTGGCGGTTTTGCCCCAGGCACGACAGAGCATCGCGCTGCCGTTCAGTTTCCTGAACAATCGCGGTTTCTTCTTTGCCGTGCCGGTTTTCGGCCAGGGTGCCTGGCTGGCTGGCGTTGCCTTTGTGCTTGCCGTCATCGGCGCCTTTCTGGTCCGTCGCTGGGCCAATAAACGGCAGATGGCGACCGGCCAGCGCTTTCCGGTGTTGTGGACCTCGCTGGCGCTGATCATCGGCCTGCCTTTCCTGGCATTCGCGCTCAAGGGCTTTCCGGTTACCATGAATTATCCGGAACTCGGCGGCTTCAACATCAAGGGCGGCGCTCTGGTCGGACCGGAGTTCATGTCGCTCTATCTCGCGCTGTCCTTCTACACCGCATCCTTCATTGCCGAGATCGTCCGCGCCGGCATTCGCGGTGTGGGAAAAGGCCAGAGTGAGGCGTCGCATGCGCTCGGGCTGCGCGCAGGCACAACGACGCGGCTTGTCGTCGTGCCGCAGGCCCTGCGCATCATCATTCCGCCGCTGACCAGCCAGTATCTCAACCTGACGAAGAACTCGTCGCTTGCGGTCGCGGTCGGCTATCCCGATCTGTTTGCCGTCGGCGGAACCATCCTCAACCAGACCGGCCGTTCCATTGAAGTGGTGGCGATTTTCATTGTGATCTATCTCAGCCTGAGCGTGCTCACATCGCTGTTCATGAACTGGTTCAACGCCAAAATGGCATTGGTGGAGCGCTGATCATGGCCGATAACAATCTGAGTTTCGTTCGTACCGAAATGCTGCAGGGCCAGACGCCGCCGCTGGGCGAGCGGGGAATCGTCCGCTGGATACGCATCAACCTGATGGCAACGCCCGCCGATGCCGCTCTGACGGTGTTTGCGCTCTTCCTTCTCGTCTGGTTCGTGCCGCCGATGATCAACTGGCTGTTCGTCCAGGCTTCCTGGTCGGGGGTGGATCGGGCGGTTTGCGCGACGGTGTCCCAGGGCGGTACCCAGCCGGAAGGCTGGTCGGGTGCCTGCTGGGCCTATGTGAACGCCAATTTCAACCAGTTCATGTATGGCCGCTATCCGCAGGACCAGCACTGGCGTGTCAACATTGTCGGCGTCATGTTCGTCGTCCTGTTGGTTCCGCTGCTGATCCCGAGGATTCCCTTCAAATCCGCCAATGCGATCGTGTTCTTCTTTGTCTTCCCGATCGTTGCATTCTTCCTGCTGGTTGGCGGCTGGTTTGGCCTTCCCTATATCGAAACGGCGACGTGGGGCGGCCTGCTTGTCACGCTGGTTCTGTCTTTCGTCGGCATTTCCGTGTCCTTGCCGCTCGGCATCGTCCTGGCCTTGGGACGCCGGTCGAAAATGCCCGTCATCAAGATGCTGTGCGTCGTTTTCATCGAAATGGTGCGGGGCATCCCTCTGGTGACCGTGCTGTTCATGGCCAGTTACATGCTGCCATTGTTCCTGCCGCCGGGCGTGACCTTCGACAAGTTCCTCCGCGCCCTGATCGGCGTGGCGCTGTTCGCATCGGCCTATATGGCGGAAGTGGTGCGCGGCGGCCTGCAGGCAATTCCCAAAGGGCAGTACGAAGGTGCTGACTCGCTGGGATTGAGCTACTGGCAGAAAACCGGCCTCATCATCCTGCCGCAGGCGCTGAAGATGGTGATCCCGGGGATCGTCAACACCTTCATCGGTCTGTTCAAGGATACATCGCTGGTGTCCATCATCAGCATGTTCGATCTGCTCGGAACCGTGCGTCAGCACTTCAACGATGCCAATTGGGCATCCCCGCAAACCCCCATATCCGGCCTGATTTTCGCCGGTTTCGTATTCTGGATTTTCTGTTTCGGCATGTCGCGTTATTCCATCTTCATGGAACGCAGGCTGGACACAGGACATAAACGCTAAGGAGCATCTGCATGACCACTCAAAACGTTGTCGATCCATCCGAAATTCATGTCGACCGCTCGCTCATGCAGGTCTCCAAGACCGATGTAGCCGTCGAGATTACCAACATGAACAAGTGGTATGGCGATTTCCACGTCCTCAAGGACATCAACCTCAAGGTGATGCGCGGCGAGCGCATCGTCATTGCCGGACCTTCGGGGTCGGGCAAGTCGACGATGATCCGCTGCATCAACCGCCTCGAAGAGCACCAGAGCGGCAAGATCCTTGTCGACGGCATCGAACTGACCAACGACCTGAAAAAGATCGATGAAGTCCGGCGCGAAGTGGGCATGGTGTTCCAGCACTTCAACCTGTTTCCGCACCTGACGATTCTGGAAAATTGCACACTCGCGCCGATCTGGGTGCGCAAGATGCCGAAGAAGAAGGCAGACGAGATTGCCATGCATTATCTCGAGCGCGTCAAGATTCCGGAACAGGCCAACAAATATCCCGGCCAGCTGTCCGGCGGCCAGCAGCAGCGTGTGGCCATCGCCCGTTCGCTGTGCATGAACCCGCGCATCATGCTGTTCGACGAGCCGACCTCGGCGCTCGATCCGGAAATGATCAAGGAAGTGCTCGACACCATGGTTCAACTGGCCGAAGAAGGCATGACCATGGTGTGCGTCACCCACGAAATGGGCTTTGCCCGCCAGGTGGCAAACCGTGTGATCTTCATGGATCAGGGCCAGATCGTTGAGCAGAACGAACCGGCGGCATTCTTCGACAATCCGCAGCACGAGCGCACCAAGCTGTTCCTCAGCCAGATCCTGCATTGAGAATTCTGCGCATCGTCGGGACATCCATCGCAGCGGCCCTCGTGGCCGCTGTTTTGCTGTTTGTGGCCGGTGCCCTGATACCGCGGTCGTTCTTCGCGCAGACAGCCTCTCCGCCGCTCGCTGGCCGTACCGTCCTTCTCTTGTCCAATCCCATTCATACGGACATCGCATTTCCCGCCGATCCCGATGTCATGGCGCGGCTGTCCATCCTGAACGGGGAGAATTTCCAACTGACCGACCCGCGTATTGCCTGGATTGTTGTGGGCTGGGGAGGGCGCAGCTTCTATCTTGAAACACCCACCTGGGCCGAACTCAAATTCATGCCCCTGATGCGTGGTTTGACGCTTGATCGTTCCACGATGCATGTGGAGCCCATCGGGGTCGTCAACACGGACCAGCCCGGTATCGAGCGGTTGACGGTCGGCCCCGAAGCTTTCGAAGCGATGCTTGCGCATATGCTCGGTAGTTTCCGGCTGAACGCCGAGGGCAAGGCGATGATGATCGAAGGCGCCGGATATGGTCTGAATGACCGTTTCTTCGAAGCCAATGGTTATTTCACCGCATTGCTCGGCTGCAATACCTGGACCGGCGCCGTATTGCGGGCAGGCGGCCTGCGCACCGGCGCCTGGAATCCCTTGCCGCAAAGCCTGGTCTGGTCACTCAAGCGCTACAACAATGCGACTGGCGATCAAATCTCGCCGTTGGGCTTTTCCGCATCAAATCCATAAAGCCAGTCGAAACCCGCCACGAACTTTTCAGCAGGCCGGTTGCGCAGCAGCAGGTTGCGGGCAAGCGCCACCGGCCCCTTGGCGTGATAGGCCAATTGATTGAGCGCGCCGCGCCGCACCACCGACTCGATGCGCTTTGTCCGGTTCCTGGCATAGGCCGCCAGGGCTGCGGGCCAGTCCTCGCGGCCATGGCCGAGTGCGGCGGCAAGAGCGCAGGCATCCTCGATGGCCATGGCTGCGCCTTGGGCCGCATAGGGCGTCATCGCGTGGGCTGCGTCGCCGATCAGCACAAGCCGCTGATCCCGCAGGAAGCTGCACCGCTTCATTTCGAACAGGCGCCAGGGCGTCCACTGGCCGGCCGACAGCACCAGATCGCGGATGCCCGGATGCCACCAGTAGAAATCCCTGGTAAAATTCTGGTTCGGCGCCTGCGGATTGACTTCGATCTCCCAGCGCCCGGGGTTTTTCCGGTCGCGCGCCACCGCCACGAAATTCATCAGCTCGCCCGAACGGATGGGGTAGGCGATAAGGTGCGCATTGCCGCCGGTCCAGGCAACGACATTGGTTCCTTCCGGCAGGAGGGCGCTGAACGAAGCAGGGAGGCGATCGGCAGGCACGGACACGCGCCAGGCGATGGAGCCGGTATAGCGGGCGCGATCAAGGTCTGACAGCGCATTGCGGGTGTTCGACCAGACACCGTCGGAGCCCACCAGCAGGGCGCCGCGATGCTCTTCGATGCGGTCATTGTATTGCACACGAACCAGCACACCCTGAGCGTCGCTGTTGTGATGGGTAACGGCCGATTCCAGCTGCATGGCGATGTTGCCGCGCTGGCGCACTTCGGCAAGGAGTGCCTGCTGCAGGTCGGCGCGGTGGCAGACGATGTAGGGCGCGTGCCAGCGTTGTACCGCGGCCTTGCCGATGGGCAGGTGCAGCAGCTTCTCCCCGCTCACGCCGTCCTGCAGGCAGACCGCATCCGGCTGCACGGCATGGGGCAGCAGCCTGTCCAGGACGCCGAGGCGGCCGAGCAGGCGGGTGGCATTGGGCGAAAGCTGCAATCCGGCGCCCGCTTCGGCCAGAATGGCGCTCTTCTCAAAGATCTGGACGGCAAAGCCTTTGGCGCTCAGCGCCAGCGCCAGTGTCAGGCCGGCGATACCGGCACCCGCAATGATGATTTGATCAGGATTGGGAGTTCGCCTGTTGCGAGCCGTCTTCAGATCGATGACGGGCGTTTGCAATCAGGCAGCCTTGTTGTCCACATAGGTGCAGCCGGCAGGAACCGTTTCCCCGGCGGAGAGCGACGCATCGTACCGGTACAGCGTCGAGCAGTAGGGGCAGACCTTTTCATTGTCATCGCCAAGGTCGAGGAAGACATGCGGGTGATCGAAAGGCGGATTGGCGCCGACGCACATGAATTCCTTGACGCCAATGCTGATGGCGGCGTGACCAGCGCTGTTCTGGAAGTGGGGAATGCTGTGTCCGGCCATGTGTCGCTCCTGGGCTTTCAGTCGATAGGCAAAGGTGTTGTCTTTCTCATAGAGCAATTCCGCGGCGAAGAAAATCGCTTCTGCTGCGCTAAAGCGAGGCAATCTGACACAAGTGGCGGCTGGTTCCGCCGCAACCGGCATTATGGCGGGTCTTCAGCCTGGTGCCGCATGAGAAATTCATCGCGAAAGGCTTTGGTTCCGGTGTAAGCTGCCGCGTGCCGATTTTTATCGGGCTGAGGAGGGATTGGGCCGCGATTGCTATAAAACCTTCAAGAGACTTGACTAATGTGGCCTGTGATTCCGTTTTTGACGGGACTATTCCAATCGGAGAATGACAATGAACGATCAGTCACCCGCCATAACGAATGCAGTCGAAGCCATCGGTCTGCCGGATCTGCACACCAGTGTCGACCGTTTCGTCAATCGCGAGTTCTCCTGGCTGCAGTTCAACCGCCGCGTGCTGGAAGAAGCCCACAATGTGCACCAGCCGCTGCTGGAGCGCCTGCGCTTCCTGTCCATCTCCGCCGCCAATCTCGACGAATTCTTCATGGTGCGCATTGCCGGTCTCGCCGGGCAGGTGCGTGCCGGGGTAGCCAATCGCAGCCCGGACGGGCGCACGCCGCAGGAGCAGCTGGAATTCGTGCTCGATGAGGTCGGCAAGCTGCAGGCCGCCCAGCAGCTGCGCCTGAACGAACTGCGCGTCGAGATGCTGGCCGAAAATATTGAAATCGTCCGCCCGGACAAGCTGACCAAAAGCGAGCGCCTCTGGCTCGAGGATCACTTCCTCGAAACCATCTATCCCGTCCTGACCCCGCTTTCCATCGATCCGGCACATCCGTTCCCGTTCATTCCCAATCTCGGTTTCACCATCGCCATGTTGTTGAGCCGCAGCATCGACAACCGTCCGATGACGGCGCTGTTGCGCCTGCCGCAGGCGTTGAAACGTTTCATCCAGATTCCCGACGATGCCGGCCGTTTCCGCTTCCTGACGCTTGAGGATGCCATCAGCCTGTTCACCGGGCGACTGTTCCCGGGCTACGAGGTGAAGGGCGCCGGTACATTCCGCATCATCCGCGACAGCGATATCGAGGTGGAGGAAGAGGCCGAGGATCTGGTGCGCCTGTTCGAAAGCGCGCTGAAGCGCCGCCGCCGCGGCCAGGTGATCCGCATCGAGTTCGATGATGAAATGCCGGAATCGCTGCGTGCTTTCGTGGCGACGGAACTCGGTGTTCCCGACAACCGCATCAGCGTGCTCGAAGGCCTTCTGGCGCTCAACACCATCTCCGAAATCGTCGGCATTCCGCGCGCCGACCTGAAATTCGTGCCCTACAACCCGCGCTTCCCCGAGCGGGTGCGCGAGCATGGCGGCGATTGCTTTGCCGCGATCCGCGAAAAGGACATCGTGGTGCACCACCCCTACGAATCCTTCGACGTCGTCGTGCAGTTCCTGCGCCAGGCGGCGGCGGATCCGGAAGTGGTTGCCATCAAGCAGACGCTCTACCGCACCTCCAATGACAGCCCCATCGTGCGCGCACTGATCGACGCCGCCGATGCCGGCAAATCGGTGACGGCGCTGGTCGAGCTCAAGGCGCGCTTCGACGAAGAAGCCAATATCCGCTGGGCGCGCGATCTGGAACGCGCCGGCGTTCAGGTCGTCTTCGGCTTCATCGAGCTGAAGACCCACGCGAAAATGTCGCTGGTCGTGCGCCGCGAGGAACAGAAGCTGCGCAGCTACGTGCATCTCGGCACAGGCAATTACCACCCGATCACCGCCAAGATCTATACGGATCTGTCGTTTTTCACCTGCGAACCGTCCATCGGCCGCGACGTAGCCCAGATATTCAACTTCATCACCGGCTATACCCAGCCATCCGGCGAGATGGGCATTGCCGTGTCGCCGACCACCCTGCGCCCGCGCATTCTCCAGCACATCGCCGAAGAAATCGAGCACGCCAAGGCCGGCCGTCCGGCGGCAATCTGGATGAAGATGAATTCGCTGGTCGATCCGCAGATCATCGATGCGCTCTACAATGCCAGCACGCACGGCGTCGACATCGACCTCATCGTGCGCGGCATCTGCTGCCTGCGCCCGCAGGTTCCGGGCCTGTCCGACACGATCCGGGCAAAATCCATCGTCGGCCGCTTTCTCGAGCACAGCCGTATTTTCTGCTTCGGCAACGGTGCGGGACTGCCGTCGGAAAAGGCGCTCGTCTATATCGGTTCAGCCGATATGATGACCCGCAACCTCGACCGCCGCGTCGAAACACTGGTTCCGATCACCAATCCAACTGTGCATCAACAGCTTCTTTCACAGATTATGCTGGCAAACCTTCTCGACAACCAGCAGAGTTACGAGTTACTAGCAGACGGTACATCGCGCCGGATTGTTCCGGTGGATGGAGAAGATGCTTTTAACGCGCAGGAATATTTCATGACAAATCCCAGCCTGTCCGGCCGCGGCAAGTCGCTGAAGTCTTCAGCACCACGCTTGATCGCTCACCGCAAGCGATCCAAAGCAGCGAAAAACAAGACTGCATGATATCCGCAGCGCAGGGGCGTGTGCAAGGACGCCATCCGGCCGGTGTCATCGACATCGGCTCGAACTCTGTACGTCTGGTCGTCTATGAGGGGGTTACCCGTTCGCCGACCGTCCTTTTCAACGAAAAGATTCTCTGCGGCCTTGGCAAAGGCCTGGTAAAAACCGGCAAGCTGAATGAAAAGGCCGTGCAAAGCGCCTTGCGGGCGCTGCGCCGGTTCCGCGCCCTGGCTGATCAGGCGGGCGCCCGCTCGCTGGATGTGCTGGCGACGGCGGCAGCGCGCGAAGCCGAAAACGGTCCCGATTTCATCGCCCAGGCCGAAATCGTTCTGGGAGAACCGATCAAGGTTCTGTCCGGCCGGGAAGAGGCCTATTATTCCGCGCTGGGGATCATCTCCGGCTTTCATGATCCCGATGGTATCGCAGGCGATCTGGGCGGCGGCAGTCTCGAACTGGTCGACGTCAAGGGCCGCACCATCGGCGACGGCATCACCCTGCCGCTGGGCGGCCTGCGTCTGCAGGATATGTCGAACGGCGATCTTTCCGCCGCGTCCGATATCGCGAAGAAGACGCTGGAATCGGCCAAGCTTTTGGCCAAGGGCAAGGGCCGGGCGTTCTACGCCGTGGGCGGCACGTGGCGAAACCTCGCCAAGCTGCACATGAGTGCCGAGCACTATCCGCTGCACGTCATGCACCACTATGAAATTCCCTTCGAGGAAGCACAGCGCTTTCTCAAGCGCGTCGCGGACGGCAATCTCGACAATATGCGCGGGATCGAGGATGTCTCGAAGAACCGCCGTGCCCTTTTGTCCTACGGCGCCATCGCCCTGCTTGAGACCATCCGCAAGATGCGTCCGTCAAAGATTGTCTTTTCGGCCCTTGGCGTGCGGGAAGGGTTTCTGTTCTCGCTGCTGTCGGAATCCGAGCAGCTGGAAGACCCGCTGATTGCCGCAGCCGATGAACTGGCCGTGCTGCGCGCCCGCTCGCCCGCCTATGCGCGCGAGCTGGCGGAGTGGAGCGGCGATGCCTTTGCCGCGCTTGGCTATGACGAGACGGAGGACGAGAAGCGCTATCGCCGCGCGGCCTGCCTGATCGCCGATATCAGCTGGCGTGCCCACCCCGATTATCGCGGTTCGCAGGCGCTGAACATGATCTCCAACGCCGCTTTTGTCGGCATTGATCATCCGGGCCGGGCCTATATCGCGCTTGCCAATTTCTTCCGCCATGAGGGCATTGCCAACAGCGCGGCGGACCCGGAACTGGCGGCGCTCGCTACGCCGCGGCTGCTGGAATATTCGAAGATACTGGCGGCGATCATGCGGATTGTTTATCCGTTTTCCGCATCGATGGCGGGGGTGGTTCCCAACCTCTCGTGGAAACAGGCGTCTGACGGCATCTATCTCGAAGTGGCGGCCAGGAATGCCGACCTGATCGGCGATGTGCCGGAAGGCCGCTTGCAGCAATTGGCGAAACTGACGGGCAAGCCGCTGAAAATGGCCATCGGCAAATAAGTGCCGGTGCTCAGGCGGCGATGGCCGCCTTCTTGCGTCCGGGCAGGGTCATCGCCGCGACACCGGCAATCACGCAGATCAGGCCGATCCATGCGGTCGATGCCAGGCTTTCGCCGAGAAACAGCACGCCGATGCCGACGCCGATCGGTACGCGCAGATAGGCCTGCGACGTCGTGCCGACCGTGCCCAGCGTATTGATCAGCCGGAAATAGATCACGAAGGCGAGGGCGGTGGAGAACACGGCAAGGCCGAGCAGCGCGAGGAGCGAGTGGGCAGAGGGCGCCAGTGTCCATGGCCGGTCGACCACGAGGCTGACCGGGATGAGGATGACGGCGCCGCAGAGCATCGAGCCAGCGGCGGGCATCATCGGATCGAGATTTTTGAAACCCTTGCCGAAGATGGCGGCCGCCGCATAGGAAATCGTTGCCGCAACGATGGCAAGCTGCGCCACCAGTTCCTTGCCGATGCCGTTGAATGCCTCGAGCCCGATGATCAGGGAAATGCCGATGACACCGGCCGCCACGCCGAAGACTTTTCGCGTGGTCACGGCTTCGTGGCGGGTGATCAGGACCGTCAGCAGAAAGGCGAAGATCGGCGTTGTCGAATTGAGAATGGTGGCAAGACCGGCATTGACGGTCAATTCTGCCCAGGCGATCAAGGTGAAGGGGATCACGCTGTTGATGCAGGCCTGGATGAGAAAGCGTTTCCAGATCGCCGGATCGCGCGGCAGGGCAAGGCCGCGCAGCTTGATGATGGCCAGCAGCAATCCGCCGGCGATCAGCGTGCGGGCGGCGATGAATGTGACCGGCGGGATCGTCTCGACCCCGACCCGGATGAAGGTGTAGGAGGCGCCCCACAGCGTGGCAAGAATGGCGAGAAGCGCCAGTTCTTTGGCCAGAGACGGGGTTTGCACGGGGGTAGCAGACATCATTGCCTCACATCAGCATGGTTTCAACGGGCCGATGCTAGCCAGTTTTGGCGGGCCGGTACTTCGGTGGAGGCCGAAGTATCAGTCCGTGCAGGGCACGGCCCGGATCCGCTTGTTCTCGAACTTCAGGCACAACTCGCCATTGATCAGCTGCAGCGCCTTTTCACCAAAAACCTCGCGGCGCCAGCCCTGCAGGGCCGGAATATCATCCGCATCGCCTTCCGCGGCAATCCGGTCGATCTCGTCTGACGTCGCGACAACCTTGGCGGCAACGCCGTGTTCTTCCGTCACCAGACGCAGCAGAACCTTCAGCAGTTCGGCCGCTGCTCCTGCACCTTCCGGCGACTGCACGGATTTCGGCAGGCGCGGCATGTCTTCCTTCGGCAGGTCCAGCGCGATGTTGACGGCATTGAGCAGCCCCGTGGCGATGCTGGAGCGCTCCCAGCCCTTGGGGATGGTGCGCAGCCGGCCCATCGCTTCCACATCACGCGGCTGCTGCTGGGCGATCTCGTAAATGGCGTCGTCCTTGAGCACGCGGCCGCGCGGCACGTTGCGTTCGCGCGCTTCGCGTTCCCGC
>OIEQ01000634.1_pt1 | contig 17055 bp, 16 predicted proteins | sample 1581841 | NCBI WGS metagenome assembly OIEQ01 (sample SAMN03281020, study PRJEB24777) | human gut metagenome | isolation source: fecal sample PR170 from 1 month old male Malay infant, vaginal delivered... | place: Singapore | collected 2005-12-29
GACCCTAAACGTGAACTTAGAAATCACTATCAAGAAGTGATCAACTCACCTGAATTTGCACGTCTCTATCCTGAACGCAAGAAACAGATTGAGAACTTTAACTTTGTGACACTAGATAGCTCGCTTCCATCAAACCACGGAGTCTTAGATCCTATTGTCGTTCTAGATAAAGAACAAGCTGTAGAGGTCGCAAAAAACATGCTTGAGTTTCTACTACAAGCTGTAGATGATGTCACAATGGACCAGAAAACAGCTATTACAGAAGCTATTAATGCGATTGTAGAAAAACGAGTCGCTGGTGAGAAAGTCGGCTTTAAACACGTCCTAAAAGTGCTTAGAGACTCCACTTCCTCTGAAATTGCTTCGGTTGGTCGTTATCTGACTTCAATTGTCACAAACTCTATCTTGGAACTAGCCTTTTCAGATGGAACCACTCAAGGCCTTAACTATGAATCAAGAGTGACCATTCTAGAGGTCAATAACCTCAAACTACCAAAAGACGATTCCACAAAAATTTCAGATCATGAACGCAATTCTATTGCCCTCATGTTTGCGCTTGGTGCCTTCTGTACCCACTTTGGAGAACGAAATGAAAATGAAGATACCATTGAGTTCTTTGATGAAGCATGGATTCTTATGAAGTCCGCAGAAGGAAAAGCCGTTATCAAGAATATGCGTCGGATTGGACGCTCCAAAAACAATACCTTGGCACTGATTACGCAATCTGTACATGATGCAGAAAATGACGATGATACAACTGGATTTGGGACTATCTTTGCTTTTTATGAAAAGTCTGAAAGAGAAGATATCTTAAAACACGTTAATCTCGAAGTCACTGAAAGCAATCTCGAATGGATTGACAATATGATCTCTGGCCAATGCCTATACTATGACGTTTATGGCAATCTCAATATGATTTCCGTACACAACATCTTTGAAGATATTGATATGCTTCTAAAACCAATGAAAGCTACAGTATCATCAAGCCTTGAAAATAAATATGCTAGTTAGGAGGTGAATCCATGCAAGAAGCTTTTGACAAACTAAGGGGAGTCGATATCTTCTCTCTCAAGTCCTATATGGAGCCTACTGGGTTTGCTTCCTTTAACGGGGCTTGGGTTCTGATTAATGAGCTTTTCGTCAACTTCTTCTTTTTCATTCTAAACGCAGTGGTGGGCTTCTTTTCTTTGCTGATTCGAATTCTTGAAAAGATTGATCTCTACTCCAACTACAAGAACTATGTCTTTAATGGAGCGATGAATATCTGGAAAGGATTTATCGGTTCAAGTTCCGGTGGAGTCGCAAAACAATCACTCGTTTCGATGTTGCTTCTAATCCTAGCTTTCTATCTCTTTTACCAGTTTTTCTTTTCAAAAGGAGCTTTTTCAAGGACTCTCCTTCATGTCTTCCTGGTACTCATCCTTGGCTTTGGTTATTTTGGAACAATCGCTGGAACATCAGGTGGTCTGTATTTACTAGATACCATTAACCATGTCTCTCAAGATGTCACTAAAAACATCACGAATATCAAGGTAGAATATGGCAATAATAAATCTATTAAAATTGGCGATTCCATGGCAGATAGCTATATTGCAGAAACCTCTTATAAAGCATATGTCTTTGTCAATACAGGTCAAGAAAATGGAAAATATAAGAATAGCCAAGATGGGAAACAAGAAACTTTTGACGATAGTAAGGTACTAGGAACAGGCGATAAGAATGGAAACTTTAAAGCGGTTAAGTCTAAAGATCGCAATAAATATCTAGATGAACTAGGAAATGGAGCCAATGATGATGGTGAAAAGAACCGTTGGGTTTCAGCTATGCCAGATTTCATCTTTACTCGTATGTTTTACGTCATCTTCAAAATCTGTGAAGCCTTTGTATTAGCGATACCCGTTATCTTGATTCAGATGTTAAACGTCATTGCTCAGACACTCGTCCTGATGATGATCCTGCTCTTTCCAATTGTACTATTAATGTCCTTCGTACCAAGAATGCAAGATTTGATTTTTGGAGTTCTAAAAGTCATGTTTGGAGGGCTGCTTTTTCCAGCTATCACGAGTCTATTAACGCTTTTAGTTTTCTACATTGAGAAAATGATTGAAAACATTGTCATTACAGGTTTTGATGGCATCCTTAAAACACTTCCATCTTTGATTATCTTCGGCCTTGTCTTTAAACTACTCATTTCAGTTGTCTCAAAAGGACTTGTATATTTCCTTCTATGGAAATACAAAGCTGAACTGATCCAATTCATTCTTGGATCTAAAGCACGAATGGTTGCGAATGATATTGGAAACAAAGTTGAAAAAGGAGTCACAAAGACCAGAGAGGTCGCTTCACAAGTACCGTCGAGAAGCCTTTCATCTGCTCAACACCTTGGAAACTTTGCCTTAGCAGGTGCTGGTTTTGGAGCTGGGATGATGATAAATGCCAAGAGTCACTTCCAAAATGTTGGTTCTTTCTTTACCAATAAGGAATCAGAGCACCAACCCGATGAAGTGCTCCCAACAGAAACACTTGAGACGCCAACAAGTCCGGATGCTCCAGAACCAAGGATTCCAAAAACAAAGACAACGCTTGAAAGTGTTAAACCAGTTGAAGAAAAAACATCAACTCCTTCAATGGAATCCCCAATCACAGCGGAGCCAACACCAAGTTCAAGCGAGGAATTCCAAACTCTTAAAGAAGAATGGATTTCTCCATTTAAACAACTCCGCATTAATAGTATTGAACGCAAATTAGAGGAATATAAAGACCCTCAAGCTATGTACAAAGCTCAAGGATCGAATGCCTTCACTCGTGCTTACAGAAAAACCATGACACGAGATGATAAATTGAGAGCCAATATTGAACGAAGAGACCGATTAACAGAACGCTTAAAACAACTCAGAGGAGAATGATATGAATACCAAAATACGCTCAAGAACTTCTTTTCCAAGAATTCTTGAAGAAACTCTTTATCAAGCCTACCAAGAAGGAAAACGCTCAGTCGATTTCCTTCTTTTGTTTCCAGTCTCAGAACAAGAAAGAGACCAAATCATCCTACAAACTAAGTCCTATTCAGTCGTTTTAGATGCAAAATGGCGTTTTGGGACTGTTTTGTTCACTGCTTATATAAGACATTAACTAGAAAGGAGATTCGATGAAAAAACTAAAATGGTTTCTCTTAGCCGGTCTCATTCCTCTCTTTCTACCGGTCCTCATTATCATTATCCTTATGGGGGCTGTCGGAGGTGGTGGGACGAATGGCTCACCCCAATCCCAAAATGGAGTGACTTATGCGGATCACTGGTCAGATGGAGATCCCTATACTCACAACCTACTGGTTCATCGCTTCGGTATTACAGCAGAGCAATTAGATGGCTTTTTAGATACGTTAGGAATCTCCTATGATAAGAACCGAATTAATGGGAAAAAGCTCCTCGAATGGGAAGCTAAATCTAATCTTGATGTCCGTGGAATTGTTGCGATCGCACTGAATGAAAGTTCCCTTGGAACTGCTGGGGTAGCCACTAATCCTGGAGCCAATATGTTTGGTTTTGGTGCCTATGACTCCAACCCAGAATATGCCAATAACTTTAATGATGAGATTGCTGTTGTCGGACTAACCCAACAAACTATCATTGGAAATAAAAACCAAACCTTCAAAATTCAAGATGACAAAGCTAAAAAGTTTGCGAATGGAACGCTCAATCCAGCAACTGATGGTGGGGTCTATTTCACAGATACCACCGGATCGGGGAAAAGACGTGCAGAAACCATGCAAAAACTGGATGCCTTCATTGATGAACATGGAGGAACACCAAAAGCTCCTGAACAAACTACAGGAAAAACTAGAGATGGTGGAGGAGTAACTTCAAACGATATCCCTGTTGGCTACAGTCTGACAAGAGCTATTGATACCACAGGATATATCACTAGTACCTATCCTTGGGGACAATGTACATGGTATGTCTTCAACCGCGGAAAACAAGTCGGAGTCAACTTTGATCCATTTATGGGAAATGGTGGACAATGGATGAATAAGCCAGGTTTCACAACAACCCATACACCAACAGAACACTCTGCTCTATCATTTAGCCCTGGACAAGCTGGAGCTGATCCAATATACGGACATATCGCATTTGTGGAGCAGGTTAAATCAGACGGCTCAATTCTTGTCTCAGAATGTAATGTAAAAGGGCTAGGGATTATTAGTTACCGAACATTTGATGTAGAAACAGCAAAACAATTTACCTATGTTATTGGACATTAGAAAGGAATAGATATAGATGATTCAAGTTGTAGATAAAAATGATTTAATGGAATTGATTGGATATTCTGAAACTCAAGCTAGTAAATTAATACGAAAAGCTAAAAGCCAGCTTGTACAAGAAGGATTTGAATGGTATAAGAACAAACGTATTGGACGTGTACCAATTATTACAGTTGAATCCATTCTTGGTTTTCAAATACAATTAAAAAATGATATAATTGAGGGGAACCTTCAAAGCGCTGTCATGACTGAAGGAGAAAAATAGCATGGCGGTAATTAAACAGGACGATGGACTGTGGCTAGTTGATATTAGTGATGGTAAAAGTTCCTTAACTGGCAAACGTAAACGACATCGAAAATCTAATTTTTTAACGAAAAAAGAAGCAGAGGAATATGAGGCTTATTACCGTATCCATAAGTTAAATCAGATACAGAATACACAAAAACTCACCATTTCCTCTCTTTATGTAATGTTAAAAGAAGAAGATGAGCTTCGTGGAAATAAAAAAGGTACAGTAGATACCCAGAAATCATATTATACCCAATATGTATCGCGGTTCTTTGAAAATGCTGATATGTCTTCAGTGACCATTCAAGATGTAAAAAAATATCGAGATTGGCTAATTGAAAAGCCAAGTGTAAAAGGTGGGACACTTACACCAACGCATATTAATCAACAAATGATTTTTGTTCATAAGTTGTTTGATATTGCTATTTCGAAAGGATTTAGACAGGATAACCCATGTGATGCTATTCGGAAACTTCCAGAAAAGCATAAAGAAATGTCTTATTATACTCCTGAACAATTCAAGGAGTTTGAATCTTATTTTGAAGAAAGTGAGTATCCTTTTAAACTTCTGTATCGTGTACTCATGTTTACGGGAATTCGTATGGGGGAGGCACTTGCCTTAACTTGGAGAGATGTTTTTCTTGAAGAGGGATATATTAAAATCCGTAAGTCAGCCTATTATCGCAATGGAAAAACACATATTGGATCTGTAAAGACAACTCAATCAAATAGAGAAATCTACATCCATAAAGCTTTTGTGGATGAGTTGAAAACCTGGAAGTCAGTACAAAGTCAGAGTCTGTCTAAGCTCACTGATTCAACAGATGATTTGCAAATTTTCCAATTTTCAGGGGAGCCTATGACTGCTCCGAATGTCTCTAACTTTAGAGCGGCATTCAAGAAAAGATTGCCAGAAGATTTCAAATTGATCCGAAACCATGATTTTAGGCATTCGCATGTAGCCTTTTTGATAAATCAGGGATTGAGGAGAGGAGAAGGAAAGGATTATATCTTTTTCACTCTGATGAAACGACTAGGACATAGTTCTATCAATACAACAATAAATATCTACTCACATTTGTTCCCATCACAACAAAAAGAAGTCGCTAACGCATTCGACGATTTTTAGAAAAATGGGCAGAAGTGGGCAGTGAAAATTAAGCAACAGGGTCTAAACCCTTGATACGAAAGGAATCTAGAAAACATTATGATGAATATGCAAAATATGATGAAGCAAGCTCAAAAATTGCAAAAGCAAATGGAGCAAAGCCAAGCAGAATTAGCCGCAACTCAATTTGTAGGGAAATCTGCTCAAGACTTGGTTGTTGCAACTCTTACAGGTGATAAGAAGGTTGTTTCCATCGATTTCAACGCCGCAGTGGTCGACCCAGAAGATACAGAAACTCTTTCTGATATGACGGTTCAAGCCATCAATGCTGCCATTGAAGAAATTGATGCGGCAACCAAGAAAAAACTCGGTGCTTTCGCAGGGAAATTACCATTTTAAGCTAAGGAAGTTTTCATTAACTCAAAAGAGGCTGGGACAAAAGTCCTAGCCTCTTAATTGTTTTTGGATTGTCGAGCAAGACGCAGTGGTTGAGTGGGCTCTACTACGCTGATTTCATCAGCTTTTACAGCCCTACTCAACTGTGCGGAGGTGGGACGACGAAATCGAATTCTAACGAATTACCGATTTCTGTCCCACTCTCTCTTTTTATTCATCAAAGAATCCGGATAAGTCCAAGCCTCCGAAGGGGTTGGTGGAGAAGTTCTCTTGCTCTTCAAGGAGGGTACGGCCTTGATCAAATTCGAGAAATTGTTGGTAGACAAGAGCTGTCATGCGTGCGTCTTCTAAGCTATCGTGCGATCTTCCTGCGACTCCTAGAAATGCTGCAACGGTGTGGAGTTGGAGATTTTTAATGCCATGAAGGTCAGATGGACGACGTTCGAAGGCTTGGTCAAAGACATCGACAGCGTATTGCCCTTCTAAATCCAAGCCATTTTCAAGTAGGATGGGAAGGTCGCTCTTTTTGGCATTGTATCCAATCAAGGGGCGGTCTCCAACGAAGGCCTTGAATTCGCCGAGGACCTGCTCTAGTTGTGGAGCATTTTGGATCTTGTCCTGGGTTATGCCAGTGAGGCCGTTAATAAAGCTTTTTAGAGGCTTATCGGTGTAGACGTAGGAGTCATAGTGATCGACTTCTTTACCGTCCGTAAAACGCACGGCAGACACTTGGATGATCTGATAGGCACCTTCGTATTGGTTAAATTCGAGATCGAAGGCGATATAATCTTCTAATGTTTTCATGGAAAATCTCCTGTGGTAGAAAAGAAAAGGGACTGGTAGGATCCAGCCCCAGATTATCGACGGAAAACGCGTGCCCAGAAACCTTTGCTTTCTTGCTCTTGAACTTTTTCGTTGGCTTGTTCGAGTTCAAGTTTCAAGGTATCGCGGTCATTCATTGCTTGTAAAGTCAATTGTTGTTGTTGGTCCAATTGCTTGTCTTTTTCAGCAATTTGAACGTCTTTCACGCGCAACTGTTCATCTTTCTTAGCGAGTTGCTCGTCTTTGGCTTTGAGTTGCTCGTAGAGACGGACGATTTCAGCATTTTTTTCATCCACCAAAATTTCCATCAATTCGCGTTGTTTCACATCATCGCTGACGGGCTCATCTTCAAAAATAGTTTTTTTGTAGATTTCTTCGAGCTTGATCAAGCCACTACGGGTTACAACGGTAACCCCTTTTTCGTTCTTTTGTGTATCTTCTGGAGCCAGCGCTTTGACACGGTTATTGACCGCCTGGCGGCTGACTCCTAAAATTTCAGCAATTTCGCTGACAGTTTTTTCAATCGCCATAACTTCCTCTAATATCTTTTTCTATGAAATACTCTATTAGATAGTAACATAAGTAGGCTAAGCTGTCAAATGAAGCCGAGTAAGGGCAAGCCTTGAGACCACGATTAGCGGGTCTCTGTCATTTCAGGAAGATGGAGGCTGGATTGTGCTAAATCAATGGTCAGTTGGTAATCGGTTTGATCGCGCACAGTGATTTCAAAGTCCGTTGTGTAAAGGACCAGGCGAAGGGTCGCTCCTTTTTCGAGCTTGTAGATGGTTGGTTGAAGATCAAAGTCAAATTCCATCCACTCGCCTGGCGTCACAGCCTCAACCTCTAAGAGGTCATGACGATTTTGGAGGTTGAGATAACCTTTAGAAATGACTCGTTGGCCAGCTTCTTTGAAAGGCAACTCAGTCAAATTGTCTAGCATATGGTAGCGACCGTTATCCAGCGTACGGACCGACAAGACAGCAGGATAGGGTTGGAGGTATTTCTTGCTTCCAAGCTCTAAGAGTTGGGCTGAAAGCAGGCCTTTATTGGTGCTGGAGTAAAGTCGCAGGTGAAGGCGAGCTTTCCCATTGAGGTGTAGGTCTTCTTCGATTGGAAGATCAATGGTCACCTGTTGCGCCTTATCCTGGTAGAGGTCCGTTAAGAAGGTCGGATAAGCCTTGCCATAGCGCTCGTAATCTTTTGTCTCGTAGCGGTTTTGGATGACTTTTTCGTCGTCTCCCAGGGAGAAGGTCCGCTGATTTGTTTGGTTGCCAAAATCATCCAAGGAAGTCCAACTTTGTTCTCCTGTATTGTCCTGCCAGATGACAGTAGGCAATTCATAGCTTGAATCGTAGCCCAGCAATTTTTTAGAGAGGAGGGCGTTCATGCTTTCGCGGAAGTCAATGGATTGCCAGTTGTTGAGATAGACATGGGCACCATTGTGATAGAAGAGGTGTTTCTTGATGCTTGTTGGAAGAGCCTGGAACATATTAAAGACGTGAAGCGGTTTCACGTTCCAGTCTTGCGAACCATGAGTGAAGACCACCTCAGCCTTCACCTGATCAGCATGTAAGAGATAATTGCGGTCGTGCCAGAATTGATTGTAGTCTCCAGAAGCGCGGTCCAGCTCTTTTTTCACGATGTCTAGATCGGCTTGGTGGGCTGCATTATGGTGCAAATAGTCTCCACCTAGAAGGTTGCGCGAGTAGGTCAATTCGGCAAGGGAATCGAAATCTTCACCTGGATAGCCACCAGGACTTGTCACGAGGCCGTTTTCGCGGTAGTAGTTGTACCAAGAAGAGATCCCAGCCTCTGCAATGATGACTTCAAGACCGTCCACACCTGTGGTCGCAAGGCCGTTAGACATGGTTCCAAGGTAAGAGATCCCGGTGGTTGCGACCTTTCCATTAGACCAATCAGCTTTGACTTGGCGTTTGCGTGTGTGATCTGTAAAGGCCCGGCAACGGCCATTGAGCCAGTCGATAACGTTCTTGTAGGCTTCGATTTGTTGGTAATTTCCATTGGTCATCAAGCCTTGCGAATCTTTTGTCCCCACTCCAGATACGTAGAGATTAGCGTAGCCGCGTGGAAGGAGGTAGTCGTTGAGGGTATAGCTGGAATTGATATGGGTGAGAGTTTCTTCAGCTTCATCGACTAGCTCAGCTGAACCGACAGGATCCACCAATTCTAATTGAGGTACTTCTACTTGAATGGTATGAGGTTCTTTGACCTCGAGGTCGACATTCATATTGTAGAGGGCCTTGTCGCTGGCCTTATCGTTGGTCCCTTGGTGATAAGGACTTGCGGTCATAACAGCTGGAATCTTGCCTTCATAGCGAGGACGGATAATGCTGACCTTGACCAAGTCTGGCAGACCATCTTTGTCGGTATCGACCCGACTTTCCACATAGACGACCTCGCGGATGGCATCATGGCTCGTAAAGGTTGCGAGGCTCTTGCCGTTAAAATAGTGATACTGGTTATCTTCAGGAATCAAGCCATCGCTGACCAACTGATCGATGAGTAAATTTCCTTTTACTGTTCGAGTATTGAGAAGGTGATAGAGGTTTTCTACCAAGTTTCCATACTCAATCGGAAATTGGACTTCTTTCAAGAAGCTATCCGTATCTTCAAAATCAATAAAATAGCGGAAACCGAGTAATTGGAGGGCTACTGTGTAAAAAATGTTCGGAGACCATTCGCAGTCAGATTGGATATACGTTAAAAAGTCTGTTTTAGAATCCACCACTAGGTTAGAGAGGGGATAATCTGTATCTTTATAGGTGAAGTAAACCTTGCGGACAAACCATTCAAACAGTTCTTTTTCTGGGAGGTGGGTGGGAAGGTCAAACCCAATTTCTTTTAGTTCCTTAAGAATGTCTTTTTGGTCAACAGATAGATAGCTATATTGATTGTATTTCATAGACTGCTCCTTTTATCAGTTTCTTTTTTCTTTACTTCTTATATTATACTTGATAAAATAGTATTTGTCTAAAGACCTTTCGTCTATAAGGAGAAGGAATATTGAAAAAAATATCTTTTGAACAAGTTGCAAGAAGACGGACCTTATTGTTTGGGGTTCTTGCCGTCATTTTTGGGATTCTCATTTTTCGAAACGGCGTTGGTTTCACCAAATTTTCCTTGGATCTATTAGCCATTTACTTTTTAGTTGATGGACTAGGAAGCTTTCTTCTTCGCTTTTTGTTACGTAGCAAGTCTATTTCCTATAGCCACTCTATTTGGTTTATTTTTCTTTCACTTGCGTTGATCTGGTTGAATCGACTGAGTAGTCTGCCCGTAAACTTAGTTGTGATTTGTTTAGGGGCATATCAGTTGGGGAGTGCCATTGTCTATGGGATCACATTTTGGCTTTATAAGGCCAATCGGGTAAAAGGAGGCTGGCTCTATTTATGGGATGCGCTTTTAAACGGTGGGCTTGGTCTAGCAACTGTCTTGGAACCTGGTTCAGATGGGCACTTCCAATTTATCCTCTTGGGGGCTTATCTGGTCTTGTTGGGGATTTCTAATATTCGAGATGGTATTTTATTTGACAAAGACCAACAAGGCCAAGAGTTAAAACGTCGCTTTCGTATTAGCCTACCGGTTATCTTTGCAGCCTTTATCCCTGCTAAGGAGTTAAAACGGTTTAACCAGTTTCTTCAAAAAGGGAGCTCGGCGGGACACACAGGCCCTTATCGATTGGTGAAAAAAGAAGAAGAGGCAAGGGAATTAGAAATTTTGGTTCATACTTCTGACAGCAACTTATTTGGAGCGATTGGGCATGTAGATATTTGTTATCAGGGGAAGGTCATTTCTTACGGAAGTTACGATCCCTTTTCAGAGCGTCTATTTGGGACGATTGGGGATGGCGTACTGTTTAAAGTGGATAAGGAACCATACATCGAACTATGTAAAAAAGAGAGTCAAAAGACGCTGTTTGGCTACAGCCTATCCCTTACTGAAGAAGAGAGTCAGGCAGTGGAGAAGCGTCTAGCTGAGATTGATCAGTTATTAACACCTTGGGATCCGCCTAGTAGGTTACAAGAAGACGGTCAGCCGACCTATGCCTACAAATTGAAGTATGATTTAGGGGCTGAATTATATAAATTTACTTCTTCGCGTTTTAAATCTTATTTTGTTCTGTCTACTAATTGCTGCCTGTTGGCAGATTCAATTGTGGGACAGGCGGGAACGGCCGTATTAGATGTGCGGGGAGTGATTGCACCAGGGACCTATCAGGATTATTTAGAGTATGAATTTGAAGCTCCAAATGGGCTGGTCCATACAAGAACAGTATATTAAGAAAAGAAAGACAGATTCTAAATTTTGAGAAATCTGTCTTTTCTTGCGCAAAATTTCTTGTAAAAAACCAGAAAATTATTTACAATAAAAAGAGCTTGGAGGAAGTTATGACAGCAAATCAGATCGTAAGAGTGATCCCAGTCTTGAAAGTGAATAACCGAAATGTCAATCAACGCTTTTATGAAGAGACATTGGGAATGAAAGTATTAGTGGAAGAAGGAGCTCTCCTATCTTTAGGAGATGCCTCAAAAGTAGAAAAAATCGTCTTAGAAGAGTCACCGAGTATGCGTTCGCGTAAGGTCGAAGGTCCAAAGAAATTGGGTCGCATCGTGGTGAAAGTGGCACAAGCTCAAGAAATTGATTATTTGTTGGCCCGCCAGCCAGAAACAAGCGCCCTTTACCAAGGAGCTAATGGTCGCGCCTTTGAAGTTGTGTCTCCTCAAGGAGATACCATTTTCGTGCATGCTGAAGAAAATCTTGAAAGCCTAGAACCGTTGGAGAAAGCGCCTCTTGTAGAAGCTCCCGAAGATTTCAAAGGTTTGACGAACTTTGATGTGGACTTTCTTGAGGTCAACGTGGCTGATCTTGCCCAATCTCAGGAGCTTTACAGACGCTTGACAGATCTTGCCCGCTTTATCCATTTGCAGGAAGCCCAAGGAGAAGATCTCCAAGTGGAGAACAAGGTGACTTGGGATTTGAGCATGATCAAGGTCGAATTGGCATCTTTTGATGTGGAAGACTTGAAAGAACGCTTGGGAGAAGCTGTCGATTTTGTGCACCGTAAGGGAACCTTCTTGATTGCCAAGGATCCAAGCCAGATCGAACTCTGGTTTGAAGCCAATCAAGATCAGGTCCATATTTCTTATGAAGAATAAGAATGGAGTGATGAGCGTGAAGGCAATCATCGAAAAAATTACCGAACAAATCCAAGAAGGCATCTATCCAGGTGCCTCTCTTGGGCTTTATCGCAATGGTCAGTGGAGTGAGCACTATCTAGGACTTGCGGACCCTGAAAAAGGAGAGCCAGTAGAGGCTGATCTGGTCTATGATTTGGCCAGTGTCAGTAAGGTCGTCGGAGTCGCTACCATCTGTGCCTTTTTGTATGCGAAAGGGGAGCTTCCACTCGATCGCCCCTTTAAAGAGCTTTACCCGCGTTTTGCTCATGAGAAGACGACCATCCGGGAACTCTTGACCCATACTTCTGGGCTCGATCCTTTTATCCCCAACCGGGATCAATTGGATGCGAGACAATTGAAAGAAGCTCTTGAAAATTTGCAGTTAAAAGAAGACAAGAGTTTTCATTACACCGATGTCAATTTTCTTCTGTTGGGCTTTTGGTTAGAAGAAAGGTTTCACCAGCCCTTGGATCGTTTATTTGAAGAGCTGATTTTTACGCCTTGGAAGATGACGGAAACACGGTTTGGACCGGTCGAAAAGGCGGTGCCAACGGTCCGTGGAGTGGCTTCTGGAAGTGTTCATGATCCCAAAGCGAGAGTATTGGGCTGTCATGCGGGAAGTGCTGGTCTTTTTTCAACTGTTGCTGATCTAGAGCGCTTCTTAGAGCATTATCTGAAGGATGATTTTGCGCGTGACTTGTCTCAGAATTTTGCGCGTGAAGAGGGCAAGACCCGCGCTCTTGGATGGAATCTAGAGGGTGACTGGTTGGATCATACGGGCTATACTGGAACCTTCATCATGTACAATCGCAAGAGGCAGGAAGCTGTGATCTTTTTGTCCAACCGGACCTATGAGAAGGACGAACGGGCCCAATGGATCCTAGACCGCAACTCCTTGATGGACTTGATCAAACAAGAATTTGAAAAATAGAAATGGAAGGCTAGGATGATGGATCCTAGCCTTTTGCTATCTGTCAGATAAAACTGAACTCCGTCTTAGGTTGGATTTCCTTCAAAAGCATCGCTTTTTTGGCTGATTTATATTAAAATAGTAATGACCTTAATAGAGCGAGATGAATATGAACAAAGAGATAGGCGTCGGAAGGGCGCATAGTAAAATTATCTTAATTGGAGAGCATGCGGTGGTCTATGGTTATCCGGCTATTGCTTTGCCACTCCATCATATCGAAGTGATCTGCCAGATCATCCCGGCAGACAGTCCATGGATTTTGTTTGAAGATGACACCTTGTCCATGGCGGTTTTTGCGTCTCTTGAGCACCTTGGGATTCGCGAGGCCCGTATTCGCTGTCGCATTCAGTCCATGGTGCCGGAAAAACGGGGGATGGGATCATCTGCGGCGGTGAGTATCGCAGCTATTCGTGCCGTTTTTGACTATTATCAAGAGAAGCTGGATGATGAGACCTTAGAAATTCTGGTTAATCGAGCAGAAACCATTGCTCATATGAATCCAAGTGGGCTCGATGCCAAGACTTGTTTGAGTGATCAAGCCATTAAATTCATCCGGAATGTCGGCTTTTACCCGCTAGAGCTGGGTATAAAAGCGAGCTTGGTGATTGCGGATACGGGAATTCACGGCAATACCCGTGAGGCGATTCAAAAGGTTGAAGCCAGGGGGCAGGAAGTTTTGTCCCATTTCCATGAGATTGGTCAGTTGACCCAGCAGGTGGAAGAGGCTCTGAAAATGAATGATCTAACGAACCTAGGACAGGCTTTGACTACTTGCCATGAGCACTTGAGAGCCGTGGGTGTCAGCTGTGAAAAAGCAGACCATCTGGTCGCCGTTGCCCTTGAAAATGGGGCCTTAGGCGCTAAAATGAGCGGAGGCGGTCTTGGTGGCTGTGTGATTGCCCTCGTCAAGGATTCTCGTGAAGCAGCAACCATTGCCCATGCATTAGAAAAAGAAGGAGCGCACCATACATGGATCGAAAACCTGTAAAGGCTAAGTCCTATGCCAATATCGCGATTATCAAATACTGGGGAAAAGAAGATGCCAAACAGATGGTCCCTTCGACCAGTTCGATTTCGTTGACCTTAGAAAATATGTATACAGAGACCAGTCTCTCTCCCTTGCCAGCAGATGCGACTGCGCATGAATTTTACATCGATGGGGAATTCCAAAATCCAGCTGAGCAAGCCAAAATTGGAGCTGTGATTGATGGCTTGAAGCCAGCAAATGAAGCGGGATTTGTTCGAGTGGATACCAGCAACAACATGCCAACAGCAGCAGGCTTGTCCTCTAGCTCGAGTGGGCTCTCTGCTCTCGTCAAGGCTTGCAATCGGTATTATGATTTGGGCTTGAGTCAGGAGGAATTAGCTCAAAAAGCCAAGTTTGCTTCGGGTTCTTCTTCACGGTCTTTCTTTGGACCCTTAGCAGCCTGGGACAAAGAAAGTGGAGAAATTTATAAGGTCCAAACAGACCTGAAACTGGCTATGATCATGCTGGTTCTCAATGACAAGCAAAAGCCCGTTTCCAGCCGGGAAGGGATGAAACGCTGCATGGAGACTTCGACTAATTTCAAAGAATGGATCGAAGAGTCTAGACAAGATTATAAGGATATGCTGGACTATCTAGCTGGCAATAATTTTGAACATGTCGGTCAGCTGACAGAGCGCAATGCCCTTGCTATGCATGCGACGACTAGAACAGCCACTCCAGCCTTTAGCTACTTGACAGAAGAAAGCCACAAAGCTATGGACTTTGTCCGTGAGCTTCGCGCTGCAGGCCATGCTTGTTACTTCACCATGGATGCAGGGCCAAACGTTAAGGTTCTCTGTTTAGAAGAAGACTTGGATCAGCTGGTGCCTTTATTTGACGACCGCTATCGGACCATCGTATCTAAAACAAAGGATCCTCAAGATGAAGACTAAGTATCAGGTACAGACCGGAGGCAAGCTCTATCTAGCTGGAGAATACGCGGTGCTAACGCCTGGCTATGGGGCAGTGATTCAGTTTATCCCCATTTATCTATCAGCTACCATCCAAGAAGCAACAGCCTACCAGCTAGCCTCAGACCTTTTTGGTTACAAGGTAGATTTGACCCCAAATAAGGACTACGCCTTGATTCAAGAGACTATTCAGCTTATGGAAGAGTGGCTGAAAGATCAGGGGATAGCCCCTAAACCCTTTGATCTTCACCTTAGAGGAACACTGGGCGAAGAGGGGAAAAAGTATGGGATTGGTTCCAGCGGAAGTGTGGTCTTGCTCGTGATCAAGGCCATGGCTGCTCTGTATGAGTTAGACTTAAATCCAGATCTGCTCTTTCGACTAGCAGCAGTGGTCTTGGTGCAAAGAGGGGACAATGGTTCCATGGGCGATTTGGCTTGTATCGCTTACGAGGACTTGATTTATTACCAATCCTTTGATCGGGCTTGGTTGCATGAAGTCTTGATTTCTCAGCCTCTTTCACAAGTTTTAGACCTGGATTGGGACTACCAGATCTGCTCGATCCAGCCAGCCATCTCTTATGATTTTCTGGTTGGTTGGACCAAGGAACCAGCGATTTCAAGTGATTTGATCCGTCAGGTCAAGGGAGCGATCAAGGAAGAATTTCTTCAGGAGAGCCAGAGCGCAGTGAAGAATCTTGAAAAAGGCCTCCGTGAAGGGAACCAAAAGGACATTGAGACCAGTATCAAACGAGCCGATAAGAACCTAAAGTCTTTGAACCCTTTGATCTATACCCCAGCTCTAAAAGAGCTACAAGAATCGACAGAGGGCCTTTTTGCCTGTGCCAAATCCAGTGGTGCTGGAGGAGGCGACTGTGGAATCGCCCTTAGTTTTGACCCAGTTGAGACTCAGACCTTGATAGAGCGCTGGAAGGAAAAGAATATTGAAGTCATTTACCAAGAAAGGATGGGAGATTCGTGAGCGAAAATCGAAAAGACCAGCATATTCGCTATGCCTTGGAGCAAAGCTCCTCTTATAATAGCTTTGATGAGATCGAGCTGATTCACCGATCCCTCCCCCTTGTGGAGCTAGCGGAGATTGATCTAACAACCCATTTCGCAGGCCGTGATTGGGAGGTCCCTTTTTATATCAATGCCATGACAGGCGGGAGTAAACGGGCCAAAGAGATCAATCAAAAGTTAGCAGCAGTAGCCGAAGCCTGTGGGATTCTCTTTGTGACTGGCTCTTACAGCGCAGGGCTGAAGGATCCGAACGATCAATCGTATGCAGTCAAAAAAGACCATCCTCATCTTCTTTTAGCAACCAACATTGGCATCGATAAAGAGCCAGATTTGGGCTTGCGAACAGTGGAAGAGCTACAACCCCTCTTTCTTCAAGTCCATGTGAATCTGATGCAAGAGTTGCTCATGCCTGAAGGGGAGCGGATTTTCCACACTTGGAAAGACCATCTCAAGAGTTATGGGCAGGGCTTTCCTGTGCCGGTAGTCCTGAAGGAAGTTGGCTTTGGTATGGATCCCAAAACAGTTCAGGCAGCGCTAGATGCTGGGATCAAAACCGTCGATATTTCTGGTCGTGGTGGCACTAGTTTTGCCTATATTGAGAATCGTCGTGGTGGCAATCGCGCTTATCTGGACGATTGGGGACAATCAACTGCGCAGTGTCTCTTACAGTTACAGGATCAGATGGATCAGGTTGAGATCCTCGCAAGTGGGGGCATCCGTCATCCCCTTGATATGGTCAAGGCCTTGGTCCTTGGAGCGCGTGGCGTAGGACTATCCCGCGTTTTTCTTGAGATGGTAGAAACTAAGAGTATTGAAGAAGTGATCGCCCTTGTCCAAGGCTGGAAAGAAGACCTCAGATTGCTCCTTTGTGCGCTCGGTTGTCAGAACCTGAAAGAGGTCCGTGAAGTCGACTATCTCCTCTATGGAAAGTTATGGCAAGCTCAGCAACAGAAAAAATGAAGAAAAATCATTTTAGAAACTTTCCTTAGGTGAGTACGGACGTCAGCGAACTTCTACGAAGTTCCATGACTTAGTTTTGAACCTAAGGTTTCA